>Ga0265294_10003007_pt1 | contig 21903 bp, 22 predicted proteins | sample MunlanPumphouse3_FD_192504 | JGI IMG/M metagenome (GOLD analysis project Ga0265294, IMG submission 192504) | Groundwater microbial communities from a municipal landfill in Southern Ontario, Canada - Pumphouse #3 | ecosystem: Environmental > Aquatic > Deep subsurface > Groundwater | place... | reverse complement strand
TGATGACATTGGTATTACTGGCTTGTGTTGCCAGCATGGTTGGTTTGATAACCATTGCCGCCGAGTGCCGGCACCACCATCGGACGGCAAAGGAGGTCGGCGGGCCCCCGGTTGCGCGGGATTCTGGGAACACCTACCGTACTTCAGCAGACCCCGGAAAATCGCAGCGCTGCAGCATCTGTCTCGGACCGCTCGCGGACTGCTGCCACCGGTGCGCCTGCGGAGCTCTCTTCCATGCGGACTGTCTCACCGGGATTGAAACCTGCCCATTCTGCGGCCGGCCTACAGCGGCCATTATCTCGGTGGACCGCACGCCCTGGCTCTGTCCGGGCTGCGGAATGCCCCTCGACAGACATGCATGCCGGACCTGCGGAGCTCTCGTTCCCGACGCCTGTGGCATCTTTCCCTGCCCAGTATGCGGAACGGCTGTCGCGCGGGAACAACCCGTCTGTGTCGGCTGCGGTACCTGCTTCGTCCGTGGGCCGGCAAAGGCCAAGGGTTTTATGAATCACCGTCTATGAAGGCGGCATCATGACGGTGAAAGCGCAGCGGGGCAGACGGCGGTACATCGCATTCAGCACGAACCCGGCACTCACCCGCAACGACCTGATTGCCGGTCTGGCACCCTGGGGCCGGACTTACAATGTCATCCAATGCGCCGCTGGCATGGCGATCGTACGCTGCTCCCCCGCCCAGCGTGAGGCCTGCATCGCCGCCGTCCGGCAGGCAGATTCTTCGTGCAACCCGGTCGACACCTCTGGCACCCTGCGGACCCTGCGGGACCGCTACCCGGCCCTGAAGGCCCACATCCCGCCGCGGCCGCAGAACCATGTCCGGCCACCGCAACTTTAACGTTGCGCGCAAAAGGAACTTTCTGTCCTGAAACCCATATATACTCACGTGCGTTAGCGGCCCCTGAAGGATTAAGAAATGCAACCAGGTCAAATGGCGTATGATCGGGGAATTACTGTTTTCTCCCCCGACGGAAGGCTGTTCCAGGTCGAGTATGCCCGCGAGGCCGTCAAGAGAGGTACGACGACAATCGGCATCAAGTTCAAGGACGGCGTCATGCTGATCGTCGACAAACGGGTCAGCAGCAGGCTGGTCGAGCCTGAGTCGATCGAGAAAATCTACGATATCGACGACTACATCGGCTGTGCAACCTCCGGACTCGTCGCCGATGCCCGGATCCTCGTCGACCAGGCCCGCAAAGAGGCCCAGGTCCACCGGGTCAATTACGGTGAGAACATGGCCGTCGAGATGCTCACGAAGAAGGTCTGCGATTATGAGCAGAACTACACCCAGTATGGCGGCGTGCGTCCATTCGGCGTCGCACTGTTGATCGCCGGGAGCGACGATCTCGGGACCCATCTTTTCGAGACGGACCCGTCGGGTGCCCTGGTGGCCTACAAGGCAAGCTGCATCGGCATCGGCCGGGCGACCGTAATGGAGAAACTCGAAAAAGAGTACAAAGACGACATGTCTTACGACACCGCGCTGAAACTGGGGCTGAACGCGATGGCCGCGGCCATCGAAGAGAAACTCGTGCCCGCCTCGATCGAGGTCGGCCTCGTCCGGAAGGACGAGAAGTTCAGACGGCTTGACGAGAACGAAAAAGCCAAGGTCATTGCCAAACTCTGAGGCGGGATCATGGTAGAGCTCGAGGATGCGATCGTTGCCCGCCTGGAAAGCCACGGCGAACGTTTCGAGATCCTGCTCGACCCGGCCGCCATGGACCTGATCAAACAGGGAAAGCAGGTCGATCTGACCAAATATCTCGCCGTCGAGGACGTATTTAAGGATGCCCGCAAGGGCACCCGCCCCGAGACCTCGAAGATCAAAGAGGTCTTCGGGACAGAGGATATCACCGCCATCGCCCAGCACATCATCGAGAAGGGCGAGGTGCAAATGACCGCCGAACAGCGGAAAGAGCTGTTGGAGGCCAAGCGGCGGCAGATCGTTACCTACATCGCGGCCAATGCCATCAATCCCCAGACGCACACCCCGCATCCGCCCAAACGGATCGAGATCGCACTGGAGGAGGGCAAGTTCCGCGTTGACCCGGTAAAACCGTTGGACAAGGAGATCGAGGAGGCCATGAAGGTGCTCCGCCCCCTGCTGCCCATCCGGTTCGAGAAAAGCCGTGTCGCCATCAAGCTGAAAGGCGACGACTATGGCCGGTGTTACGACGAGCTGATCAAGTACGGCATCGTCGACCGGGAAGAGTGGACTTCCGACGGGTTCTGGATCGGCACGATGGAGATCCCCGCCGGATTGATCACCGAACTCACAGAGAAACTGAAAAGCCGGACCCGGGGCAACGCTTCGGTCAAGCTGATCACGTCCTGAGTTTTATTTACATTTGAAGAAGTGATATTATGGAAAGAAAAAACGCCAGAAAGGCCCGGGAGATTGTTACCCCCGGCGAGGTGCTCGCGGATGCAGACGAGTGCCGGCCGGGCGACAATGCCTACGAGCTCGACGGCAAGATCCGCGCCGGAATCATGGGAATTAAGACCTATGTCCAGAACGCGGTTTCGGTGATCCCGTTGCACGGGTGCTATATGCCCGTGACCGGTGACACCGTCATCGGCATCATCTACGACCTCGGCCCGTCCAACTGGATGGTCGACATAAATGCGCCCTATCCCGCCCCGCTGCACGTCAGCGAGGTCCCGTGGAAGGTCGAATTCGGAGATACATCCCGGTTCCTCAGCGTAGGGGACGTCGTGCTCCTGAAGATCCTGATGGTGGATGAGAGCCGCAAGATCCAGGTGACTATGAAAGACTCCGGTCTCCGGAAAATCGAGGGCGGTCAGCTGGTCACTATTGCGCACTCCAAGATTTCGCGTGTCATCGGCAAGAGCGGATCCATGATCCAAATGCTGAAGAACATGACCGACTGCCGGGTATTTGTCGGGCAGAACGGCCGGATCTGGGTGGACGGCGACGAGGAGAACGTGGCGGTAGCGGTCGAAGCCATCAAGATGATCGAGGCTGAAGCCCAGTTACCGAACCTTTCAGACCGGGTGGAAAACTTCATCGAAAGCAGGCTCCCGCAGAGCGGGGAAGACGAGGAAGATACAGACATCCCCGCAGACAGGGAGGAATCGCAATGAGCGGACATACAGATATGACATTGGTGAACGATGAGGGCATCCGGATCGACGGCCGGCGCTGCGACGAGAAACGCCCCATCAAAATCGAGGCGGGCGTCCTTAAAAACGCGGACGGTTCCTGTTACCTCGAGATCGGTAAGAACAAAGTGCTGTGCGCGGTCTACGGTCCGCGTGAATGCCGGCCCCGGCACCTTCAGGACCCGACAAAGGCCATTATCCAGTGCAAATACAACATGGAAACCTATTCGGTCAGCGACCGGAAGCGGCCCGGCACGGACCGCCGGTCCGTCGAGATCTCCAAACTGATCTCGGAGGCCCTGTCGAACGTTGTCCAGGTGGAACTGTTTCCCCGGGCCTCGATCGACGTGTACATCGAGATCCTGCAGGCCAACGCCGGCACCCGGTGCGCCGGCCTAACGGCGGCCTCGGTCGCCCTGGCGGACGCCGGGATCCCCATGCGGGACCTGATCCCCGCCATTGCCTGCGGCAAGGCCGACAACCATGTCGTCCTCGATCTGAACAAAGAAGAGGATAACTTCGGTCAGGCAGATGTACCGCTGGCTATCGTCCCCTCGACGGACGAGATCGTCCTGCTGCAGATGGACGGCAACATGACCCGCGAAGAACTGGACCACGGCCTGGACATGGCGTTCGGCGCGGCCCACGAGGTCTACGACATGCAGAAGGCGGCCCTGAAGAAGCGTTACAGCGAGATCGAGAAGAAGGAGGGTGCGACCGATGAGTGACTATATCATGTCCCAGATCAAACGCGATCATCTGCTTAACCTGCTGGCCGACGGACGCCGCGCAGACAGCCGGCGGCTGGACGAACCCAGGAAGATCACGTTCGAAACCGGCGTCATCGAATCCGCAGACGGCTCCTGTCATCTGCGGCTCGGCGACACCGAGGTCATGGCCGGCATCAAGATCATCCCTGGCACTCCGTATATGGACGCCCCCGCCGACGGGGTCATCACCACCGGCGCCGAACTTATCCCCATGGCCCATCCGACCTTCGAGTCAGGACCTCCGGACGAGAACGCCATCGAACTCGCCCGGGTTGTGGACCGCGGAATACGCGAGTCCGGTATGATAGATGTGAAAAAACTGTGCATCAAGGAAGGAGAACAGATCTGGATGGTCTACATCGACATCTATGCCCTGAACTGGGACGGCAACCTCTTCGATGCGGCCAACTACGCCGCTGTCTGCGCGCTCAAGACCGCTATGGTCCCGAACAAGCAGTACGGGTTCGGCGATGATATGCCGCTGCCGATCACCTGCCTGCCCATCTCCGTGACCGAAGCTAAGATAGGCAATGATTTAATAGTAGACCCTAATTTCGACGAAGAAGCAATCTCGTCCGCCCGTATGACTGTCACCACTGATGACAACGGCAACTTCCGGGCCATGCAGAAAGGCGGCAAGGGATCGATCACCAGAGGCGATCTTTCCCTCTGCCTTGACCGGGCCGTCGAGATCGGCAAACAGATCAGAACTATAATCGGGTGATTCCAAATGTCTAAGAGAACCAGCAAAGCCGGAACTTCCGGCCGGTTGGGCGCAAGGTATGGTGTCGTGGTCCGGAACCGGATCAAGTCCATCGAGGCCCATCAGAAAGAGAAACACGAGTGCCCGACCTGCCACCACATGTCTGTGAAGCGGGTCTCCGCCGGGATCTGGGAATGCCACCGCTGCGGCACCAAGTTCGCTGCCGAAGCCTACAGCCCGCGGACCCGGAAGGCCTCCGCCGCCGAAGCCGCCGCTGCGGCTGCGGCCGCTCGGGCTGCCGCCAAGGAAGCGGACGCCGCTCCGGCCCCCAAGGCCGAGGCGGCTGAGCAGTGAGCGCTCAGGTGGTCTGAATGTACAGATGCGCCAAGTGCAACGAGCCCATCAGGAACATGGCGTCCCTGGGGCTGCAATGCGAGAAATGCGGCTCCAAGATCTTCTTCAAAGAACGGCCGAACGTGAAGAAGACCCTGAAGTCGGATTGAGATGCCGACGGCGACCCTCCGGATTGAGTCCGCCGACGCCGCGAACATCGTCGCAACGGTGGGTCCTGAGGCCCGCCGCGACCTGCCTCGGACCCACGTAGAGATTTGTCTGGACCGCGACGTTGCCGTCCTTTCGGTCGAAGCGGCCGACACGACGGCCATGCGGGCGGCGCTCAATTCCTATCTGGAATGCATTATGATCACCGAAAATATCGACAGCATCGCGAAGGAATCCACATGAACGGAATCAGTCCCCAGCTTCAGAACCAGATTACTCAGTTCCAGCAGATACAGCAACAGTTGCAGAACGTCACAACCCAGAAGATCCAGATGCAGGCCCAGCAGAAAGAGCTGGAGCGGACCGTCGAGGAGCTCGGCAAGGCCAAAGGCGACGTCTTCCGGAACGTAGGCGTGCTGCTTATCAAGGTCGACGACAAGGCTGCCCTGAAAGAGGAATTCGAAGATTCCCTCGAGACTCTCGGCATCCGCATCAGAGGCCTGGAAAAACAGGAAAAGGACCTGCGGGAACGCTACGGCGTCCTTCAGGGGGCTATCAGTCAGGCCATGGGTACAGCGGTGCCCGCCGCTCCGGCCCCTGCCCGCAAGGCTCCAGCGAAGAATCGCTCCGCCGACGACGAGTGAAACTTTTCCGGGAAGGGCCAGTCCTTTCCCATACCTTTTTTATCTGTTGTCTGATTAGACACTGCTATGGAAGACGCACTCGTCCTGAAAGACGTATGTAAAGTCTACGGCGACCGCGAAGCCGTCCGCAACCTCAGTTTCAGTGTACAGCCAGGCAAGATCTTCGGCCTGATCGGTCCCAACGGGGCCGGCAAGACCACGACTCTGCGGATGATCTGCACCATTCTGCGGGTGACCTCCGGGACCATCGAGGTCTGCGGCCACAACGTGATGAAGGAAGGAGCGCTGGTCCGCAAGGACATCAGCTACCTGCCCGAGGACGCCGGCGCCTACAAGGAGCTGACCGGCCGGACCTATCTGAAATTCATGGCCCGGTTCTTCAGTCCCGAGAAGGACTTCGACGGCATGATGGCCCGGGGCCTGCACATCGCCAACCTCGGCGACCGCATCGATTCCAAAGTCAGCACCTACAGCAAAGGTATGATGCGGCGGCTGCTTATCGCTCGGGCGATCATGCCCGAGCCGAAAGTGGCAATCATGGACGAAATCACCTCCGGGCTCGACGTGATGAACGCCTACGAGATACGGGAACTGGTCCGTCAGATTGCCCAGGCCGGCGTCACCGTACTCATCTCCTCACATAACATGTTCGAGGTCGAAAGCCTGTGCGACCGCGTTGGGATGATCAACCACGGCGAACTCGTGCTCTGCGGCACTCCCGCCGAACTGAAAGAGCAGTTCGCGGCCCGGAACCTGGAAGAGGTCTTCATCAAGGCGGTGAAAGCTTGAGTGCTCTGACCAACATCGTCAGCAAGGAGCTCCGGGAACTGCTGACCCCCGGAACTATCCTCTCCGTTGTCGTGGTCGTTGTCATGCTCGGCATTCTGGGCACCGCGCTCAGCGGCGAGGTCGAGTCCACCGCGACCCCCAGCGACATCGGCATAGTCTACGACGACACCGGCATGTACAGCGAACAGATGCAAGATGACCTGGCGTACGGTTACGCCGCCGTCTACGGAACCACCACCGACGCGGCGACCGACCACATGATATATCTGACGGTCGCCGAGACCGACAGCGACGCTATCCTGCAGGCAATCACCGATCGGGGCCTGGCGTATGTCATCGTTATTCCGTCTGCACTTTCGGCCAATATCGCGGTCGAGCAGACCACATCCGCTTCGGTCTATTACATCTACGAAAACAGCGGTCTGTTCGACGATGTCTCCAGCTCGGCGGCCAACAGCGTCGTTTACTACGCTGCCAACCAGCTCTCCCAGCAACTGACCGGTGAGATCACCGGCGAAGCCGCCGCCGCCTTCCTGGCCGCGCCGCTGGCCGCTTCCGGCGGGACCTACACTCAGATCAACGGCACCCTCTACAGCGACATCGCCCCGTCGACCATCTCCACCTCGATGATGTCACAGACCCTGATGGTCCCGCTGATCGTGATGATTGTTATAATCATGGTCGGCAGCGTGGTCATCTCCAGCATGGGCAGCGAGAAAGAAAACAAGACCCTTGAGACCCTGCTGACCGTCCCCATCCGGCGGACGACCATCGTTACGGGCAAACTGCTGGCAGCTGCCATCTGCGGTTTAATCTACGGCATCGCTTACATGATCGGCATGCTGCTGTACATGCGGGGCCTCACCACCGCTACGACCCTGGACGGGACCGCCGACCTGGCCGCGTTCGGCCTGACCATGACCGGCACCGACTGGATCCTGCTGATGGTGTTGCTGTTCCTGGCGATCTTCGCCGCGCTCGGCATCTGCATGATCCTCGGCGCGTTCACCAAGAACTACAAGATGGCCCAGACCATGATCATGCCCGTGAGCATCCTGGCGATCATCCCTATGTTCGTCTTCATGTTCATGAGCTGGGACGGTCTGGGCACCGTCGGTCAGGCACTCATGTTCCTCATCCCGTTCACCCATCCGATGATGGCCATGAACAACCTGATCTTCGGGAACTACACACTGATCGCCGCCGGCGCCGCCTATCTGGTGGTCTTCGACGTAATCATGATCTGGCTGACCGTCCGCATTTACAACTCGGATATCCTGATCACCGGAATCGACCAGACCAAGACCGCCCGTACCCTGAAGCGGCTGTTCGGTAAGAAGAAACACCATGACGATGAACAGTGAAGCAGTGGCTGCGGCCCTGAAAGGAAAGAACAAGGTAGTGCTGGTCCACGGCAACGCAGACCTGGATGCGCTGGGCTCCGCCTTCGCGGTCGCCCGGTGTTTCCCGCCGGCGGTCATCTTCGCCCCGGCCGGACTCGATCGGGTAGCTAAGATGGTCGCCGAGAAACTGTGCATCCCCGTGCTGGAGACCTGCGACCTGAGCACCTACGAACTGGCAGTGGCGGTGGACACCTCCTCGCCCGACCAGTTCCAAAATCCGGCGGCGGTCCTGCCCGCCGGCAGCGTGGTCATCGACCATCACACCCCCACCGGCCGGTGGGAAGGCATGCAGGTGTTCTGCGACGAGACCCGCGTCTCCTGCTGCGAGATCATCAAGGACGCGGCGGACGCCGCCGGGATCGCTATCGACCGGACGGCCGCGCTCGCTCTGCTGGGCGGGATGCTGACCGACAGCGGCCACTTCCAGTACGCCGACCCGGCACTGCTGCGGGAATTTGCCGATCTGCTGGAGAAAAACCGGATCGGCATGGATGAGGCCATGCAGCTCGTGCGGGCCCCGATGAACATGTCCGAACGGGTCGCCGCCATGAAGGCCATCGGCCGGTCGAAGTTCGACCGGGTAGGCGACATGATCGTAGCGGTTTCCAGCGGCAGCAGTTTCGAATCTGCTTCCTGCCGGGCGCTGCTGGCGTCCGGGGCAGACGTGGTTTTCGTCGGCTCCCAGCGGGAGAACGAGTTCCGGGTCAGCGGCCGTGCCACTCAGGAGATGGTACGGCGGGGCATCCGCTTGGACGCGTTAATGGGCGAACTCAGCCAGGAGACGGCCACGGACGGCGGCGGCCACGGCGGCGCCGCCGGCATGACGGGCACCGGTGACACGGAGGCCATGCTGCACATGTGCATGGAAAAGACGATGGACGCTTTCCGCAAAATCAAAGCTGAGACGGAAGCGCAGCAGGCCGCCGGGGCCGCTGCCCCGACCGTCCCGCTGCAGTAAAAACAAAGATTTTTTTCCGACCGCCGGCAGTTCACCGGAGCTTACCGACGGTCTTCATGATCTCCTGCATGCGCAGGTAATTCTCCGGATGCTCCCGGAAGTAGGCAGCGACCGGGTCCAGCACCTTTGCGGTACCTTCGGCCATGCCGGTCTTCAGGTCCACTGGACTGAGCTTACCGCTGAAGTAGTCGACAGTGAGCGCCTCGTAGGAATCATAGGACACATTGCCGCCGTATTTTTCCGGCCTCTCGATGGCCAGGGTTCCCAGCCGCGGGAAGACCACGTACTTCGCCAGCATCAGGATGGGGTTCTCGGCCTCTTTCTCCTCTTCCGGCGGGCAGTAGGCCTTCTTGAACTTGGTACGGATGGACGCACGGTCATCGTGGATGTTGATGCTGCTCGTCGGATCTGATTTGGACATCTTCATCTCGATCATGCATTCGACCTTGGACTCGATGCCGTCGTTCACGGTCTTGCAGACCTCGGTCTTCTCCACGTTCTTGACGCCTTCGGGGTTCATCCGGGCACCGCCGCGGAGCCCGGGCAAAAGGGGCGTGTGCAGTGCAATGGGCTTTTTCCATCCGAGCTTGTCGGCCGCATCGCGGGCAAGCATGTTGGCCCGCCGCTGATCAATGCCGGCGTAGGACAGATCCACGCCCAGATGGAAGATGTCGGCGGCCTGCATCAGCGGGTAGATGACCTTCGAGGAGTCCAAATCCGCCTCGTCCTCCTTGCGGCCCATGACCGTCATGGCCCGTTTGACCCTGGAAAGGGAGGTAACCTTACCGATCTTGATGAGCTTCTCCCAGTACTCGATGTCGTCAAGGAGTTCGCTGGCGTACTTGAACTCGACCTTGTCCCGAGGCACGCCGAGGGCCACGAAACAGTCTTCCATATAACGGGCGCAGTCCCGAATGTTCTCCAGACTGCCGCCGAGCTTGTCATTGATGTAAGCGTGCCAGTCGGCCCAGAAAATGATTACTTTGAAACCGGCGTCGCAGAGGTCCCGGATCTTCTGCGTGACCAGGGCCCAGCCCATGTGGACGAAGCCGGAGGGTTCGAAACCGATATACGCCAGCGGCTGCTCCTTGGTCGCGAAGACCTCGCGCAGTTCCTGCTCGTTCACCAGTTCGATCGTGTTCCTGGTCACCAGGTTCACCCTTTCATCGATTGTCAGGGCCATGCTTATCAGGGCGGACATAAACTCCTATTATTAAAAAAAGGCGCGGCCGCGGATCTGCCTGCAGAAACGGCAGAACAGTCTCGGATGACAGAGCCGCCGCTGTTCTAATGAGATATGCGATCGTGCGAAAATAAAACAGTATTCAGTTACGAGAGAACTCCATCGAGCCGTTTTCCTGTTCGGCCCGTATTTCTTTGCCGCGGCCTGAGACCGCCGATTGACGGCCTCCGATTATCTGAACTCCGCGAACGAACACTTCGGACTGCTGCTGGACCGGTAAAGCGAGCAGCGGCGGATAAACAATGCTTATTAGCGGCCGTCCCGATACTGGGCATATGTACAACAGACTGATCGCGAGCATCGAGCAGAGCCCCGTGATCGACCGGAACGGCTATCCCTATTTCGTCCACCCGCTGACGGACGGCGTCCCGCGGATGGACCCGGCCGTGCTCGGAGAGGTCGTGGACTGGATGGCCGGGATCGGCAACTTCGACTGCGACGTCATCGCCGCCCCGGAGGCCATGGGCATTCCGCTGGCAGTCGCTCTGTCGCTGCGGCTCGGCATCCCGTACACGGTCATCCGTAAGAAGAAGTACGGCCTGCCCGGCGAGATCGCGCTCACCCAGCAGACCGGCTATTCCAAGTCGACCATGTACATCGAAGGGATCAGGAAGGGCGATCGGGTCGTCATCGTAGACGACGTAGTCAGCACAGGCGGCACCATGATCGCTCTGCTGAAGGCATTCACCGAGGAGATCGGTGCCGAAATCGTCGATGTGATCATCCCGGTTGACAAGGGCGACGGTGAAAAGATCGTGGAGAAGAAGACCGGCATTCGGGTCAAGAGTCTGATCCGCGTCAAGATCGTGGACGGCAAGACGGTCTGCACCCGGTGCTGACCGATTAACTGCAGCCGATCCCTTTCATCCGCTCAGACTCCGTTTTTTTCCGTATGGGGCCGGAGCTGCTGCTTCTGGTCTTGACCGCCGCTGCGGTCGGGGCGGCCGTCGGCACCTTTACCGGACTGGTGCCCGGCATTCACGTGAATACCCTTGCAGCCGTGCTGTTCACTTCCTATCCGGCAGTCGAAACGGCCCTGGCCGGCCGCATCGGGACTGATGCCGTCCCGCTGCTGGTCTCCTGCGGCATCATGTCCGCGGCCGCTGTACACTCGTTCGTAGACTTCGTGCCGTCGGTGTTTGTCGGCGCTCCGGATGCCGATGAGGCCCTCTCGGTCCTGCCGGGGCACCGGCTGCTAACCGAGGGCCGGGGTATGGCGGCGGTCCGGGCGGCCGCGGCCGGTTCGGCAGTGGGTGCCGCCTGCGCTCTGCTGCTGGCCGTCCCAGTCCAGTGGATGATGCTCCACGGTCTGGCCGGGATAATGGACAGCCTGACCCCATTCGTGCTGGTCGGCACTCTCGGCATCATGCTCATAGCAGAGGACCGCCGGCTACTGACGCTGGTCGTGATGCTCGTCGCCGGCTTTCTCGGGTTTGCGGTAATGGACGCCGGCATCCCGGCCGCTGGCGTGCTCGGCGAAAGCACACTGCTGTTCCCGCTGCTGACCGGCCTCTTCGGCCTGCCGCCGCTGCTCGAACGGAAGACGCAGACGGCCCTTCCTCCGCAGACCGACGACGGGTGCGATCCGGTCGGGCCAGGACCGGGCCTGAGAGGAGTGCTGACCGGCTTGCTCGCCGGCTGGTACCCCGGGATCACAGCTACCGTCGGCGCTTCGTTGGCTTCTGCTTTCGGCCGGGAACGGGACCCGGCCCGTTTCATCAGTCTGACTGCCAGCATAGGTACCGTAACTGCCGTGTTCGCGGTGGTGACCCTGTCGGTCTCCGGCAGCGGCCGGTCGGGCACGGCGCTCATCGTAAAAGAGATTCTGGGTGAAGAACTCGGCGGTTTCTGTTCCGAGACCTTCGTCCTGCTCCTGTTCAGCATCGCCGCGGCCTCGGCACTCGGCTACGCCGCCACCATCGGCACAGGCCGGCTCATGGTTCGGCTCACCGACCGTCTGCCCGCCGAACTGCTGACGAACGCCGTCCTGACCCTCATCGGGGTCCTGGTCCTCCTGCTCACCGGTATTTGGGGCCTTGCCGTGCTTGCAGTCGCCGCGGCCGTGGGCATGGTCCCTCCGGCGGCCGGAACCAGCCGGGTGCCGTTGGCGGCCTGCCTTATCGTACCGGCCCTGCTCGGACAGCTCGGGTGGGACAGCACGGCACTCTCGTTCATGGGATGGCCGTTATGATGAGGTCTTATATCAGAAAATCCTGCCCCGCCATATGCAGGAGGAGTATCTGGACCGCCGTCATACCGGAATGATGCTGACTGTGGTGCTCTTCGCCACACTGATGGACGGTCTGGACGGCAGTATCGTGACCGTTGCCGCACCGGACATCGGCATCGCTTTCGGGGTCGACACCGCTACCATCTCCTGGGTCGCCATCACTTACATGATGGTCTTGGCCGGATCGCTTATCCTTTTCGCCCGGATCGCCGCCAACTACGGCATCAGGCAGATCTTGGCGGTCGGACTGGCGCTGTTCACGGTCAGCTCGCTGCTGTGCGCCGTTTCAGTCAATTTTCCGATGCTCATCGTCGGCCGGATTCTGCAGGGTATAGGCGCGGCGATGATGGGCGCGACCGGCCCGATGTGCTGCGCCCGCTTTCTTCCCCCGCGGCGGCTGGGCTTCGGGCTGGCGCTGCTGACGGTCGGGGCCTCGGTCGGTTTCGCGGTCGGTCCCGGGGTCGGCGGCCTCATCGTCGAATACCTCAGCTGGCATTGGATCTTCCTGATCAATCTGCCGCTGGGCCTGATCGCAATCCCGTTGGCCCTGGCAGCACTGCCTAAAGAGCAGAACCGGGGCCGGACCAGCATCGACTGGATCGGAGCCGCACTGCTGGCGGGCGCGGTTGTCCTCGGGATTCTGGCGGTCGAGACCGTGTCCTATCCAAGCCAGCGGCCGCTGACGATCGGCACGGGGCTCGGCTGCCTGATGCTGCTGGTCCTTTTCGTCCGGCAGGAACTTCGGACCGCCCGGCCGCTGCTGAACGTGCGGCTGTTCCGGAATCTCTCATTCGCCGGCCTGTTCCTCTGTCTGGCACTGATCAACCTGGTCTATATGGGCATCTGGTATCTGTTTCCGTTCTACGGCGAGATCTGGCTCGGTTACAGTTCGGCCCGGATAGGTCTGTACCTGCTGCTTTCGGCGCTGATCACCGCTGTATTCGGTATCCCGGTCGCCCGGCTCTCCGACCGTCACGGCCGCCGGTGGTACTGCGTCGCCGCGGCAGCACTGGCTGGCGGGGCGTTTCTGCTCGCGGGCCTGACGGCTCGGCCGATGGATGCGGTGCTGCTGTTCGTGTTCGTGTTGCTCATGGGATTGGGATGGGCATTCACCGGCGGACCTATGGGCAGCTGGTTGGTGGAGCATGCGGAAGACCCGGATCGGGATATGGCATCTTCGCTGATTAACGAGGCCTACTACACAGGCGGCGCCGTGGGAACAGCGCTGTTTGCGGCCGTGTTCACCCTGACCTCGGGTTCGGAAGGAATCGACATCAACCTGGTGAGCGGAGAGGTGTTCCTGAGCGGATACGTTCCGTGCTGTCTGCTGGCGGCAGCGGTCTGCGCGGTCATCGCCTTGATCTGTTTGGCGGTAAAGAACAAAAAACCGGCGTGATCAGGTCATTTTGGCCTGGGCCTTAGCCATGAACTTTTCGGTGTGAACGACGAACCGTTCGTGGAAACCGAAGGCCACCTCACCGCAGCGGTCGGTCACTTTGAAGGAGAACCGCAACCGCGCCCGGTCAACCTCGACAAGCTCGGTGCGGCAGGTCACAGTAGAGCCGACCGGCGACGAGGAGGTGTGGTGCAGTTCCGCCAACGTGCCGACGGTGGTGTCGCCAGCCGCCAACTGCGGCGCAACGGACTCCAGTGCCGTACGCTCGACCAGAAGGAGCACGGCCGGTGTGGCCAGGACCGGCAGGGTGCCGCTGCCGTAGGCGGCCGCGGTGTCCGCTGCGGTGACGGTCAGAGTACGGGTGCCGGTTATTCCGGGTGAGATCATATCCACCCCATGATGGTCTCGTTTTAAAAGCGTATGTTCCCCGTTCCTTTTGCACCCGCGCGCGTCCGACACCTTTTATTGAGGGACAGTCATGGCAGAGCGGATGGGAATATGAGCCTGGAAGACGACCTCTACACCGAACTATTCGATCTGCGCGCAGACCTGCGGCAGAAGAACCCATATTCGAACGGGCGGCTGCCGCTGATCTGCTCGGACGAGGCGCTCCGCGAGATGGCCCAGCGGGTCCCTACCAAGGCCGAGGACTTCGCTGCCATAGAAGGTGTCGGCCAGAAGTTCGTAGAACAGTACGGCGAGGACTTTCTGCAGGTCACCCGCAAGTACGCCGTCACAGCGGCCAAAGGTACCGGGATCGACCCCGACCTGGCCCGCACTCTGCGCGAGCTCCAGAAAAAACTCATCAACATCAGCCGCGGCAACCGTCTCCTCTTCCAGCCCAAGACCAGCCGCAAGTATTCCTATGACCTGCTTTCCCTCGGTCTCAAGAACGGCGATGTCATCGGACTCCTCTTCGGCCGCAAACGGGTGCTGACTCTCTGCGACCCTGCCAAGAACCCGGACGACACCAAGGCCTACAAGCGGCTCTCGGACATCATCCGCGAGGTCAACCGGGACCAGCGGGAAAAGGGCACGTACGACCTGTACATTGCCTACCCGTTCGTCGAGGGGCGGTTGTTGGGCGGAGAGGCCTTCTCGGTCCGCGCCCCGCTGGCGCTCTTCCCCGTCGTACTGTCGAAAGAGGGCTCCGCCATCCGCTTGGAAATGGACGGTTCCAGGGATGCGATCTACAACAACACGCTCGTGCTCGCCGCCATCAAGATGGGCGGCCGGCGGGCGCCGTTGCCGGACAACGTTCTCGACGACTACGACGAGACGACTTTCCTGCCGGAACTGCTGAAATACTATGCCGACCAGGACCTGCCGATCGAGAGCCCGAGAGGCCTTCAGACCGAACCTTTCGTCGAATACAAGGCGGACGAGTTCCCCAAGTACAACCCCGGCGAAATGCACCTGCACCTCAACGCCGTAATCGGGAAGTACCCGTCCTACTCCAGCTATATCCAGCGGGACTTCGACCTGCTGCTGGCCGGCCGGGAGATCAACAGCACCCTTGCCGATCTGGTCAAGGACCTGAACAAGGAGGACTTCTACTCCGACTACCCGCTGCCGCTGTCCGAGGCACAGCTGAAGGACAAGGGCCTCGAGGCCTCGGAGAAGGACCTCACCTACATCAACGCGCTCAACTCCGCCCAAGAGAACGTACTCACCGCCGCCCGGAAAGAGGACGAACTGGTGGTCCAGGGTCCGCCGGGCACCGGAAAGTCGCAGGTCATCACCGGTCTGATCTCGTCGGCGGTCATCGCCGGCAAGACCGTACTCATGGTCTCCGAGAAGAAGACAGCACTGGACGTCGTCTATTCCCGGCTGGGCGATCTGGCGAAGTACTGCATGCAGATCGACGACACCGCCGACAAGGACCGGTTCTACAAACAGCTGGGGATCATGCTCAATCAGGGCATTCCGGCCGCACCGGCCGACCTTGGCCCGCTTGCCGCAGACATCGACAAGGACGTGAACAACCTCGGCGCCATCGCCACCTCGATCTACGAGCCCGGCGACTTCGGTATCGCCCCCTGCCGGCTGTACGCCATGAACCGCTGGTTGGATACCGGCGATAAGGTTCAGTACAGCGTTTACGAGACCTACAAGAGCGGCGTCGCCTCCAGCCTGCTGAACGTCAAGTACGGCGAGGTCGCGGAGCTCCACCGGAAGTTCGGCGACCCTTCCCTCGTGAGCAATTTCCGTGAGTACACGGCCATCAGCGAGAAGTCGCCGTGGATGACTGTCATGAAGCAGGACCTGAGCGGCTTCACCGTGGACGAGATGCGCGCCGACCTGGACCGGCTCAACGGCGAGGTCGCGGAACTTAACAAGAAGGGCTTCCTGGCCCGGCTGTTCTCCAAAGGCAAGGTCACCCGGGATGCCACCTCGGTGGTGAACAAGTACTTCGAGAACTACAACAGCAAGACCATCGACACGGTCATGCGGGACCCGAAGGGCATCGCTGCCGCCATGGACGACTATGACCGCTTCACCGCCCGGGCCACGGCCTACCGGGGCCTGAGCCCGCTTGAGCGGACCTACGGCGAGGACCTGCTGAACCTGGGCAAGGAACTCAAGACCTCCGACGGCGCCGCCAACGACGGCATTTACCGGTACATCCTGAACAATCACCTCCAGCGGTTCGACGCCTCCCACAAGCACCTGATGCAGGAGCTCCACGACTTCGACAGCATCGTGGCAGACATGGACCGCAAGATCGGCCAGAAGCGGAACCTGACCCAGTCGCTGCTGGACAGTACCCTCCGGGACAATCTGCGGTACATCACCGAATCCAAGCGCCGGGGCGACATCGCCCGCATCGTCGAGAACAAGCGCAAATGGAGTCTGACCAAGTTCATCGACCGCTACAGCTACGAACTGTTCAAGGGCATCCGGGTCTGGCTGCTGACCCCCGAGGTAGTCTCCGAGATCATCCCCATGGAGATGGGCCTGTTCGACCTGCTGGTCTTCGATGAGGCCTCGCAGATGTACGTGGAGCGGGGCATTCCCTCCATCTACCGTGCCAAGAAGGTCGTCGTCGCCGGCGACCACAAGCAGCTGCGGCCGTCCAGTCTCGGCACCGGCCGGATCACCTTCGACGAGGATGAGGACGATGATGAGGAGGCCGAAGTGGGCGCCGCCCTTGAGGAAGAGAGCCTGCTCGACCTTGCCCGGTCCCGGTACGACAGCATACTGCTGAACTTCCACTACCGGTCGAAGTACGAGGAGCTGATCGCCTTCTCGAACTACGCGTTTTACGGCGGCCGGTTATACGTCTCGCCTAACGTGGTACAGCCCGAGCGTCCGCCGATCGAGGTCATCAGGGTGGACGGCCGGTGGGAGAACCGCACCAACTGCGCCGAGGCCAAACGCATCGTGCAGTTGCTGCAGAACTTCTTCCTTACCCGCAAAGAGAACGAAACTGTGGGCATCATCAGCTTCAACGTCTCTCAGCGGGACCTGATCAGCGATCTTATCGACGATGCCGCCGCTCAGGACCCTGCCTTCGCCGCCGCGGTGAACCGGGAGAGCAAACGGAAGGACAACGGCGAAGACGTCGGCCTGTTCGTGAAGAACATCGAGTCCGTGCAGGGGGACGAGCGGGATGTCATCATCTTCTCCATCGGCTATGCCAAGAACACCGAGGGCAAGCTCGTGCAGCGCTTCGGATGGCTGAACGCCAGGGGCGGCGAGAACCGTCTGAACGTCGCCATCTCCCGGGCAAAAAAGAAGATCTACATCGTCACCTCCTTCGAGCCGGAGGAACTGAATGTCGACGGCCTCAAGTCCGAGGGCCCGCGCATCCTGAAGAAATATCTGCAGTATGCCCGGGCCATCAGCGACGGCAACACCGCCGTGGCACAGTCCATCCTCAACTCGTTCGGTGCCGCCCCGCCGCGGGACGCCGCCGAGGCGGCCTCCAGCAGCGCCGTCATGGACCGGGTCTACAACGCCCTGGTCCGGAAGGGCTACACCATCGAACGGAACGTCGGGATAGGCGGCTACACCATCGACCTTGCCGTTAAACAGAACGACCGGTTCATCCTTGGTATCGAAAGCGACAGCCGGGTCTACGGCCTCACCGCCTCTACCCGGGAACGGGACTACCACCGGCAGAAGTACCTGGAATCCAGGGGCTGGCACATCCACCGGGTCTGGACCCCTGGCATGTGGAAGGACCCCGAGGCGGAGATCACCAAGATCGTGCGGGCCATCGAGAAAGCCCAGACCCCGGCCGCCGGCACTAAGCCGGGCCGGGCGACAACTAGTTAAATGAGCGACCGCATTATCAGGTATGCCTAAATTAACGCTCAAGATCGAGAAGATGATGTGCGAGAGCTGTGTGAAGAACGTCGAAAAGGCGCTCACGGTTCCCGGTGTCACCGACCTGAAGGTCTTGATCGGCAAGGCTGTGATGCAGTATGACGAGAGCAAGGTCGCGCCCGAGACCCTGCTCAAGGCGGTCATCGACGCCGGCTATCCGGCGAAGATCAAAAAGGGCCTGTTCTGAGCGGTTATGACCGACCAGCGCGAGACCTTCCGCATCGGCGGCATGAGCTGTGCTGCCTGCGCGGTGAAGATCGAGAAGGCCGCCCTGACCCTGCCTGGTGTCACCGCAGCGGTCGCTAACTACGGCAACACCACAGCCACAGTCACCTGGGACCCGGCGGTCACCCCGCGGGAGAAGATCGTCCGCGCCATCGAGAAGGCCGGCTACACGGTAATCGGAGGCGATGCCAAGGCTGCCGAAAAGGCCGCCCGGCAGGACGCCCGGTCCCGGCGGAAGGACCTGATCGTCGCACTGGTCTTTGCCTTTCCGTTAACCGTCTACGCCATGGCCGGCATGGCCGGGTTCAGTGTGCCGTTTTACGAAAACAAACTGTTCTTTGCACTGGTCCAGCTTTGTCTCTGTCTGCCGGTCCTCGTCGCCGGCCGGCGTTTCTACCTCCGGGGCTTCCCGGCCCTGTTCCGCGGCGGCCCCGACATGGACTCCCTGGTCGCACTGGGCACCGGCACGGCCTTTCTGTACAGTCTCTACTGCACCTGGCAGATCGCCCAGGGCCGGCCCGATTACGCAATGTCCCTCGCTTACGATTCGGCGGCGATGATCATCGCCCTCGTCTCCGTCGGGAAATACCTGGAGTCCCGTTCCAAGGTCCGGACCAATGATGCCGTCCGCGGCCTGCTCGACCTTACCCCGGCCGAGGCCTCGGTTATCCGCGGCGATCAGGTCGTCCGCATCCCCGCGGCCGCCCTGAAGACCGGCGACCTCATCCTCGTCCGCCCCGGTGAGGGCATCCCGGCCGACGGGCAGGTCGCCGCCGGTGATTCGGCCGTTGATGAGTCCATGCTCACCGGCGAGAGCATTCCAGTTGAGAAGAAGACCGGCGATACAGTCTACAGCGGCACGGTCAACGGCACAGGCAGTCTGCGGGTCACCGCCGAACAGGTCGGCGGGGACACCGTCCTGCATCAGATCATCGACATGATCGAGGGCGCTGAGGGGACCAAGGCGCCGGTCGCCCGTATCGCTGACAGGGCTGCCGGGGTCTTCGTCCCGGCGGTCATCTTCGTGGCTGTCACGGCCTGTCTGCTCTGGCTCCTCGCCGGCCGGAGCGTTTCGTTCGCCCTGACCGTGATGGTCTCGGTCCTGGTCATATCCTGTCCGTGCGCTCTCGGTCTTGCTACACCGCTGGCGATCATCATGGGTACCGGCAAGGCCGCCAAACACGGCGTCCTGTTCAAGACCGCGGCCGCCCTGGAGACCGCCGGAAGGATCGACACGGTGGTCCTGGACAAGACCGGCACTGTTACCGCCGGCCGGCCCGAGGTCACCGACGTGATAGCGGTCGGCCTGGATGAGAACGCCCTGCTGCGCCTTGCCGCTGCGGCCGAGACCGACTCGGAGCATCCGCTGGCGGCCGCCGTCCGCCGGAAGGCCGCGGCTGTCGGACTGACAGTGCCGGTCCCGACCGCGTTCGAGAGCCGGACCGGCAGCGGGGTCGTCTGCCGGACCGCAGAGCAACAGGTCGCCGTCGGGAACCCGGCGCTCATGCAGACCTTAGATGTCGACCTAGGTCCGCTGACTCAGCAGGCAGAGACCCTGGCGGCCGCCGGCCGCACCTGCATCTTCATTGCTGTCGACGGTAAGGCGGCCGGCCTGATCGCCGCGGCCGATCCGCTCCGGCCAACGGCGTCTGCCGCAGTCGCCGAAATGAGGTCCCTGGGCCTTTCCGTCCTGATGGTCACCGGCGACCACGAGCTTACGGCCCAGGCAGTCGCCCGGGAGGCCGGGATCTCCGAGGTCCGGGCCGGGGTTCTGCCACAGGACAAGGCGGGGATCGTCAGCGACCTGATGGTGAGTCAGAAGACCGTTGCCATGGTCGGCGACGGCATCAACGACGCTCCGGCGCTGGCCCGCGCCAACCTCGGAATGGCCGTAGGCAGCGGGACCGACATCGCCATCGGTGCCGCCGACGTGGTCCTGCTAAACACCGACGTGCGGTCCGTGCCGGCGACCGTCGAGATCGGCCGGGCGACCCTGAAGAACATCCGCGAAAACCTGTTCCTGGCCTTCGTCTACAACGCAGTCTGCATCCCCTTCGCCGCCGGCCTGCCGTATCTGCTCGGAATGGCCGAGTTCACTCAGATGCCGATGCTGGCCGCCGCAGCCATGTCGCTCTCGTCCCTTTCCGTCACGGCAAACGCTCTGCGGCTCGGCCGTTTCCGGCCGGCCTCGCTTAATGGCTCTTCAGCGCCGTGACCCGCATCAGTCCGCTGTGGGCTTTCCACACCTTCTCCGCGGCCGCGATCTGCAACGGATGGCTGTGCAGCGGCGAATCTAAGGTCATCGACTCGTACTCACCGCCTTCGCCCATGATGCTGATGCCGTAACGGTCCCGCAGTTTCAGCAGGTCCGCGACCGCCGCGGTGTCGAGCGGGCGGCCCAGCCACGATTCGTCAAACCCTTCGGCAAAACAGCCGACGACGATCGCTTTGATGCCGGCGGCGATCATCTCGCGGAGCACCATCTCCTGGTCCTTCCGCCAGAGCGGGGCAAAGAGTTTCAGTCCCAGGTCGCCGCAGACCAGGTTCATCCGGTCCCACTGGTAGTCGGACCAAACGGCCCCGGTGACGATGCCTTCGATATCCAGCCCGTCCAAGGCCCGGTACATCCCCTCCAGATCGCTCTTCTCTTCGCCGGTGCTGCGGCCGACGACCAGTTTTTTGCCCAGCGCGGCGGCCATCGCCGGCACGACGTCCAGGTTGGGGGTGTGGAAGATCCAGGAGCCGGAATCGGACGGACGGATGTTCACCAGGTACGGGACCTCGTGGCCGTGTTGCTCCGCCAGGTACAGTGAGAAGGTGGAATCCTTTCCGCCGGAATAGAGCGAGGCCAAGCGCATACGCCGCCATCGGGGGCCGTGCTTTTTATTTTTTCGCGGCCGCCGCTGTCCCCGGCGGAGCAGTGAAATAGTGCATAACACTCTCGACGCTTCGAAATGATCACCGCTGACCAGCAGGCACTGAAAAAGATGGCGGCCGAGAAGGCTGTCAACGATTACGTCAGGGACGGCATGACCGTCGGTCTTGGCACTGGCTCCACCGCCTATTTTGCGATCCGCCGGGTAGGCGAACTGGTCAAGCAGGGTTTCAAGCTCCGCTGCGTCGCCACTTCCGAGGCTACCGAGGAGACCGCCCGGGAATGCGGCATCAACATCGTGCAGCTGAACGACGTCGACCATATCGACATCACCATCGACGGCGCCGACGAGATCGATCCAAACCTCCAGCTCATCAAAGGTCTGGGCGGGGCGCTCCTGCGGGAGAAGATCGTGGCCGCGGCCTCCGTCCTGGAGGTCATCGTCGCCGACGAGAGCAAACTGGTACAGCATCTTGGCAGCAAGGCCTCGCTGCCCGTAGAGGTCATCATGTACGGCCACCTGCGGACCGCCTATGCACTGAAACGGCAGGGCTGCGAGCCCGTACTGCGTATGAAGGGCTCCGAACCGTTCGTTTCAGACAACGGGAATCTCATCTACGATTGCCGGTTCAAGGAGATCCGCAACCCGTTCTTCCTGGAGTCGGCCATCGACACCATTCCCGGCGTCGTCGAGAAC
>Ga0265294_10003006_pt1 | contig 21906 bp, 17 predicted proteins | sample MunlanPumphouse3_FD_192504 | JGI IMG/M metagenome (GOLD analysis project Ga0265294, IMG submission 192504) | Groundwater microbial communities from a municipal landfill in Southern Ontario, Canada - Pumphouse #3 | ecosystem: Environmental > Aquatic > Deep subsurface > Groundwater | place... | reverse complement strand
GAACCGCTGAGCACATACCTGTTCTCTTTTGTTGCCGGCGATTTTCAAAAAGAAACGGAATGCCGCAACGGACGGTGCATTACTATGTACCACAGAGAGACCGATTCGCAAAAACTTAAGCAAACCAAAACCATTTTTGATCAGGTATTTGCGTCGCTGCAATGGATGGAAGAATACACCGACATTCCCTACCCTTTTGCCAAATACGATTTTATTGTCCTACCCGGATTCCAGTACGGAGGCATGGAGCATACGGGAGCTACGCTCTACAACGACAAACGCCTGTTCCTGGGAACGCATCCCACAACAGCCGAACAGCTGAGCCGCATGTCGCTCATTGCGCACGAAACAGCTCATATGTGGTTTGGCGACTACGTGACCATGGAATGGTTTGATGAAGTCTGGCTCAAAGAAGTCTTTGCCAACTATTTTGCCGCCCGAATGACAGAGCCGCAATTCCCGCAGGTGAACCATCGGCTCAACAACCTCCATACGTTTTATGCCTCGGCTTACAACATAGACAGAGCACAGGGCACACATCCCATTGTGCAACCGCTTGACAATCTAGAGCATGCAGGACTCATATACGGGAACATCATCTACAACAAAACACCTGTGGTTATGGACATGCTGGCCGAGCAAATGGGAGCTCAAGCGTTCCGTGAAGGGCTGCGCCGCTACCTGCATACGTATGCTTACGGGAACGCAACCTGGGATCAGTTGATTGCCATTCTGGACAGCCTTACCCCGCACAACCTGGCTGACTGGAGCCGAGTTTGGGTACACGAAGCCGGCCTACCTCACATTCGTGCTACGCTTGAAAACCAAACCCTTACCATAACCCAGACCGATCCTCTGGGCCGAGGCCTGCTGTGGCCGCAACCAGTTACCTTTACCCTTACCAACGGCCAACAACGGGAAACCGTCACTTTGTACATGGAACGGCCTGTAGTAGAAGCATCTGTAAAGTTATCGGATACAGAAGTATACATACTGCCCAACACAGACGGCAAAGCCTACGGCGTATTCCTGCCGGACAGCTTAAGCCTGGAATACATCCTAGACCATCTGGCAAACATACAAGATGAAGTGGAACGCATGTCGCTCCTTATGACACTGTATGAAAACACGTATATAGGTCGGGTGTCTCCGGAGCGGTTCATAGAAGCACTTTTGGATTTTCTACCGCAAGAGACAAACGCACTGATCCAAAACCGGGGATTCTCTTATCTGAACCGGATGTACGTACTCCACGGACACCGCACAGACGGGCAAACAGAGCGGTTTTTGTACCAAGCAGCTACAGACCCGCAACTGGATAAAGAGTACCGCCTGTTGGCCTTCCGTACGCTCCTGCGCGTATTCACGCAAGAGTCTATTATCACGGTCCTGTATGATTTGTGGGACGCCCACCCCACCACCTTTGCTTACCTGCCGGTGGGCGAGGCGGAATTTACCCGGCTGGCCTATGAACTGATGGTGCGGCTGCCGGAGAAGGCGGAGGAAATCCGCGAGCGGCAACTGGCCCATATCACCAACCCCGACCGACGTAAAGCATTTGAATTCATTGCCCAAGGATGCAATCCCAACCCCGATTCCAGAGATGCTTTTTTCCAATCCTTGCTGCTGGCTGAAAACCGCCACACAGAACCGTGGGTAGTGACGGCTATGGAATACCTAAACCATTTTCTGTATCGGGAACATGCCATCCAATATATACGCCCTGTATTGGAACACCTGGAAGAGGTCCGACAAACGGGAGACATCTTTTTCCCCACACAATGGCTGAACGCCTGCCTGGCAGCCCACAATAGCCGGCAAACTGCAACTACGGTGCGCTGTTTCTTTAAGGAACACCCACAGTACAACACCCTGCTACGCAACAAAATCTTGCAAGCAGCCAACCATTTGCCTCAGGAGCCATAGATAGACAGCTACTTCCGCATTTTAGCAAACGAAAGAATGAGTCCCAGTACAATAGAAAGACTGGCAGCAAACAAGACGCGGTACGTACCGGGCAAAAGGAATGTTACGGTGTGTGCCGGAATCCAGAACACGGGAATGGTAACTCCTACAATTTCTTTGATGAATTTGCTCCAATCAATGGAATCGATAATACTTCCCACAGAGGGTTTCTCTCCTTGGTACCGTTTGTCTATATAAACATCCGTTACGCGATGCGCCGCCATAAAGACAGGACCAAACGTCAAGTTCATGAAAGCCGATATGAGCAAAGCCCTACGAAATTTGAAAAAATATTGTACGGCTACGGGACAAGAATCGCTGCATCCTCCAATCAGACCCTGTGCCACAGCATTGTCCACACCGCCTGAGAACACACTAAACATCAGCACAATCATCATCCCCAGGATGCCCCATACCAGCATTTTTGGCAATACGCCTTTGACCATCACCCATTCCTTATGCACAATACGGGCAGCCAGGAATTCTCCCATCATGGAAAGGATGGCAAATTTCACAAAACCCATCAAGTACGGAAAACGATCCGTAGCGTAAACAAAAGCCAAATGTGTGGGCTTAATAACCAGAAAGGCGGTAATCGCCGCCAACAGGCCCACCCAAAGAACAGTACCGTATTTTTTCATAACTGCAAAGATAGCAATCTTAAGGATTCCTTATATTTGTAGTATGAAAATGGTATTTTTAGATGCCGCCATGATGGGTGGCGATATAGATTTGACTCCGCTCAAGGCTTTTGGAGAGCTTACCATATACAACAAAACGCAAGCTTCAGAAGTAATCGAGCGCATAGCACACGCAGACGTTGTGATTGTTAACAAGGTAAAACTGGGCAAGCCCCAGATGGATGCGGCCAAGCACCTGAAACTGATTTGTGTGGCCGCTACGGGAATGGATCCCATTGACCTGGCCTATGCTGCCGAACGCGGCATTCCTGTAAAGAACGTAGCCGGGTATTCTACAGAGAGCGTGGCACAAACAGCTTTTCTTCACTTTCTTTCCGTTACGCAACAAGGACCGTATTTTAACGCGTATGCGCATTCGCAGGACTACCCCGCCAGTGGTGTGCCTACCCATTTTGGTGGCAAGTATTTTCATGAACTTCATGGAAAGCAGCTGGGAATTATAGGGTTAGGTGCCATTGGACGCAAAGTGGCTTCTATAGCACAAGCCTTTGGAATGGAAGTGGTGCACTACTCTACAAGCGGTACAGACCGCTCGGGCGGCCTGTACAAACACCTGGAACTGGAAGAGTTGCTAAAGACAAGCGACCTGGTGAGCATCCACGCCCCGCTCAACGACAAAACGCGTGGCCTGATTGGAAAAGCCGAGCTGGATAAGATGAAAGCCTCGGCCTATCTATTCAATCTGGGCCGAGGCGCCATTGTGGACGAATGTGCCCTAGCAGACGCCCTCAACCAAGGCCGACTGGCCGGAGCAGGTATAGATGTGTTCAGTACAGAGCCGCTCCCGGCAGACCACTGTTACTACAAGGTAGAAGACAAAACCAAGCTGTTTTTGACTCCGCATATTGGTTGGGCCTCTGTGGAAGCCCGCACACGGCTGGTAGCCATGATCGCAGAGAACATCCGTCAATTTACAGTGTCCGGTTGATCCTTGGGAAGTGAAAAATTAACAGGAACAACATAATGTACTCTAACGGTCTTACCCTTAGATTGACCGGGACGTTCCCAAACGGGAGAAGACTCCACTACGCGAACCACTTCGTTATCCAATTCAGGATTTGCTCCCCTCAGCACTTTTACATTGGCTACCTGTCCTGTTTTAGATAGTTCAAAACTGACTACAACCCTCCCTTGTATCCCTTTTTTCTTGGCTTCCTCCGGGTACTTAAGGTTCGTCATAACCCATCGGGTAAACTCACTCTCGTCTTTGCCATCGGCGAACAAGGGCTTGCTGTCAACTAGGGCAAGAGAAAAAGCAGTGTCCTGCTGAACAGGTACAGCAGGTTCCAGCCCCAGGTCTTTAGGATCGGTCGACTGCTTGACCTGGGAATTATCTACTTTGTCTTTACGGAGAGAGAAATTCAAGGGAAAGTTGTATCTGACAGGTACTCTTTTGCCTTTTGATATCCCGGGACGTTCCCATTTTGGAGATGACTCAAGAACGCGGATGGTTTCTGCATCCAAGAGGGGATCTACACCCCTGAGTATTTCAACATTTGTAACATTTCCTTCTTTGTTTAAAACAAAAGAGGCTACTACCCTTCCCTCAATACCTTTTTTATGAGCTTCCTCCGGATATTTTATCTGTTCAAATACCCAGCGGGTAAATGCACCCTCCCCTTCCCCGTTGACGAACAAAGGTTTCGTATCAAGTATGGCCAGGGGGACCAGCGTATCTTGGTCAACTCCCTGAACAATCTCTGCTACAGGTACGGCTGCCGGAGATTCAGGTGAAATTTTTATATCTTTGACAGAGGAAATCCCGGAGAACGTACCCGAGATTTCAGGCGTTGCGAAGGCCGTTACGGCTATGAACGCAAGAGGCAGAGCGTATATGCACTTTGCAAACGCCCATTTGTTTGATTTCTTTTTCCACATCATAGTAATTCTTTTTTTAAGTTTGCTGTGATTAAAGCTGTTGACCATGGAGTAGCATCTTGTGCCAACAGCTTTTTTTATTAACAATAATTGGTACTGTTTTGCATTTACACCGGTTTTTAAGACGTAGTCATCGGCTTGGAATTCGTGGACCTGTTGCATGGATTGCTTGAATAGCCAGGCGGCCGGATTGAACCATTGGAAGAGAATAAGCAGATCTGTCAATACCAGGTCCCAAGAATGCCCTTCACGTACGTGAGACAATTCGTGGATAAGGATAGTTTTCCCGTCTTCCATCATATCTTGTTCGGAAACTACTATGTAACGCATCCAACTGAAAGGAACCATCCGGTCAGCATGAACAATAAGCCTGACCTTCTTACCTGTACCCGTCAATTTACGGCATTCAGCAAGCAAGTTCTCAAAGGCCGCAGCTCTTCCATTGTCTTTGTTTTTATTGATTACAAAGAGTAGCTTGACATACGAAATAACATAGAAAATAAAGGTGACCAAAACACCGGTGAAGTAAATCAAAAGGAACCCTTGTACCATACGTACGGCAGCGCCCGAGTGTTCAGATGGCCCCAACACCCCTAAAGTGGTACCTTCCGGCATAACAACCGCCTGTCCTTGCGTTTGCTGTCTGCCAAACCAGGCCACAGGGTCAAAAGATCCCGGAATACAAAACGGAAGAATCAGGGAAAGCGGAATGATGAGCAACCATACTATCCGGTTGAATTTGTGAAAAGTTTCCCGGGATAAAAAAAGCCGGTTGAACAAGTAGAAAACCAGAAGAAAAATACCGGTTTGCAATACATATGTTACAAACGCACCCATGATCAATCGTTTCTGCGTTCCACCTCGTCTATAAGCTTTTTCAGATCGCTTAACGAAATAGCCTCTTCCTCAATTAGGGAAGACACAGCACTAAAGGCAGAACTGCTGTAATATTTTCGGATGACTCCTTTCAATGAAGATTTACTGAAATCTTCACGACTGATGACAGGGAAATATTGGTGGGAGTTACCAAATACCTTATGGTCCAGAAAGCCTTTTTCCTCCAGACCACGCACAATGGTAGATAAGGTATTAAAGTGCGGTCTGGGGTGGTTGTAACATGCCAACAATTCCCTTACAAAAAGTGCTCCCATATCCCAGAAAAAGGACATGATTTCTTCTTCTCTTGCAGTGAGTTTCATAATAAAATATTGTTTACACTGCAAATGTAACTAAATATTTTAGTTATGCAACTATTTTTTATAGTTTGTCAATATATAGCGTTCCGTTCAGGTGATCTACCTCGTGTTGGAAGATGACGGACGTATACCCTTCTACTGTATCGCGCACCAGTTCCCACGTGTCACTCTCCCGGTAAGACACCACTATTTGTGTAGAGCGCAACACGGTGTCGCGCCGGCCCGGTATGGACAAACATCCTTCCCAGCCCCATTTTTGCTGCGGACTGTAGTATTCAATGGTGGGATTTATATAGAATTCAAAAGGACGCCCTTCTTTGTCAAACCGCTGTACGGCAATCAACTGTTTTCCAATGCCCACTTGCGGGGCAGCAATCCCCACTCCGGCCGTTGCCGAGTCCCGGACTGTAGCCAACATCCGCTCTTTCAGCACCGCATAGGCACTGCTTTTGACCGCCTGCCTGGAAAGCGGTGTGGATAATTGGTGCAGAAAATCCAATTCCTGAGGATCCAGGTTTGTAAAAATATGCATCACCTCTGTTTCTTTTCCTTTTTCCAAGATGCGGCTTTGTTCTTCACTGGTAAATCCGCCTTGGGTACATGCTATCATAAAAAGGATACCGGCTGCTACCATTAATACCATAGCCGATCGTCCCGCTCTTACCATTTTGTGTTTTTTAGTATACATATTCATATTTCTTTGATTATTTGCAATGTACTACGGGTATGTCTTCCCATTTGGTGGTGTATTGCGGGGACAAATGCTCCCGGCTCATGCGTATGCCTTCCCTGGAAACCGTAGCTACGGACAAGGTGCCCGGCCCCATATCTGTATTGATTTCGTCCATTACTTGCATCAAACGGTCCTGTTTCTCTCTGTCGCGCGTATCGTACAAATGGAGCTGTACGGCTTGACGTGGCAAAATACCGCTCAAAATCACCCCTGCTTTCTTATATCCGTACCCTTTCCGAAACAAATACGACAATTCTTTCAATACGGATTGGTTGATTTCCGGAGTGCTTGACGTGGCCACCGGAAAAGTAACCATACGGCTTTCAACCTGTTGCGGCACATTTTCTTTAAACCTATTTGTCAATACAAATACAACGGCTTGGTTACACACACTCTCTTGCTTGCGCAATTTTTCACAAACCATAAAGGTAAACAAGGATACTTGTTCCACCAATTTTTCATAATCAAAAATTTCTTTGGAAAAACTACGCGATACACAAATTTGTTTTTTGGGAGGGGTGTGGTCAGAAAAAGCTATACAAGCTTCTCCTTGCAATTCTTTCCACGTACGCCATCCCGTGATACTCATTTTCTTTTGTACCCATTCTCCCGGTATTTGTGTAAAATCCCACGCAGTAGTGATGTTGTTCTCATGCAACTTCTTAGCGTACCTACGTCCTATGCCCCAAATATCTTCCACGGGCATCACCCGTAAAATACGCTCCCTTTCTTCTGCACTTTTCAAAAAATATCCTCCGTGCATGTCGGGGCGGTTTTTACTCCATTTGGAAGCCACCTTAGCCAACGTCTTAGTAGGCGCCACGCCAATAGATACAGGGATACCCGTATTTTTCAGGCATAAGGCCGAGGCCCTTCGGGCAAAGGCACCCAAATCTTTGTGCTCCAGTCCCCGGAGGTCTAAAAACGCTTCGTCAATAGAATATATTTCAATGGCCGGGGCCAATTGGCGCAACGTGGCGTGTACGCGCTTGGACATGTCACCGTACAAGGCGTAGTTGGAAGACAGGACGACTACTCGATGCTTCTTCACTATATCTCTGACTTGAAACAACGGCACTCCCATGCCAATCCCCAGGGCTTTGGCTTCGTTACTGCGCGACACGGCGCAACCGTCGTTGTTGGACAGCACTATTACGGGACGGCCGTTCAGTGCCGGATTGAATACTCGTTCGCAACTGACAAAAAAGTTGTTGCAATCTGCCAGTGCGTACATGGTTACAGCTTTCTGATTACGTAACGGACAACACCCCAGACGGTAAAATTGGTTGAGGGGTGCACCTCTATAGATTTGTATTTCTCATTGCCGGGAACCAGCAATATGCGGTCGCCATGCACTTTCACATGTTTAAGAGTAAATTCGCCGTCAATGAAACAAATGGCTATGCAACCGTCGTAAGGTTCCACAGATTTATCAACCACCAAGATGTCCCCGTCACCAATCCCGTCGTCTACCATGCTGTTACCGCTTACGCGGGCATAAAACGTAGAAGCCGGATTCTTAACAATCTCTTCTGTGATATTCAGACGCATATCTGAAAAATCTTCTGCAGGAGAAGGAAATCCACACTTTACTCCTTCTACCAAAGGCAGCGCTATTTCATCTTCTGAAGGCAAATACAATTTCATACAAACAAAGGTAGCCAATCTTCAATAAAAAAGCGCAGCCTCATTTGAAGCTGCGCTCCTTGCGTGACCCCGACAGGATTCAAACCTGTAACCTTTTGATCCGTAGTCAAATGCTCTATTCAGTTAAGCTACGGGGCCGTTCCTGCTACGCTTTTGCCGTAGCCGATTTATCCAATACTACCCGTCTTTCTTTTATACGGGCTTTCTTACCGGTAAGTTTGCGCAAGTAGAAAATACGTGCACGACGTACTTTGCCGTATTTGTTTATTTCAATGGAGTCAATAAATGGAGAGTTTACAGGGAAAATACGCTCCACACCCACTCCACTAGACATTTTGCGAACAGTAAACGTTTCCGTTGCACCGGAGCCTCTGCGTTGGATGCAAACGCCACGGAATCTCTGCAAACGTTCTTTGCTTTCGTCTCTAATAATATAAGTTACCGTAATGGTATCACCTGCTTTGAAATCCGGGAGGTTTTTGTCTTCTCCCACAAATGCTTGCTCTGCTATTTTTATTAAGTCCATCTTAGTACGTATCTATTTAATTTTGGGCTTGCAAAGGTAGCCTTTTTTTCTCGTTACCCAAATTTTTTTCTCAAATTTTATATAAAGCCCCACCAATATTATCGTGGATACTACCCGTTACAGAAGAAAGGCAGTTAGGAATATTGCTTACATACAAAACGCCCAAAAAAGCAAAGATCAAGGCTTCTTTAAAATCAATGGTCAATGCATCCGGTATGTGGTATGTTACTTGCGGAGCCACAGCCGCCATACGCTCCATCAAGTACACATTGTAAGCACCGCCACCTGTTACCAAAACACGCGCTCCGGCACGTATGTGCCGGGCCGTCTGCAAGGCCACGTGTTCGCAATGAGTAGCTAAAGCGTCTTCCAACGAAAGTCCAAAAGAATGTATGAGCGGAAGCACCTCTTCTTCTACCCATTCTCTTCCCAAAGATTTGGGACCCGATTTTTTATAAAAAGGCAAGTTGTTCAATGCATATAAAGTTGTTTCGTGTACTTTTCCACTCCTTGCCCGTAATCCGTCTTTGTCATAATCCAGACCAATGGTACGCATGAAGTGATTAAACACATAGTTGACGGCCGTAATATCATACGCCTTACGCGTCCCATCCGGTTGTTCGGAAGAAATATTGGAAAAACCTCCCAGGTTTAAACAATAATCGTATTCAGAAAACAAATACCTATCCCCTATAGGAACGAGCGGTGCTCCTTGTCCGTGAAGCGCCACATCTGTAGTTCTGAAATCACACACTACCGGAATGCCCCCTTCCGCAGCAATGCCGGCACCGCTGCCAATTTGTGAAGTCAATCGGACAGCCGGTTGGTGAAAGATGCTGTGCCCGTGCGAGGCCACCAATTGCGGTTTTACCCCATATTTTTCAACAAACCAACGCACTTGTTGTCCCAAATACAAGCCGTAATCAGAATGCAAACGAGCATATTCGGCCGCTGTTCCCGTTTGTATGGTTCCCAATGATTTCTTCAGATCTTCCGGATACGTTGCCGTATCTGCCTGCAATATCTCATATTTCCATTTTTCGTTTTGTTTTGTGAATTTGGTCAGACACAAATCCAAGCCGTCCAAAGAAGTTCCTGACATTAAGCCCAATGCCGTAATGCCTTTCTCTACATCAAAAGTATTCATTTGTAAGTCATTTTAAATAAACTTCGTAAAAATACAATTTTTCACGGTTTAAATTTCAAATTTCCCTTTAAATACACTAGTTTTGGGCGGAAAATCCTATAATTTTCTTACAATTCATTTTATCCACATTCTTTAATTAAAAATTTATGAAGAAAACTCTTTTTTTTGTGCTGACATTGTTTTTAACAGTTCCTGTCTTTGCACAAACGCGTGTTACCGGAAAGGTAACTTCCTCAGAAGACGGTTCTCCTCTTCCCTTTGTTACTGTTTTAATAGAAGGTGAAGGTGGAATTGGTACCAGTACTGATGAAAACGGAAACTTTGCAATTGAGAAGTGTCCTGCTCATGCTGTCCTCGTATTTTCATACGTAGGATACACAACCGTCACAGTTCCCGTTGAGGGAAGGGCTGTAATTGATGTTGTTCTGCATCCCGACGCTTTGGCCTTGGAAGAAGTAATGGTCGTTGCCTATGGAACGGCCAAAAAAGGTACCTTTACAGGGTCTGCATCTGTTATAAGGGATGAAGCCATCAAAGACATTCCTACGCTTTCTTTTGAGAATGCATTAAGTGGAAAAGTAGCAGGACTTCATTTTGCTCCCGGATCGGGACAAGTTGGGGCAGTATCTACTATCCGTATCAGAGGTACAGGATCCATTAATGCTTCTAATGAACCCCTTTACGTAGTAGATGGAGTACCTGTTATTTCAGGCGATATGTCTCTTTTAGGATATGAATCCTGGAGTGGTGTAGCCATAAGTTCGAACAATATTATGGCAACACTCAATCCGAACGACATTGAAAGTATCACAGTACTTAAAGATGCCGCCGCTTCTTCCCTCTATGGTTCTAGAGCTGCCAACGGAGTAATTCTTATAACTACTAAAAGCGGATCAGAAGGACGTGCACGCGTCACATTCAAAGCTAACGTAGGGTTCACACCCGATTACGCATACAACAACATGATTTCTGTTACACCGGAACAAAACAGAGATCTTGTATATGAAACATTCTATAACTGGAGGCTAGATGTAGGTGACACCCCCGAGGAAGCCGCCATTTACTCACAGATTCACGGACTTGACCTCTACATTCCAAAAGATCCAAGAGGTTTCTTTGACTGGGAAAACGCTCTTTTCAGGACAGGGATTTATCAAGATTACGATGTGTCAATTTCAGGAGGAAGCCAAGACACCAAATACTATATGTCGGCTGCCTATACGAATGAGAGAGGAAGAGTTATTCAAAATAGCATGGAAAGATTCAGCGGTAGGGTGAATCTTGTCCAAAAAATTGGAAAACGTGTAGAAGTAGGAGCAAATCTAAATATTTCCAATATGGACAAATATGGTTTTGATGATAGCCGCTCATACAGTTACAACTATTTCTACATGGTAAGAAACTTGTTGCACCCGGACTATTTTCCGACAGATATAGATGGCAATCAAGTCAAAACAAGGTATATGAGCTATGTATATAATATGCTTTATTACCAAGATTTAGAAGACAGAAAATCAAATACGTTCCGCATGTCATCAACAGAACACATCTCTGTTGATATTCTTCCTTATTTGAAATTTAGAACAGTTTTTAATTACGACTACTCCCGTGTAGACGATAAAAGATACTTAAGTCCGGAACACTTTGCCGTTACTTCTACAGACGGAAGTGTTGCCATGTACGGTACCAAACATACTAAAGTGGTATCGTCTTCTACGTTGGCTTTTGATAAAAGTTTTGCAAAACACAGCATTTCAGCTTTAGCAGGATTTGAAGCAGAAGCAAACGAAACTACGTATCAAGTGGCTGCAGGTACAAAGTTACCTAACGCCATTAACCAATCTGTTTCTGCTGCAGGATCTACAACAGGAAGTGGATTTAATACGACAGACAATTTGCTTTCTGTAATCAGTAAACTAGATTACAATTTTGACAACAAATATTACTTATCAGGAAGTTTCAGGACAGACGGTTCTTCCAGATTTGGAATAAATAACAGATGGGGTAAATTCTGGTCTGTTGCCGGATCGTGGAGATTGAAAAATGAAGCCTGGCTTGAGAATGTAGATTGGCTTTCAAACCTGCGAGTCAGATTGTCATACGGAGTAAACGGGACCATGCCTACTTCCTTGTACTCGCACTTGTCTTTGTTTAGCTACGCTGATTCCAATATTGGAGGGCAAGCCGGAGGTGTTGTAGCGAATATTCCCGACCCGGACCTTACATGGGAGAGCAATTACATCTGGAACTTGGCACTTGAGTCCTCTTTCTTTGACAACAGACTGTCTGTCAACGTAGAGCTCTATGACAGAGACTCCAAAAATTTACTCCAACCCATCAGTATCTCCAGAATAACAGGTCACCCTTCCATTTTGACAAACTTTGGAGAAATGAACAACAAAGGTATTGAAGTAGAAATAGGTGGAGATATTATCAAGAACTCTATTTGGAATATGAGTGTATTCGTTAATGCATCTACCTATAAATCTAAGATTACTAAGTTGTACGATGGGGAAGACATCATCAGCGGTCTTTTCATATACAGAGAAGGATACTCCCCAAATACGTTCTACGGTCAAGAATGGGCCGGAGTAGACCCGTCTAATGGTGCTCCCAGATATTATCTGAACAATGATTCCAATCCAAATGCAGAAATACTAAATGGAAGACCTATTACCAACAACAGATTGGCAGCCTCTTCTGTAGTAATCGGTTGCTACGACCCCGATGTGTATGGTGGAATAGCTCTGCAGATAGGTTATAAACAAAGGCTTTCATTGTCTATGAACTGGTCGTACTCCATAGGTGGACAAAGCTTTGACGACACAGCCAAAGACAACCAAGATGATGGTTACTATAGCGCTCGTGTAATGAGCCGTCTGCAATGGAACAGATGGCAAAAACCCGGAGACATCACAGATGTTCCCAGAAGGTCTTTCAGTGAGCTGGAGTCCGGTCAAGGTTATCAAAGCAGAAAAGTACACTCTACCGATCATATAAGGCTTAAAAACATAAACCTTTCATATGCCTTTAATCCTACCATGCTTAAGAAAATCAACTTAAGTGGTGCACGTATATACGTAAGTGGAATGAACCTGTTTACATGGGCTAAATATAAAGAATACGACCCCGAGGTACCCGTACGAGGTGTCAGGGGATGGGAATTACCCATTGGTAAAACATATACGGTTGGTCTTGAATTAACCTTTTAACACTTAATGATTAATGCATAAACAGTATACAGAAATGAAAAAAATATATATCATACTGACAGTAGTAATCTTGGGCATAGCGCTTCAGTCATGTGCCGGTTTTTTAGACCAAAAACCAACTGACTCCACATTGTCCATAGAAGCCATCACCACTCCTGCCGATGCTCAAGTTGCTCTAAACGGAGCATTCAGGGCTATGAGTAACTTTAGTTATTACGGAAGGCAGTTCCTTTTATACGCAGATTTTAAAGGAGGTGATATGACTCCTCCTTCTTTAGGTCTTGGAAACGATGCGTTATTTACATTTATACATAATTTCAATATGAGTAATTTTGGCGAATATTGGAGTAGTATGTACTATGTTATTCTTCAGAGCAACAACCTATTGGCAGCTTTAGAAGAAGATGTTGTAAAGATTGAAAGTGAAAATGATCAACAAGCCATTGATAATATCAAAGGACAGGCCCTGTTTGTAAGAGCACTTGCTCATTTTGACCTTGTCAGAATTTACGGATATCCCTACCTAAAAGACAACGGAGCCTCGCCCGGTGTAGCTGTGGTAACAGAAGTATTAAATGCCAAAGAACAATTGGCCAGAAATTCCGTTGCTGAAGTATATACACAAGTAATACAAGACCTTACTCAGGCAACTGCTTTATTAAGTAAGAGCAAAATTGAATTGGGTGCTAATTATTATGCAGCAAAAAGCCTTCTTGCACGTGTATACCTTTATAAAGGAGACTGGGACAACGCATACAGCAATGCCACAGAAGTTATCAATTCAGGCGTCTACCAACTCTATACGCCGAAAAACTGGCTTGATTCATGGGGTGCAGATTACGGGAGTGAATCCATTTTTGAACTTCCCGTTAGAGTAGGAGAAAATGATCTGGCTCTAAGTTCACCTACTCATATGCTACGTCCATCCTATGTAAACAATGGAAGTTCTTCAATGGTTGCCTCAAAAATATTTGAACAGCTATTGGATGAAGACCCGGAAGATGTCAGATGGGGAATCATGGGCAATGAGACTATCAATGATGGACATGCCTGGCTTGTAAAGGGTCGTTTGGGTTGGGTAAGAAAATATGAGAAAAATGACCAAACCGCCAACAATTTAAAAATCATCCGTCTTTCAGAAGTGTATCTTATTGCTGCAGAAGCCGCATTGAAAAAATCAGCTGCAGATAAAAATGCCGCTGCAAATTATCTAAATGCCATAAGAAAAAGATCACCTTCACTTCCTCTTGCAGAGGCCGGTGATGTTCAACTGGAAGATTTGATTTTAAGAGAAAAAAGAAAAGAGTTTATATGTGAAGGTCATACTTATTTTGACTACATGAGACTGGGACGTACTGTCCATTACGACCAAACATTGTTCCCTATTGGTCCGGAAGGCAGAAAGTTGTCTATAGATTGGCACTACTACAAATGTGTAATGCCCATACCCATGTATGAACTATTGGCCAATCCAAATGTAGTACAAAATCAAGGATACGACGTACCTTTGTAGGATGAAGATACTTTTACAAAGTGATGAGCGCCATTATGATAAAATGGCGCTCATAATGAGTTCCACAGACCCTTGGATCACCCTTCAAAGAGACCAGGCAGCTTGCCTGGCCTCTTTAAAAGGGGAAGGTAAGGAAGTCTATGCCATTGAAGAAGAAGGTGAGGTAATTGGAGTTATTGTACTGCAAATGACCGGCACTTTCAGGGGATACCTCCAAGTATTATGCATTGACGACAAATACAGAGGGAAAGGATATGGAAAAGCGGCCGTTGCCTTTTGTGAAAAACGGATTTTTTCCACTTCACCCAACTTTTTCCTCTGTGTTTCTTCTTTCAATACAGTAGCTCAGCAGTTTTATTACGACCTTGGGTTTTCATTGATTGGAGAAATCAAAGATTTTGTATTGGAAGGATACTCAGAACTGTTCCTTAGAAAAACCATAGGTTCTTTCAGCTCTTTCAAACCGGTTTGATATGCACAACACCCTTATACTGACAGCGCTGGTAGTATATACAGCCTTGCTCTTTGTCATTTCTCATTTCAGTTCCAGAAAAGCAGACAACCGTTCTTTTTACAGAGGAGATAAAAAAACACCCTGGCCGGTAATCGCTTACGGTATGCTGGGCACATCGGTTTCCGGAGTGACATTCATTTCTGTACCGGGCAATGTGCTCCATACGAATTTTTATTACATGCCCTTGGTGTTGGGTTTTTTTGCAGGGTACCTTGTCATAAGCACCGTTCTTTTGCCTTTGTACTACAAAATGAATTTGATATCTATATACGGGTATCTTGAAAACAGATTGGGCAAAAGATCGTATAGCACAGGTGCTGTTTTCTTTATGATATCCAGGATATTGGGTGCTACCGTCCGCGTGTTCCTGATTGTATTGGTATTGCATACGTTGATTCCGGGTCGCCTGCAAGTGCCTTTTTTGGCAACGGCCGTGCTCTTTATGCTTGTTATCTTTTTGTATACCTACAAAGGAGGCGTAAAGACCATTGTGTGGACAGATACCATGCAAACTACGTTTACAATTCTGGCGGTGGTTTTGACAGTAGTAGCTATTTGCAGCCAAATGGGATGGTCCTTTGGAGGGATGACTTCTGCAGTACTCAAAAGCGATTATTCCCAATGGTTAAACAAAGATATTGGCAGCAGCACCCATTACATAAAGCAATTTTTGAGCGGCATGTTTTTGACCATAGCCACAGTAGGCCTTGACCAAGGTATGATGCAAAAAAACTTGAGTCTGAACACAATCAGAAACGCTCAGAAAAACATGTTTTCCACAAGCATCATTTTGGTTATAGCTAATTTCATGTTTGTATGGTTGGGAGCCGTCCTTGTGCTTTTTGTGCAATCAAAAGGCATTTCCATTGCAGACAGCGATGGCATGTTTGGCATAGTTGCCAACGAATATCTAGGCACTGCCGTAGCCATATTTTTTGTAATAGGATTGATTTCTTCTTCTTTCCCCAGTGCAGCAGGAGCCATTACGGCGCTTACGACTTCATTCTGCATAGACTTTCTGAAATTAGACAAAAAAGATTACACAGATGAAAAAAAGAAACGCATCAGATACATGATCCACCTTGCGTACACTGTGCTTTTTGTCATCATGATTATGATTTTTCATGTGTCCAAGAGTCAGGCGGTTATTGACCTGGTCTATAAAATGGCCGGCTATACGTACGGTCCGTTGCTGGGGCTTTTCTTTTTTGGAATCCTTACCAAAAGGAAGGTGCGAGACAAAGCCGTTCCCTACATAGCTGTGGCAGCTCCTGTGCTTTGTTGGGCCTTGGAAAAGTTCAGCATGGCTGTCTTTGATTTTGGATTTGGATTTACTTTGCTGATTGTGAACGGCATTTTTACTTTTATAGGATTGTGCCTGTTCAGTAAAAAACAATAACATACTATGAAACGATTTTTTAGCTTCTTAACTCTTTGTTCCGTCGCCATGCTGCTCATGGGAACGTTGTCTTGTCAAAGAGAAAAAAGACTGGATACAAACCAATTGAATAAAGTAGATGGATTGATTGACCAAGCCCTTGAGGAAGGTCTTTTCCCGGGTGGCGTTTTGGCCGTAGTCTACAAAGACAATCTTGTCCTGCTGAAAGAGTACGGAAACAAATCTGTATACCCGGACGTTGAACCTGTTTCTGTACAGACCGTCTTTGACCTAGCCTCTGTATCAAAACCTTTTACGGCGTTCTCCGTCATGCTTTTGGTAGAACAAGGAAAAATCAGGCTTGGCGACAGGCTCAAGTTGTATTTTCCGGAATTTCCTTCCAATATTACCATCAAACACTTGTTGACCCATACTTCCGGTATTGCCGATTACAGCAACATTGGTGAAGAATTGGAAAAATACGGAGAAGGAAACCGAGAAGGCCTAATGAAATACATTCTTACAAGAACGCAACAAAGCGTCCCCGGAAAGAAATTTGAATACAGTTGCTTAAATTTTGTACTGCTTCAATACATTGTGGAAAAAGTATCGGGTATGTCGTTAGACGTATTTACTCAAGAACATATATTTAAACCGTTAGGCATGACAAGTACGGCATACAACCCAAGCGGAGAAGTGTTGGAGAGGACGGCACCTACGGAAAAAGTAGCTGACAGAGTATTAAAAGGCGAGGTACACGACTCTTTGGCTTTGTATTTTAACAAAGGTGTATCCGGAAATGCCGGCGTATTCTCCACAGCAGAAGACTTGGTTGTTTTTGCTAAAATGCTGATGAACAATGGAGTATATAACGGTAAGAAAATCATGGGAACACGTACGTTGCAAACTATGGTTGCGGTGCCGGAAGATTTACAACCCTTTGGACGCTCCTTGGGTTGGGACAACTACTCACCGTATTCTTCTGACCACGGAGACCTCCTGAGCAGAAAAGAAACATTTGGTCATACCGGCTATACCGGTACTTCTTTCTTTATTGATCCCGTTAACGAATTGGCTGTGATATTTTTGGCTCACAGGGTGCATCCATACAATGTGGGCAATATGGTACCTTTCAGAAGCAAATTGGCCAACATCATTGCCGGAGCATTACCATAAGAAATTAGTGTTCAGCTCTGTAACGTTTCCTTTGTTGTCAGTCACCGTCATTACTAATTGGTGACGTGTTCCTTTTTTGATGACATCCGGATCCAACAGACAAGTCACACGCGAACGTTTGGCGTCGTATTGACCCAATAGCCATTTGCCATCTACCGTTATACGGTAATCTGCTATACCCGATTCGTTGTCTTTTATAATAAAATGGATCGTTCTGCGTCCACGAATATCGGCTCCCTCCGGAAAAGAGGCCGTTACGGTCGGTGGTAACGTATCCAGAGTTATTTTAAACCTGCCAAAAGCGTTCGTTCTAAAGGAGACCGTTCCTTCCAGGCTGTGTCCACCTGCAGAACGCCACAGACGTGGGTCAACCTCCTGCTTATGCGGGTCGCGGCCTTTATCAGATTGTCTGAGTACGTATACTTTCCGGTGCAAAGTATCCGGGATATCCTCAGGGATTTGCATCTGTACTTCCATCATCTTGTGGAGCGGTTCTTCAGCCGTATGGATAATCCATTCGTACGCATCTTTCCGAACAGATCTAAAACGTATGTTTTTATACAAAGCATGTTCCGGAAGATCTACAACCAATCCCTCTGCTTCAAAGCGGTTGGCTTTGTCCCAATAAAACACCCGATTGAATTCCCATGCCGGCAAACTCGCTCTTTCCGGTACTTGTTCGTCTATTTTTTCTACCAATGCCCTTAAAGCTCCTGTACGACGTAAGGTGAAGTGTCTTGTGCTGCGGTTCCCGGCTGCATCGCTCACAACTATACGCAAAGAGTGATCTTCAGCATCGGGCAAAGTAAATAGTCCACCTGTAGGCGCGTACAACCTTAGAGAATCCCGCAGCATGTTTCCCGGTTCCAGCCACGTTTTGAGCAAGCTCCTCCCCTTTCCGGCTCTTTCGGGAAAATATGTGTGAGACAGTATATAACGCGATTTTTCTAGCGGAAGATCTGTGTTTTTGTACCTGTATACCAATTGATTGTCCAAAAAGACCTCCCACGTTTCTATGGCCATTCTAGACCACGTGTGGTTCATCCTGTCAATGGCATCTACCGCTACAAAGAAAGTATCCGGCACGTGTACCGTTACTCGATTCGTACGGCCGTCAAACCCGGCTACCAACGGCGTATGAACTATGCCGTGTTGCTCTGTGCGGTATCCATAAAATTGGACGGCACGAAATTCAGGCGGCAACGTGTCTTCCAATTCATACACTTGATGTTGTAACAAATTAGCCGAAAAAAGCGCCGTTTTTTCCTCATCGTTCTCAATCCCTACGGGAGCATTGTACCTTATTTCAAAATGCAAATGCGGTCCTCCGGAATCTCCGGTATTGCCGGCTTTTCCTATTTGTTGCCCTTTGCGTACGGGAAACCGGTCCGATTCACAAGAAAGTACAATTAGGAAACTTTCCTCCTCGTATTGTTTTGCCTTGACATAAGATGCTATGTGCGGCGAAAATTCATGCAAATGGCCGTACAAAGAAACGGTACCGTTGGGGTGTGTTACGTACAATGCATGCCCATAACCGGAAGGCGATACAGAAATAGTAGAAATGTAGCCGTCTGCTACAGCATAAACGGGAGCTCCCACAACCCCTCCTACCCTAAAATCGTATCCGGTATGAAAATGAGTTGCTCTGAATTCCCCCATGCTGCCGCTCAAAGCCAACGGTTCTACTTGCAGGGGTTTTCCGTAATTCCCTTGCCATTGCACCTCTGTGTTTTGCCCACTAAGCGGATATTGGAAAAAGAAAAAGGACAGTACCCCTAAGAGTACCGTCCGTCTTATGTGTGATTTTTTCATTATTGTGAAAACATTCTTTTCATTCTGTCAAAGAAATTGCGTTCTTCTTTGGCAGGGTTCGGGGCGAAGTTAGAAGAATCCTTCAATTTGGCCAACAATGCTTTTTCTTCTTTGTTCAATTTTTTGGGCGTCCACACCTGAATGAAGACAAGTAAGTCTCCTGTGCTGTACCCGTTGATATCAGGCAATCCTTTGCCTCTCAAGCGCAACATACGCCCGCTTTGAGTACCGGGATCTATTTTTACTTTTACACGGCCGTCTATGGTGGGAATTTCCACATCGTCCCCCAAGGCTGCTTGAGCAAACGACAAAAAGAGTGTGTAGATGACGTCTTGCCCGTCGCGTTGCAATTCCGGATGCGGTTCTTCTTCAATCACCACCAATAAATTTCCGTTGACACCGCCACGTTTTGGAGCGTTCCCTTTGCCTTTAATAGTCAACTGCATGCCTTCCTCCACCCCTTTTGGTATGGAGAAAGAAATTTCTTCTGCTTGTTTTACTACGCCGTCTCCTTTACAAGCATCACAAGGTTTTGTGATGATCTTCCCTTCTCCGTTACAAGCCGGACAAGGACTGCTGCTTTGCATCTGTCCCAAAAACGTATGCGTAATTCGGGTAAACATACCCGTTCCATTACACGTAGGGCACGTTTTCATATCGGCTTCGCTAACAGCTCCTTTTCCACTGCACTGACCGCAAGCCACCAATTTATTGATCTTAATGGTCTTGTCTACTCCTTGGGCTATTTCCTTTAAAGACAGTTTTACACGAATGCGAATATCCGATCCGCGACGTACTCCTCTGCGCGTACCGGTACGGCCTCCGAAAGGACTGCCAAAGGCACCCCCTCCAAATGCTTCTCCAAAAATATCTCCAAACCGAGAGAAAATATCGTCCATGGTAAACCCACCGGCAAAGCCGCCCGGTCCCCCGGCTCCCATACCGTCTATACCGGCATGACCAAACTGGTCGTATCTGGATTTTTTGTTTGCATCGCTCAGTATATCGTACGCTTCTGCTGCTTCTTTAAATTTGTCTTCCGCTGCTTTGTCTCCCGGATTTTTGTCGGGATGGTATTGCAACGCTTTTTTACGATATGCTTTTTTGATATCGTCTGCAGAAGCGTTCCTGTCTACGCCTAAGACTTCGTAATAATCTCTTTTTGCCATATGGTTTCTTATTCGCCCACTACTACGTTAGCGAACCTGATTACTTTTCCGTTTAATGTATATCCTTCCAACACCACATCTACAACTTTCCCCTTCATTTTCCTCTCTTTTACGGCTGTCTTAGCCACAGCGCAATGAAAGTCTGTATCCAACTCTTTTCCTTTGGCATCTATAACTTTTAATCCTCTACCTTGCAGGTAAGAAAACAGTTTGTTGTAAATCAGTTGTACGCCTTCTACCGAATGGGGATCAGCATCTTCCAATTGTTCCAACGTTTTCAATGCACGCTGGCAATCATCCAATACCGGAAGCATGCCGCTGATTACTTCTTCCGAGGCCGTCAAAACCAGGTCCAGACGCTCCTTGGCCGTACGTTTGCGATAATTATCAAACTCGGCCTGTAGTCTGAGCAGTCTGTCGGATGTAGCATCTAGCTTTTCTTGCAATTTTTCTTCAGCCGTCTTGTCACACTCTTCTGACACCTGCTCTTGTTCTTTTACTTCTTGCGTATGGCCGTCTTCTATAACATCAGGCCCGTTGTGGGCCTGATGTGTCTTCTTCTCTGTTGCCTGCATACTACTTTACTTCTTCAAATTCCGCGTCTTTAATTTCTCCTTCATCGGAAGCGTCACCGGCACCTGCTGCTCCGGGGTCAAATCCCGGTTGCTGTGCTCCGTCGGCACCTTGAGTAGCTTTGTACATTTCTTCAGAAGCGGCATGCCACGCTTTGTTCAGTGCTTCAAGCGCCGTGTCAATAGCCGGCAAATCTTGTGCTTTATGTGCATTTTTCAGATTTTCCAACGCTTCCGTTATAGGTGCTTTTTTATCTTCCGGCAATTTGTCTCCATACTCTTTCAATTGTTTTTCCGTCTGGAAAATCATGCCGTCGGCTTCGTTGATTTTGTCGGCGCGATCCCTTTCTTTTTGGTCTGCTTCTTCGTTAGCTTTGGCCTCGTCCCTCATCCGTTTGATTTCCTCTTCCGTCAATCCGGAGGAAGCTTCAATGCGAATGTTTTGTTCTTTGCCCGTACCTTGGTCTTTTGCCGATACGTTCAAAATTCCGTTGGCATCTATGTCAAAAGACACTTCAATCTGAGGAACTCCGCGCGGTGCCGGTGCAATACCATCCAAATGGAAACGACCGATGGTCTTGTTGTCTCTGGCCATGGGTCTTTCTCCCTGCAACACGTGAATTTCTACTGACGGCTGGTTGTCACTTGCCGTAGAGAACACCTGCGATTTCTTAGTGGGAATAGTCGTGTTGGCGTCTATCAATTTTGTCATCACGCCACCCAATGTCTCTATACCCAAGCTCAACGGAGTAACGTCCAGCAAC
>Ga0265294_10003005_pt1 | contig 21908 bp, 18 predicted proteins | sample MunlanPumphouse3_FD_192504 | JGI IMG/M metagenome (GOLD analysis project Ga0265294, IMG submission 192504) | Groundwater microbial communities from a municipal landfill in Southern Ontario, Canada - Pumphouse #3 | ecosystem: Environmental > Aquatic > Deep subsurface > Groundwater | place... | reverse complement strand
AGAAAGGGGGCTTTATGAATCTGACAAAAAAGAAGTCTTTTTTGACAAAAGAACGTTTTGTTTCATATTGTTTAATCGTATTGGGTTGTGCCTTATTTGCTGTAGGCGACGTTATGTTTGTGAACCCGTACAGACTTGCTCCCGGAGGAACTTACGGTTTAGCCAACGTTTTCAACACATTATGGCCTTGGAAGATAAGTTATTATGCTTTATGCATGGACATTCCCTTGCTGCTGATAGGCACATGGATATTAGGACCTCGTTTTGGAGCTAAAACAGTTGTTTCCACAATATTGATATTAGTATTTGTCTGGACATTAGAAACAGTTTGTGGCTATCAACCGGTAATTCATGACGGATTGCTGCCCGATGCTCCTGCCGGCAGTTTAAAATTTGTACCGGATTATTTCCTCAACACTCTGATTTCGGGTGTCATCTACGGTCTTGCAATTGGCATGATATTCAAAGCCGGCGCAACTTCCGGCGGCAGCGACATCATCGCCATGATAGTCAATAAATATATTAAAGCATCTCTCGGCACTTTAGTACTGATAGTTGACTCTATTATAACAATGACAACATTTATAGCTTTTGGTCAAGTGAGACTGCCGATTTATTCCATCTTACTTATTGTAGTAGAAAGCAAGGTTATTGATACAGTTATTGACGGCATTAAAACTTATAAAACCATCTTTATCGTCTCTGACCATTATGATGAGATTAGAGATGTAATCATCAACGATTTATCTCGTGGCGGAACTTGCTTTAAAGGCACAGGACTTTATAAAGGCGCCGAAAGAAGAATGATTTACTGCACAGTCTCAAGAAGCGAATTTGTTAAACTAAAATCCGCAATACACTCTATCGACCCTAATGCTTTCATCAACGTTATCAACAGCAATGAAATAATGGGCGAAGGTTTTAAAGCGCTGACAAAAGAATAATCTTATTCAACAACTTTAGCAACATCTTCATTACCGACAATAACAAATTGCATGTCGTTGAAATTAAGATGTTTGCGTATTATCTCTTTGATTTCGTCAAAAGTAATATTGTCAACTATTTCCTGCTCTCTATTGACGAAGTCATAAGGCAAATCCATTGTTGCTATTTCCATTAGCACATCAATAAGGTCGGAAAGTGTTTCGTATTGGCTTGTTGCTTTACGTTTCAACGAATATTTTGTTATCATTAAATCTTCTTCAGTATAGTTTTCGCCATAATTTTTAATGATATTTTCGAACAATTCGACAGACTCTTTCGTAACAGAAGCCTGAACGCTTGAATAAGCCATGAAAGAGCCAAAAGTTTTATTAGCTGCGAACGAAGAATATGCGCCGTAAGTATAGCCATGCTCTAATCGCAGCACGCGGAACAGCACACTGCCGGACGATTGTCCTAATCTGTAGTTTGCAACGACAGCCGGCACATAATCAGCATCGGTGCGGGCTAAAGAATTTTTACCTAAATATATAATTGACTGCTGCAAGCCCGGATATTCGACAAAAGTCGACTTGTCTTTGATTATACTTGAAATAGACGGCACATAAGATTTCTGAACATCAAAAGCCGACCAATCATGCTCAATACAGGCAATTGAAGTTAACACATTTGCTTTATCAACATCACCGACAACGACAAACTTGCTGATAGAAGGAGAATAATATTTTTGATAGAAATTCTTTACATCTTCAAGCGTAATATTGTCAATAGTATCAATATCACCTTCGTTTGGAAGAGCTATCGGGTGATTTTGTCCATAAATGATATTATAAAAGGTATCATCGGCAATGCGTTTAGGGTCTGATTGTGATTGAATTATTTTAGATTTTGTCTGTCTTAAAATTCTGTCAAATTCATTTTCATCCCATCGCGGAAGAGTGATGATTTCATTAAGCAGCTGCATCAATTCGGCGAAATTGTCTTTCAAGCAGAAGCCCGAAACAGATGTCCATTCTTTTCTTCCCTGAAAATTAAGGTAAGCTCCGAGATTTTTTATTGCTATTTCTAATTCTTCTGCCGATTTATTTTTTGTACCTTCATTTAGAAGTTGTGCTGTAATATTAGCTGTACCTGCTTTCCCTATTTCATCATTAATAGAGCCGGCTTCAATGACAATAGAAAAGCATACTAAAGGAAGTCTATTATCTTCAATACCAATAACTTTGATACCATTTTTTGTTTTATAGTCCCATATTGGAGGTATTTTCACAGGGTGCAACACCGACAATTCCGGTTCTATATTTCTATCGATTTTTGAAGCTGTGTACTCATAATCTTCGTCTACAATTACGCCTTCTTCAGATTGTATATCCTGTTCTTCAACATTTTCCTCGTTGACGTAAGCCTTGCTTGAACCTTTTACAGCCAAGTTAGCTTTTCCGGCAGGCACAAAACTTGTTGCAACAAAACATTTATTTTTTACATATTTGTCAAATACGTTTTTAACATCTTCAACGCTTACACCATTTATCATATCTACCTCATAATCAACCATATTAGGGCTACCGCCAAAGGTATTTGCTTCAGCAATATAAAATGCTTTATTCATATTGGAATACAAGCCATTATAAAACTGTGTAAGGAAAACATTTTTCAGCCTTTTAACATCTTCTTGCGTAATATCCTGTTGCTCAAACCGTTCAAAAGACTCATTGACAGCTTCAAAAACATCTTGCAAAGATTTATCAGGAAAAGCTCTAACTTTTATTACAATCTCTCCGGAAATTTCTTTTGAATTTTGATATATTGACACAGAAGGTGCGAGTTGTTTATCTTCGACAATAACTTTATAAAAAGGAGATTTTTTGCTGTCGCAAAGGATGTCGCAAAGGATATTCAGAGCGTAAGAATCTTTGCTATACATTGGAGGACAAGGAAATACTATTGAAAGTTCCGGCATGTTGGCAAACTTATCTTCATGATATAAAAATTTACTTTCAGATAGTACAGGCACATCAACAACGACCATTGCGGGTGCCGGTCTTTTTTTGATTTCTCCGAAATACTTTTCCACCCATTGTTTAACAACTTCAGTATCAATGTCGCCACAAATAACTAAAGTCGCATTATTAGGAGAATAATATTGATTATAGAAATTTTTAACATCATCTATAGTGGCTGTTTTCAAATCGTCCATTTCGCCGATAACAGTGTGATTATAAGGATGTTCCTTAGGATATAGATTATTTATGAGTACGTACTTGGTAAATCCATAAGGCGTATTATCCATTGTTTGACGTTTTTCATTGATAACCACATCGATTTCTCTTTCTAATCCTTTTTGGTTTACAGTATTGATAAAGAAGCCCATTCTATCGGCTTCCATCCAGAGGATTTTTTCGAGTGAGTCGTTAGGAACAGCTTCATAATAGATAGTACCGTCTTCCCATGTACCGCCATTAAAACTTCCCCCCAAATTATTGATTTTGCTAAAAAATTCGTTGCGTTTCAAATGTTCTGAGCGTTGGAACATGGTATGTTCAAAAAAGTGAGCAAATCCGGTTTTGCCGACAACTTCTCTATTGGATCCCACATGATAAAGTATAGCCACCGCTACTACGGGGTTAGAATGTTCTTCATGTAATATCAGCTGTAATCCGTTATCGAGTATATATTTTTCGTATTGTATATTTTTCCCGCCTTTTTCTATCAATTGCATATCAAAATATCTTTTTATAAATTAAGATTGCAAAGGTAAAAAGAAATATTAGTTATCTTTCAAAAAAGGTTATAAAACTATTTTTGTATTTTATAAAACACATTTTTTACACGCCACGTCCTTGGAAGACAATTTTCACTGTGAATATCAATATTTTGAAATCCATGGCGATAGACATATTTTGGATATACAGCAAGTCGTAAGGCAGTCTTTCTATCATTTGGTCAACATTTTCCGCATAGCCGTATTTAACTTGCCCCCAGCTTGTAATTCCGGGTTGTATTTTCAGCAGCAGGCGATAATACGGAGCTTTTTCGGTTATTTTATTGATATAATATTCTCTTTCCGGTCGTGGACCGACTATGCTCATATATCCACGCAAGACTGTATAGAACTGTGGAAGTTCATCGAGGCGATATTTTCTAATAAAATGTCCGAAAGGTGTTATTCTGCCATCTCCTTTAGAAGATAATTGTGGACCTGCATCTTCGGCATTAACATACATAGAGCGGAATTTATACATTTTAAATGGCTTTCCATTCTTTCCAATTCTTTCCTGTCCATAAAATATAGGACCCTTTGAAGAGCATCTTACTCCGACAGCAGTAAATAAATATATTGGTGATGCAAGTATCAGCACTAAAAAAGAAGCTATAACATCAAAAATTCTCTTAAGAACTTTCTGCCATATTGGTAATAGTTCGGGGTTAATTTCAATCATCGGGACATTGAATATTCCGGATGCTTTAACAGCTCCAAAAAGAATATCTTGCATCACGGGGTGTATCTTAATAGACACATCTTTTTTATCCAAGATAGAAATCATAGATTCAGCCATCTTTAATTCAGAGCGTTCAATTGCAACAACGACTTCCTCTATATTATATTTATCAATAATTTCAGACAATTCTGTATAGTTGCCAAGACGTGGTAGAAATTGTTCTAACTTATAATCGTCATATTGTACTGCATTAACAAATCCGACAAAAAGATTTCCGGAATGGTTCGACTTAGCATTCAATTCGTTATATACAGCAAGTGCATGTCCGTTACTGCCGACAATTACAGTATTAAAGCCAATAATTTTTTTCTCTATCTTTCTAATAGTTGATGTAGAGATAATCAATCTACAGATGTATGTTATAAAAAAATGAGAAAAAAGAAGGACAAAGAAATATTTATAATAACCTTTATAATTAGCCACATTATCATCTAAAATAATAACAAAGAACAAGAAGATACAACCTATAACCGAGATGATGGCAGTTTGTCCCAATTCAGCAAGTCGCGACTTATGAAATATTTTGCGATAAGTTCCGATAAGTACGTACAACAATAGCCAGAACAGTGGAATTATTATCAATCCGAGCCAGAAGTTTCTATCAGTTATTATATTTATATATAAATTGTTGAAATCGTAGATTTCAAAACTTTTACGGATAAAAAAGAAGATAATCCAAGCTACAACAGCGGCTACATAATCACTTATCACACATCTTGCGGTTTGCAGTTTTATATTTTTACTCATAGCTATTAATAAAGTAATTTAATATTATCTATGCAGAACTCTTTTTTTCCAATAGTTTCTAAAGAAGACGAGCCGCCTGAGAAATAGATAGCAAAATGTTCGGCGGCATAGTAATTTGTCAGAGCAGTAGTTATGTTAACATATATCTTTTTCCATGTATTGGTAGCCTTAAGATACACAATAGGGTATTGTATGTCGGTACCGCTGTCGTATTGAGCGATTGCGCCAACGCACATCACCGTATCTATTTTATAATTAAGTTCCAAATAGACGGCACTTCCATCTACCGGCAAATCGGCAAAACCGTCAGCATTAGCTATTGCAAAATATGTTCTATCATCTTCTAACACAATCTTTCCGCAAAAGAATCCTTCAAACACATCACCTTCATTTTTATTTAGAATTGTGATAGTAGTATCGCTGTTGGCATACTTAGTCAACGAAGTTGACATATTTTCATAATCTTCAATCCAAACAAAATCGGCTGCAGATGAATAAGTAAATGTAGGATTAAGGGTTGTAATTTCTCCGCGTGTCAGGTTAACATCTCCGAAGTCGCAGATGTCATAAAAAGGATAATAAATCCACTGACCTGAAACGCCATTAATTTTTATTCCTGCACGCATTTTTATAGCTGTAGCACCGGAAGCTATAATCGGGAAAGTAACCGGAATATCGTACACTCCCTGAATAGTATTATCGACATAAACCCACACTTCGCTAATATTATGGCTGCTGCTACCCTGAATACTCGGATAGTTAACATTAAAATAAGTTGTATCAACAGTTATATAAGCAGGTATACCATCAACATCATTATAGTTGCAGGAAGAGAGCAGCAAAGTTGAGATGATAAATGATAAGACAATAAAATAAAAATTCTTCATGGTAACAATCTAACAAATATCAAACGTATAAAAGCAATATTTATTTTAAGTCTGTAAATATTTTTAGATATTTCATTACGAGTTCATTAATTTGATGAGCCAACTCCAAAGCTGCAATACCGTCATTCATACTTACAACCGGTTCAACATTATTAACGATAGCATCATAAAAGCTCTGTAATTCTGTTTGAATAGCGTTAATATCATGGACTTCAGGTTCTTCAAAAGACAGTTGTTTAATTTTGCCGTCATTAGATTCGAGGCACATAGCGAACGGGTTATTTTCGTCTATTTCGTCCGATATGCTGATAATTTTCGATTTTTTTTCAAGAAAATCCACAGTAATGTAAGCATTTTTTTGAAATATTCTACACTTACGCATTTTCTTCATTGACATTCTGCTGGCTGTAAGATTAGCGACTGCACCATTTTCAAATTCTATTCTTGTATTAGCTATATCTGCTGTGCTGCTGATAATGGGGACACCGCTGGCGCTAATATGTTTAACTTTTGATTTAACCAAATGCAGGAGTATATCTAAATCGTGTATCATTAAATCGAAGATGACAGGGACATCTGTTCCGCGTGAATTATACTGTGACAACCTATGAACTTCAAGGAACATTGGATCTTTTATTTTATCTTCAACAGCCAAGAAAGCAGGGTTAAATCGTTCTACATGACCAACTTGTACTTTGACGTTAGCTTCGTCGGCAATTTCAGCCAAGTGCCTCGCTTCCAACGGAGTAGCGACTATGGGCTTTTCAAGAAAAACATGCTTGTTTTGTCTTAAAGCTACTGATGCGCACTCAAAATGTTTAATAGTTGGCGTAACTATGTCCACAACATCTACTTTAGAAACTAAATCTTCTATGGTATTAAAAGATTTTATTCCAAATTCTTTTTCAACGCTACGAGCGACATCATCATTTATATCATAAAAGCCAACAAGCTCATATTCAGGGATATTTTTAATACATTTTAAATGTATCTTGCCTATATGACCGGCTCCAAGAACTCCGATTTTCAGCATAAAAAATTTTTTTTGCAAATGTAATAAATTTGTTGAAACTATGTATTAAATTCGCACTTTCAATTAGTGATAATGGAAGATAATTATAGACATCAGGGATTACGCAGAAAATTAGTAGATCAAATCCGGAAAAACGGCATTTGCGATGAAGTAGTTTTAGAGGCTATTTTTAATGTGCCTCGTCATTTCTTTATAGACTCCGGCTTTGTAGAATACGCTTATGAAGACAAGCCTTTTTCCATTGGCTGTGGGCAAACAATTTCTCAACCCTCTACTGTAGCAGCACAATCTGAGCTATTACAAATTTCTAAAGGGATGAAAGTACTGGAAATAGGCACCGGCTCGGGCTATCAAGCTGCAGTACTCTCGGCAATGGGTGCCAGAGTTTTTACCATCGAACGACAAAGAGAGCTTTATTTTCGCACCAAAACCTTTCTTGCTGCTTCATATCCCAACATAAAGTGCTTTCTCGGTGACGGCTACAAAGGGCTAAAGACATTCGCTCCTTTTGACAGAATTATTGTCACCGCCGCCGCACCTTTTATTCCAGAAGACCTAAAATCGCAACTGAAAATAGGCGGACGAATGGTAATCCCCATTGATGATGAAAACAACTGCCAGAAAATGTGCTTGATAGAAAAAACAAGCGAAACTGAATTTACTCAAACTCAACATGGCGACTATTGTTTCGTTCCAATGTTGAAAAAAATCAACGAATAGAAATTATCCGGCAATAATTTCCATGTTCAAATTTGCATAATAATTTTAATAGAAAGAAATTCAATCAACTAAATATTAATAATAATGAACGTAAAAGAATTACAAGATGTTGCTGCACAAGTTCGCAGAGATGTTTTAAGAATGATTAACGGTGCCAAGTCAGGTCATCCGGGTGGGTCTTTAAGTTGTACTGATTATTTGACAGCTCTTTATTTTAAAGAGATGAATGTTGACCCATCTCATTTTACTATTGAAGGGAAAGATGAAGATATTTTTTATCTTTCCAACGGACACGTATGTCCGGCATGGTATAGCGTACTTGCCCGCAGAGGTTATTATCCCGTATCGGAGCTAAGTACTCTCCGCAAAATCGGCTCTAGGCTTCAGGGACACCCTTCATTGTCTCACAAATTACCCGGCATACGCTCTGCATCAGGCTCTCTCGGACAAGGCTTATCCGTAGGCATCGGACATGCTCTCGCCAAGAAAGCCGATAACGACGACAGCCTCGTATTTACGCTCCACGGTGACGGAGAGCTGCAAGAAGGTCAAATATGGGAAGCCGCCATGTTCGCAGCTTCTAAACATGTTGACAACATAATCGCCGCTATTGACTATAACCATCAGCAAATAGACGGAACTATAGAAGACGTAAACTCTCTCGGAAACCTCAGCGAAAAATGGACAGCTTTCGGCTGGCATGTCATCAACATAAACGGCAACAACATGTTAGAGGTGGTTACCGGACTGGAACAAGCAAAATCAGCAGCTCATAAAGGACAGCCTGTTGTTATCATCTTAAATACAAAAATGGGCTTCGGTGTCGATTTTATGTATGATTCTCATAAATGGCACGGTGTCGCTCCTAACGATGAGCAACTTGCCAACGCTTTATCTCAGATACCCGAAACTCTCGGCGACTATTAATATTTGTAATTTATCAATAACATTTTATCATTATTTAAAATATATATCATGAAAGATTTCCCTATATTAGACAAAAAAGATACACGTTCAGGTTTTGGCAAAGGGCTTTACGAAGCTGCGCTTAAGAATCCAAATATTGTAGCATTATGTGCCGACCTCACAGGTTCTGTTAAGATGGACGAATTTGCGAAAGCATTTCCTGACAGATTTTATCAGATGGGCATAGCTGAAGCAAATATGATAGGCGTTGCTGCCGGACTTGCCACTGCCGGCAAGATACCTTTTACCGGCACATTTGCCAACTTTTCTACCGCCCGTGTGTTTGACCAGATAAGACAAGCTGTAGCTTACTCCAACAAGAATGTCAAGATATGTGCTTCACACGCCGGCATCACTCTCGGAGAAGACGGAGCAACTCACCAGACACTTGAAGACATCGGCATGATGAAGATGTTGCCCGGAATGACAGTTGTCGTACCTTGCGACTATGAGCAAACACGACTTGCCACCCTCGCTGTAGCGGAATATGAAGGTCCTGTTTACCTGCGCTTCGGACGTCCTAAACAAGTAGTGTTCACTACGGCTGCTCAAGATTTTGTTATAGGTAAAGCTCAGTTATTAGATGTTGGCAGAGATATTTCCATTTTTGCAACAGGCATAATGGTCTGGGAAGCTATTCAGGCTTGTAAAAAGTTAGAAGAGATGGGAATAGATGCCGAAATCATCAACATTCACACTATCAAACCGTTAGACAATCACGCAATTTTAAACTCCGTAAAGAAGACCGGCTGTGTTGTCACCGCTGAAGAACATCAAATCAATGGCGGCTTATGTGACTCTATTTCGCAACTTCTCTGTCGCGAGTACCCTGTCCCTGTCGAAGCTGTCGCTATCTTTGACCAATGGGGACAAAGCGGCACACCCGATGAACTGATGAAACTGTATAACTTGACATCAGATGCCATAGTCAACGCCGCCGTTAAAGCAATACAAAGAAAATAATAAAAAAATACTTGAAAAATAAAAGTCTTCGGCTTTAAAGTCGAAGACTTTTATTTTGACATAAAATCACATGGATATTAACCTAATTCTTGAAATCATCGCCGCTGCACTTGGCATTGCCGGTGTATGGTTAGCAAAAAAAGAAAATATACTTACATACCCCATCGGCATTATAAGTACTACTATCTACGTATATATATTGCTGATGGGAAAGTTGTACGCCGTTTCATGCATCAACCTGTATTACACCATAATCAGCATCTACGGATGGTATGCGTGGACACATAAATCATCAGACAACAAACCTCTTGAAATATCAAAATTATCAGGTAAACACCAAACAATTTACATCATAACCGCCACCGTATTATATTTACTTTTAATAGGATTTATCAGGTTATTTAAACATTCTGACACAGGCTATATAATGTCCGGAGTGATGTATGTAGATACTTTTACGTTTTCTTTGTTTTTGATAGCAATGTTTTTGCAGGCACGAAAAAAGTTAGAGTGCTGGATTTATTGGATTATTGCCGACTTCATTTGTATACCGTTTTATATATGGCAACATTTGTATTTTACGGCAATCCAATATCTTGTATTTACGATAATTGCGGTGTTTGCATTTTTTGAATGGCAGGGAAAATACAACAAATCTATTGGCAAATTATAATAATTGCAACAGATAAGAACATGCGACCACCTTCGGTGTCGCATGTTTGTATTCTCCGATTAATCCACAATCTTGCGTACGGCTTCGAGCAACGGCTCTACCGAAACATCGCTTCCAACAGCATTATTCATCCAGATATTCGGTGTTAATCGTCCGGCAGGGAAAATTCTTTGAATTTCATCAGCAATATTTTTACCTTCTATCTGCTTTTCTAACTGAAATTGAACTATATGTCCAAACGGATAATTCGGCAAATACAAAGGAATATCTATCATGTGAGAATAAACTGCAAGTATCGGCGAATTTTCACTGCCAAGAACAGGAGCATAATACATATTCCATATTTCTTTTGCATTCTTGATTATAGTTTCTTTAAGTTCTGCAACGCCGGCATCAGGATTTTCGTACAGCCATTTCCATGTTTTCATATCTACAAGAGCCACGCCCATAATTTCATAACAGCCCCAGAAAATATCCAAAGTCTGCATTGCCTGTTTATCCGGATTATCATCTTTAATTCCAAGTAACTCCAAATCACGAGTTTGAAAAACGAAAGCCAAAGCTTCCGTAAAAGCTGTATTAGGGACACCATTCATCATATAATTATCCACATCGTTGAGGGTTATTGTCTGTTCGACATTATGTCCGAACTCGTGGACCGCGATATTATAACCTTTATAATCCATTCCATCTTCGGCGATTCTGGTACGGAGACGAGCTTTGTCGCCACGCATTTGAGCGCCCCAAGCATGTCCTGCGCCACGCGAAGGATCAACCTTTATCATAGAACATATCTCCACTGCCCTATCATCGGCGAAGCCGAGTTTACACAAAACTGACGGCAAGCCGTTCTGTACAGCTGCAACATCAGGATACAACGCTCTCGTCTGTTCACTAAGATAATCTTCAGAGATATTACTACGCGACTTAAAGCCGTCATACCAAATATCAAAAGGCTCTAAATCTCTGCCAAGTCGCTCGGAAATCATCTTACCAACCTTCGCAACTTCCGGAGAACTGACAAAATCGGTAAACATTTGCTCTATCTGATTGTATGACACCTCCATCTGCTGGTCAAACGACCTTTGAACATAAGTAGGGTAAGTAGGACAAAAATCATCAATAGCCTTTTGCGCCAGATATATATTGTACAACTGCTCATAGCGTGTGTTCGGCTCAGCAACCACATCAACCGGCTTTCCGTCTTTTAACACCTTATTCGACTGCGGATACCATACATATTCGTCATTATTAATAACTTGCTGCGGAATTGTCTGATATATAATATGTTTCATAATCTCATATATCATCTTTTGTTTTTCTAAGCCGTTATCTTTATTAGCATAATTAGATTTCAGTTCATCGCGTAAGCCCCAATGAGAAATAAGGTTCATACCATCAGGAAACAATTTTTCGGAATTTTCGTTTCGCAGATTTCCCATCACAATATTGTAATTGGAGATATAATTATCGGCATCAGAACTAGCCTTTGCCAACTTCTGACTCAACTCCGCAGGCACTCTCGAAGAAAATACGTCACCCATTCTCGCATAAGCCCACTCCTGACGAGACCATGTTTTACCCAATGTATTCTTCTCATCAAGATTATAAAACGGGAAATTCAGCATGATGATAAAAGCCACTTTGTCAGCATACATATCATCGGCAAGATGAGCATAAGGATCCCAAGCTCCAAAAATTTCATCTATCTGGGTAATCTCCTTACCATCAGCAACATGCAACGGCAACTTAAGGTCTACACTTATCTTGTTGAAATTACCGTACAGCACTTCAAGATTAGTCTGAATTGTTTCAAACAACTGCTGTTTGCTATTTTTATCTCCTTTAAAATTATCTATGCAAAACTGTTTAAACTCATCTTGAGAACCATCAGAGTTCATCCAAAAATTGGCAACTTGAGTAACACCACGTTTAATCAGTACTTTGTCATAATCAGGATATGCCACAGCAATCTGCTCAATAGTTGCATCAACTATCTGACTATCTATCACATTCATTTTATTAAGATTTTGAGGGTTATTGCATCCGCAAATCACGATGGCAACAACAATAAGGGGTAATATAATCTGTTTCATACTTAAAAATTTAACAACGATACAAAGGTAATCAATTTTTATGTAATTTGGTTTTAATGTTAAATAATTCCATATTATCAATATCTAAGACTTCATGCAAATATTTAAGATTTGTTTTTGTCTCAGAAGATTTATTAAACGAAGTGTTGCGTTGAGCCGGCGGCATTGCATACAATTATGCTGTCCGTCATACGCCCTAAGGTTATGACTCGCTGCAATAAAAGTCAGCGGTATTTAGGTTGCCATCAGCAACAAAATTCACATAGTCAAATGATTGAAGCAATTGTTTTTTGTTGCTGCTGCAATAGCCTATAGCGTAATTAATTTGTTGAGGGTTTGTATGTATGACAAGTCTCTTTCCTTCAACTTTAACATTACTCAGGCGGTCTTTCCAAACATCGGTCATAACAAGTTCTTTAAAAGACACATGAAATGGACCGGCGACAAGATTTTTGCCGGTAAGCAAGCCTTCTGACGGATGAAGTCCGACCCTGAGAATTATTACTCCATTATCATTAAACAATTGCATTAAATATTTTGACCATTCTACAGCCTCTTCGAGCGAGAGCGGCTTATACAAGCCTTTATTATACATATCCTCCAAGTCGGTATCTTTGATGACCAAAGTCGGATAAATTCTTGTATATTTGGCACCCCAATCAATAATTTTCTGTGCTGTCATCAATGATTTTTCGATAGTATCTCCGGGAAGTCCTATCATCATTTGTAAGCCTAAATCGAAGCCGTTATTTAGTATTATTTTTGAAGATTCTTGCACAGTATAAGACGTATGTCCACGTCCTGAATTTGATAGTACCTCATCATCAAGAGACTGCGCTCCGAGTTCGATAATTTTAACTTTATATTGTTTCAGATTATCCAATATTTTCTGATTTATATAATCCGGACGAGTAGAAAGTTGTATTTCATCAACAAGATTATTTTTTGTGTAAGGCAAAGTAATGTCAAGGTATTGATTTTGTTCTGCGATGCTCATGCCGGTAAAACTGCCGCCAAAGAATGCTATACGCTTGCCCGCCGATGCAGGTATCGTATTAAGATAATTGTCTATTACAGCTTTTACTGATGCGGGACTAATCGAATCTTGTCTATCAGAAATATTTCGCTGATTACAATATAAACATCTGAAAGGGCATGCTTTTTCGGGGATAAATATTGGTATTGTATAATGTGTTTTCATATAAATTGCAGAATAACATAAATGATAAGATAATATTTTTAGCAGAATGTGTTTTTTTTCAAAAAAATGCGTTACATTTGCAACGCGAAAGAGATATTAGCTCAGTTGGTTTAGAGCGCTTGCTTGACAGGCAAGAGGTCACTGGTTCGATTCCAGTATATCTCACAAAAAACGGGTTTTACAAGCCCGTTTTTTTATTTAGACTCTCTAACATAATGAGGCACAACATCAGGCAACACCATTGATATTTCAATCAAACCACCAACTTTATCTTCTTCAAACCACGCCGTTTGATATATCATTTTTTTCACGCCGTTTTTCTCAATAGTATAGGCATTTGAACCGCCGGTAGTAATCAGTTCTTGTATCTTTGACCACGCTTTAGGCGGGTGACAATCTTTTAAATTATGCCCTATCAATGACTTACCTTCACGAGAAAAAGTAGAAATCGACTTTTCATTCATATAAATAATAAAACCATCTGCATCACAAATAGTAATGGCACAATTAGTATTTTTAATCCAATCTTTTATCATAATTAAAATTTATATAACATAAAAAAAGCAGCAACAATTATATATTGTTGTAAGCCATAGAAATTTGCATTAATTGATTAAAAATCTGCAAGTATAATTAGCATCACAGCCTTTAGCAACGATTATATAACATCCTGATTTAAGCGAAGATACATCTATTTCACACTCATCAGAATTAACATTATCAATATTAAGCACCATTTCACCTGTTAAAGAGAATACAGAGACTTTTTCGACCATAAAATCTGAGGTTATAAACAGTACGCCGGAAGCAGGATTAGGGAACACTTTTACAGAAGGCTCGGCAATTTTGTTGATACCAACATCATCATGAAAATTTGCTGTAATAGTTCTATTTTCGGTTACGATAAAAGAGAGTAGCGGTTCGATAGACAGTTCCACACCATCTTCAGTCCAATTGACAAAAGAGAATCCATCGTTAGCGACAGCTTCCAATACGACTTCCGTACCTTCTTCATATTCGCCGATGCCTGTAACTGTGCCGGCATTTTCCGGAAACACCTCAACAATAACGATATAAGTAGCAGGGATAGTTTCAATTTCAATAGTTATATCAACGCCATTATCTTCAGCGACCATTGGATAATTAGAAGAAACAACTCTGATTCTATAACCTTCGCCGCTGACAACATCAGCAACATTGATTAAAGCATTTATGGTTCCGCTTTCATCAGTTTGGAGGCTTCCGATTTCGATAGGGTTATCGAAATTACCGTCAGCATCTGACAGTTGTGCTGTGACGACATTTGCCGGAGCATTAAGATTTTCGGGCGACATGGTACCTATCAAGGTAAAAGGTATGTCTATTTCTATACTCTGTTCATCTACAGGAAAGAACAGATACGTCTCGGCAATTTCGCCGGTTTCGAGAGAGGGGTTATAAATCAGCAAGACATCATCGAAAAACATATCCTCTGTGCCGGAGCCTGTGCCGACAGACATATTGGTAGTAGCCATAAATAAAATATATGCCGGTTCTGTGCAAGGACCTGTAAACACTATAGGTATGGAAATAAGTTGCCAATTATAGTCTGTAGAGTTAGCAGTAGTAGTTCTGCTTAGGTTGATTGCCGTTGTTGCAACTACAAGTTCCGGCGTATTTACAGTCATATCTGCTTTAACACGGAAATCGCCTTCTCCATGTACGAAAGCTCCGATAGCACCTTGCTGAGTTTCATCATCACAACGAAAACTATACCATATAGTCAGCGAATCCGGCGACTCCTCTATAGGCGTATTAAAATGCTCATCAGTCAAATCAGAAGTAATATAATTGTCCGGACTGTCTAACGAAGTACCATAAAGACACAACCTGCCGTTTGTCATCAAGCCATTGACAGAATAAGACATTATAGGTAATGGAAATATCCTGACACTTTTTGAGCCGCTACTTTCCGGACGAACTGCTGTAGATTCATCTATCTGCTTGTTTTGTAAAATAATATAAAACAAACCGGAACCGGACATCGACATAAAAGCATGCCAATCAAGAGGTTCATAACTATTAGAATTTGAAGGCGTATAATTTGCCCATTCTTCAAAACCTCTATTATCATATTGAGAGCCATAATTAGCTTGTGAAAAAGATTGTACACAAACTAAAATAAAGATACTCAGAAAAAAAATTTTTTGTATAACTGAAGACATAGCATATATATTTTATTGATTTATAGAACAAAATTATTTGAGTTGCATCAAATTTACAACTCGCAAATGTACTCTAAAATTTTTAAAATTTATTTGATATAAAAATTTTTATGATTATTAATATCATCGAGCTTTCAATAGTATTGCAAAAATACAATATCACGTCTATTCCATCAACAATTTTTGTTTTAATGTAGAGATGTCTGTGTTCCATGTGCTACCATCAAAATAGGAAGTCGCCGGACTTAATGTCAATTTATAAAAAGCATGCTTAGAATAGCATGTTCCAATATAGTAATCGACATAATTATTTGATTTACACCACTCTATAACTTTAAGGATTATCCATTTGCCAAAATCATTAATGTTGATGTTTAAATCATAAAAAGAAAACCATGTATGAAAAAATCTATTATTTTCTTCCACAACAAATTGATATGCAAGAACTTGGTCTGTATTTTTAAGAACTAAAATATTTTTTAAATACGGGCGACTTAAAATATAATTCAATCTTTCTTCTGTCAAAAAATGATTTTTTGCATTTTGAAGGCACCATTTTTTAAAATCCGCATCAGCAATAACAAGCTGTTTATCAAGCAATTGTATCTTCAAGTCTGCATCGGAGAATATTTTTAACATTTTATTAAAAACATTATATTGCTTATAATTCCAAATTTTTCCTGTCAAATCGACTTTAACACTTCGTGCGAGATAATAAATTTCATCTTCGATATTAAAGTCGTTTGTATAAGGCAAAAAACCTTTAGAATAGATGTCGTTATATGTATCTTCCTGTTCTTTAATACAATACACACAATAAGGGAAATAATATCGGTTATAATCTATTACAGAAAACTCTTTAAAAATTAATTTCATTTTATTCTCAACGATTTTAGATATTCTTTACGGTCGTCAGTTATTCTAAAACTTTCGACTGCTTTTTGTATAGACTTATTATGCAACCACTTAGACATAATTTTATTTTCAATGATATAAATACTTGCATCCCATTGCTTAATCAGGGCATAACTAAAATACCATGCAATAGCGATATTGATATAATATTCATCGCTTTTAACGCTAAGTACCAAGTCATTAATCTCCGGTTTAAAATTATCATCAAGGAAAAACTGTAACAAAGACACTATACCAAATCTTACGGTATAAGTATGGTTGCTTTTTATCCATTGCTGTATTTTTTCATACACCAAATCAGGATATTTTTTAAATATTTTAGGGCTGAAGCAGTCACAAGTTGCCCAATTATCTATATAAGGCAAAAATTCCTCAACATACTTCATCACCACATTGATATCTTTGCTAATAGAAGAGACTATAGCGGCATGAAGATTATTTTCTTCATAATATTGATGTGGTAATTCACTAAGGAACAAGTACTTATCATCATCTTTTGCAAACTCTTTTACAAGCATTTTCATTTGAGGAGATCGCACACCAATCATATTTTCGATATTTACAGTACGCACAATTTTACAATTAAACTCGCGATAAACAGTATCTTGCATAGAGAATAAGCGGTCAGTAATTTTTTTCATTTTAATGTTTTATTTTAGAGCAGCATTATTACAGATAAACATGCAAAATTACAGCATTTTTTGTAATTGCATAGAAATTCAGTTAGTTTTTAAATAAAGGTAGATTCATTGTAGGTACGCAGGCATCTTTATCAAAAATAAAGTCTATTTGTTTGATATTGCTATTTGAAATTAAGGTATCAACAGGTAGACTAACAGCAAGCATATACAAGTAAGAGCCGCATTAATATTTTTTATTGTCATGCCGGAGTTCAAGATTAATTTAAAGATGATTAAAAAGACGAAACAGAACAGCACAATCATAAAATCTATTTTGTTGACCATTGACACGGAATTAGGAATACTTTCCACAGCTTTCACAGCATTGTTCAACAATCTTACGAAGCCGTAGAACAGTTGTCCGGTCACATCTGCGATCAAAGGCAGCGGTGACAGTATTAACAAACTGACACCCAAATATATAATCACTGAAGCCAATGGAATTACTATTATGTTAGTCAACAGAAAGTAATTTGAAAAAGAGCCGAAATAGTATAATAATATTGGCGACAGTAGCAGTTGTACGGCAACGGACACAGAAATTATGCCGATTATTTTAGCAGGCAACCAAGCATATAGCTTTTTCATTTTAGAAAAGGGTTTAATCATAAAATTATTTATAGGAGTTTGAAAAAGGACAATACCTAAAACAGCGGCGTAAGACAATTGGAAGCCTATATTAAAAATTATATCGGGGTTAATAAAAATGAGCAGGAGTGCTGAGCCGCACAAAGTATTGATTATATTTGTTTTACGCTTGCAGGCATTTCCTATCACGATAAAGCTGAGCATAAATGCGGCTCTACTGACAGAAGGGGAAAAGCCTGTAACGGCGGCGTACATCCACAAAAAACATAAGATAATAACAGGAGCGCAAAAACCGGTAAACCATTTATTTTTCACCAAAGCGAGTAAATAGCCTAACAGCAGATAGATAGTAGAGACGTGCAAACCTGAAACGCATAGCACATGTATAGCGCCGGACGAAGAAAAGCTCGCACGTGTTTCATCAGACAGCTCATTGACACCCAACAATATAGCTTTTGCGATTGAACTTTCTATGTCACCGGGTGCATGTTTTTGAAGCACTGAAGCCAATTTATCGCGCAAGACATAAATCTTAGTCATAATATTATCTGTTTTTGCCGAATCTATTATCATATAATCATCTTTATTCAGATAAGATATATAGCCGATATTATTATTAAAGCAATATTTTTTATAATTAAAATCGTTGTCGGATTTAGGCGGAGGTATTTTTCTGATTGTTTTTTTTATTGCCAATATATTTCCCTGTTGAGGAACATATATTGAATCTTCATTATTTTTTTTAAGATAAACAATAACCTTAGGCAACTTTTTAGCTTCTTTATCAATCAGACTACATTGCAAGCGGTAATTTTTCTCACGATTTTCGGGTTCAGACACTACCTTCATGATAGCATAGCAATTTTCGTTATACACATCTTGTTCGTAAGAATAATTAGCGAACAAGGTATTATCGCACAATTGCAGGCATGCGCCGAGCGAAATGCCTGCAATTGCCATTAATAATCCGGTAAGCATGCGTAATTTATAAGTAAGTGCATTAGCCAAACGGCATAGTAATACAGTCGTCATCAAAGTTGATGTAACGCAGCACGTTGCTGTTATATCATCGACTATCAAGCTATTACATATCGCGTTACCTAATATCACGGTTATCACGAATTTTGGCAAAGCAGGCATCAAGTGTCTATACATATCTTTTTATTATAGTCGTAAAAATGGAGAAAACGTTACCATAAAAAAGAAAAAAAAAGGCTGCTCTGAAATTCAGAACAGCCTTAACACGTATTAAAAATCTGACAATTAGTCGTTAAATTCGGCTAATATTTCTTTTACTCTATCGGGCGTAACACGACCATAAGTTTTATCTCCTACTATCATAACAGGAGCAAGACCGCAAGCGCCTACGCAGCGGAGGCAGCTAAGGGAGAAATTACCGTCAGGGGTAGTACCGCCGACTTCAATTTTCAGTTGTTTTTTAGTTTCTTCGAGTATTTTTTCTGCTCCACGAACATAGCAAGCGGTGCCGAGACATATAGATATTGGGTGTTTACCTTTAGGTTTCATTGTAAAGAAAGAATAGAATGTAACCACGCCATACACTTTAGCTACAGAGATATGAAGTTCTTCTGCGACTAATTCTTGGACTTCTGCCGGAAGGTATCCGAATAGACCTTGCGCACCATGCAGTACATTTATCAGTTCACCCGGGTCATTATTAAAATTTTTACAAATTTGTTTCAACTGTTCTACATCACTATTACGTAGAGTTATTTTAATTGTTGACATTTCAAGTACATTTAATAGTTATACAAAAAAACATTATTTAACTTTTATTTCGACTTTACTTTTATCGAAATAATGAGTATGGAGTAAGTGATGAGATAATTCACCGCAAGGTTTACCTAAGAACTCCTCATACAATTTAGTTATATAAGGATTTTCGTGAGATTTTCTTATAGGTTTATCATGGTCTTCTTGGTATATAGCGGCATGACGTGCTTTAATTACGTCAGCGTTACCGTGGTGTAGAGGTTGTCCGCCGCCGGCGATACAACCGCCCGGGCAAGCCATAATTTCGATAGCATGGAATTGGCACTCACCTTTTTTAACGCTTTCGAGAAGTTTACGGGCGTTACCGAGACCATGAGCGATACCTATATTAATAGGCAGTCCGTTAAAGTCGATAGTAGCGCTACGAACATTTTCGAGACCACGTAATTCTTCGAAGTCGATTTTTTGTAATTGTTTGCCGGTAAACAGTTCGTAAGCTGTTCTTACAGCAGCTTCGATAACGCCGCCGGTAGTACCGAAGATAACAGCAGCACCTGTAGATTCACCGAGAGGATTATCGAAATCTTCTTCATCAAGTTTAGCAAAATCTATATTAGCTTGTTTAATAAGATGAGCCAGTTCTCTTGTTGATATTGAATAATTAACGTCCGGGTCGCCATCAGTTTTAAACTCATCACGTCCGCATTCATATTTTTTAGCGAGGCAAGGCATAACAGAGACGACTACGAGGTCTTTTCTATCTACGCCGATTTTCTTCGCAAAATAATTTTTAGCTATAGCGCCGAACATTTGCTGCGGGGAGCGTGATGTTGAAGGAATATCTCTCATTTCCGGGAAATAATGTTCAAAGAAGTTAACCCATGCGGGGCAGCATGAAGTCAGGATAGGCAATTTAACATCTTTGTCGCCATTTAAGAATTTAGACAGACGACCAAGAAGTTCGGTACCTTCTTCCATGATGGTCAAGTCGGCAGCGAAATCAGTATCGAAGACGTAGTTGAAGCCAATTTCTCTGAGGGCGGCAGCCATTTTACCGGTGACGATACTTCCGGCAGACATGCCGAATTCTTCGCCGAGGGCAACTCTGACAGCAGGAGCTGTTTGTACAACTACGGTCTTAGTCGGGTCTGCGAGGTCTCTGATAAGTTGTGGTGTATGGTCTACTTCAGTAAGAGCGCCTGTCGGGCATACAGCGACACACTGTCCGCAGAAGGTACACGGAGACTTGATAAGGTTTTGTTCAAAAGCAGGAGCCACAACAGCTTCGAAGCCACGGTTGATAGCTGATAGTGCGCCAACGGTTTGTATTGTATTACACATAGTTTCGCAGCGGCGGCACATGACACATTTATCAATATCTCTTATAATAGAAGGTGAAGTATCTTTACGGTAAGTAGATTGTGCGCCTTTATAGGTTATTTGTCTGATGCCCAAATCTTGAGCTAAAGTTTGCAATTCACAGTTTCCACTTTTAGCACAGACCAAACAATCAGCGGGGTGGTCGGATAAGATAAGTTCCACAACTGTTCTACGTGCATTAAGAGCTCTTACGCTATGGGTTTTAATAACCATACCTTCGAGGCATTCGGTAGCGCAAGCCGGTGCGAGGTTTTTTCTTCCCTGTACTTCGACTACGCATACACGGCAACCGCCCGGTTTATTTTCTATGTGCATATCTTCGAGGTTAAGATAGCATAAAGTAGGTATATGGATACCGTTGTTTCTTGCTGCTTGTAATATAGTAGTTCCCTTAGCAACTTCTATATTTTTATTATCAATATTAATTTTTATAGTTTCCATTATTCGCTGTTTTATTTAATTTCGATAGCATTGAATTTACATCTTTCTTTACATGCGCCACATTTGATACAGATAGACTGGTCAATTGAGTGAGGAGATTTACGTTCGCCTTTGATAGCACCGACTGGGCAATTACGAGCGCAAGCTGTACAACCCACACAAACTTCGGGATTAATGACATAGTGCATCAAGCTGCGGCATACACCGGCGCGACATTTTTTATCAACAACGTGTTCAA
>Ga0265294_10003004_pt1 | contig 21910 bp, 19 predicted proteins | sample MunlanPumphouse3_FD_192504 | JGI IMG/M metagenome (GOLD analysis project Ga0265294, IMG submission 192504) | Groundwater microbial communities from a municipal landfill in Southern Ontario, Canada - Pumphouse #3 | ecosystem: Environmental > Aquatic > Deep subsurface > Groundwater | place... | reverse complement strand
GAAATACGCCGAATATGAGTTTGGCCATGCTGGCGGCGCCCCGCGCGATCCCGGTAAAGCCCAGCGCCCCCGCAACGATGGAGATCAGGAGCGCCGTAATCGCCAATTCCAGCATACCGACCTCCTTGCCTGCGCCGCGTTGGCAATCCTCTCTCAAATCAGCGAAGTACGGCCCCCATTGGACGCTGATCCACGCAGGGACAAGCGCGCGCACAGCCGCGGCGCATGGTGGTGCGCCGACCACACGCCGCGCGCCGCCATCAGTGCAAGGAATGGCGCCTGGTCATGGCGAGGCGTTTGCGTGCCGCCTCCAGCGCGCTACGCTCCGCCTCCTCCCGGGTAACGCCTTCGCCGCGTGCGATTCTGGCGCCGGGGTCCACGTTGTCGATCTCGCACAAATACCGCTCCCCCAGCTTGTAGGACACGATATCGATGTCCCACCCCTCGGCCCGCTCGCGCCTGCGCATGTAATCCTGCGGCCGGCTGCCCGAAACTTTCCCTGCCATCTTGCCTACCTCGTCAATGCGGTCAATGCGCCATGGCGCGATCACCGTTACGTGCGTGCGCCCGCCTGTCCGCGCTCGATGGGCGCCCGCACCAGGTTTCCCCACTCCGTCCACGACCCGTCGTAGTTCTTGACGTCCGGGTATCCGAGCAGATAACGGAGTACGAACCACGTGTGGCTGGAACGCTCGCCGATCCGGCAGTATGCCACCACCGGCTTGTCCGGCGTGACCTCTTGCCGTTGGTACAGGTCTTTCAGTTCATCCGCTGACTTGAAAGTTCCATCTTCGTTGCAGGCCTGTCCCCACGGAATATTGTGCGCTCCCGGGATGTGGCCACCGCGCTGTGCGGTCTCCGACAATCCGGGCGGCGCGAGTATTTCGCCGGTGAACTCGGCCGGGCTGCGCACGTCCACCAGCGCCGCCTTACCCTCCTCCACCTGCCGCTGCACCTCCGGCAGGAATGCCCGGATCGAATAATCCGGCTCCTTGGCGCGGTAGGTCGCCGGTTGCACCGTGGGGATGTCCTGCACCAACTCCCTGCCCTCCTCGATCCATTTCTTCCGTCCGCCGTTCATGAGCCGCACGTCGTCGTGGCCGTAAATCTTCATCTGCCAGAACGCCCAGGCGGCGAACCAGTTGTTGTTGTCGCCGTACAGCACCACGGTCGTGTCGTTCGCAATGCCCGAGCGCTCCATCAGCCGCTCGAAACTCTCCTTGGGGATGATGTCCCGCGTCACGGGATCGCTGAGTTCCTCCGACCAATTCCACGCGAGCGCGCCGCGGATATGCCCCTGCTCGTAGGATTTCGTATCGACATCCACTTCCACCAACCGGACATTCGGGTCCTGCGCGTGCTGCGCGACCCATTCCGTATCCACCAGCACCTCGGGATGCGCGTATGTACCCATCGCCACCTCCTCGCTACGACCTTTCCTGAAAAACTGCCGGCAATCCCATGACTCCTTCTTCCTCAAGGCGGATGGACGAGATGAGGGCATGTAGAAACATGTGTATCAGGCCACCTCATTCCTAACCTTCCCCAGAGGAAGATGATGGTTTCCGCCGGCTCAGATATGCACGCACGTGATCATGGATTTTCCTATGCGTCTATTTATTGTTATCTACGCAACATATATCTCTTATATTACGAATGCGTTACATTCAACGATGCGCACACTGTGGGATTGAAGCGCTGCTTCGCGGCGGTCCCGCGCGGCGGCGTATCTCCCGAATCTCTTTACGGCTCCCCAGGCGGCACGCCCGCGCCAATCCCCTTTCGTCCGAGAAACAGCGCAATACCTGCGATGCCGTTTCCACCCACCGACCGCAAACGACCCGGACATTTCGCCCCGGTGCGCCGCAGCATTCGCCGCTACGGCTACTACACTTCCTTTTATGCGCTTACGTTCAGGGAATTCCAGCGTCAAGAACTTTGACAGAACAACAAATGCGACACGCAAAATGACCATGTCCACCATACGAACGCAACAAGCCTCGCCACCCTGGACGGATGGCAGGACTTTCCGGTATGCCGTCATCGCGGTGTTTGCCATTGGAATCCTCTTGCGCCTCAGCCATTATCTCGGCAATCGATCCCTTTGGCTCGACGAGGCCCGGGTGGCGTTAAACGTTCGCGACCAATCCTTGGTGGAGTTGCTTTACTCCCTCGACTATCGCGTTCTTGCGCCTTACGGATTCCTGTCCGTCGAGAAACTGTTCACGGGACTGCTCGGCCACACCGAATACGCCTTGCGCCTGTTTCCCCTGATCGCCGGCGTGCTGACCCTATTTCTGTTCTACCGGTTGAGCACGCGCGTCAGCGGCAAGATGCCGGCCCTGATCGGGCTTGCCCTGTTGTCCGTTTCCACTTGGTCCATCTTTTACGCCGCCGAGGCCAAGCAATATTCCTCGGATGCCACAATAGCATTGCTGCTCTACCTGCTGGCCCATGCCGCGCTCGAGCGCTGGACGCCGCGCCGGGCGCTGGTCCTTGCCCTGGCCGGGTTCGTCGCGGTGTGGTTCTCGCATCCCTCCGCGTTCGTGCTGGGCGCCATCGGTCTTGCCTTCGGGACACGCTTTCTGGCGCAAAAAGACTGGTTCCGCGTGCTTCAGGTCGCGGCCATGTCCGTGATCTGGCTGGCTTCCTTCCTCGCCATCCTGTCCATTACGCCGGCCGGCGACGCCGACCTGCTCGACCACATGCAGTCGGTGATCTGGGGCGAATACTTCATGCCGTTGCCGCCGCGCCCCGGTTGGCTGTTGAACGCCTTCTTCGACATGCTGCGTCACCCGGCCGGATTTATGTTCAACGGGATCGCAGCCTTTCTGTTCATCATGGGCGTTCACGCCTTTTGGCGAAACAACAGGATCTGGTTGGCGTTGCTCGTGCTGCCGCTCCTGTTCGCCCTGGCGGCATCGGCGCTGCGCATGTATCCCTTTACCGGCCGGCTGTTGCTGTTCGCCGCGCCGGCGCTGCTGCTGCTGATCGCGACAGGCGCCGAGTCCTTGCGGCAACCGCTGTGGAAAACACATCGCGCGGCGTGGCTCGCGCTGGTCGCACTGCTGATCCTGCATCCCGCCCTCGGGGTCGCACGGGCGACATTCGCGCCAGCGCCCTACGAGCGCGAAGACATGAAGACGGTGTTGCAGCATGTCCAGCAACAACGCCGCGCCGACGACCGCTTTTACGTCTACTACGGCGCCGAAGAGGCGTTTCGTTTCTATGCGCCCCGTTACGATCTCGCCGCCGCCACCACCCACTTCGGCAAACTTCCCCGCTCCATCAGCGATTACCTCGACGATGCCCTCGCACCGCACAACGCGGGCCGCGTGTGGGTGGTCTTCTCCCATGTGGCGGACCGCATCGGGGTAAACGAACGCGCGTTGTTGATCTACCTGCTCGATACTGTGGGAACGAGGCTCGACGTGCGGGAGGCGAAGGGCGCTTCAGTCTACCTCTACGATCTGCCCGCGGAAGGGATACGGGCCCTGCGCCAGGAACTGCTGCACGAACGGCAACTGGCCCAGGAACCGAACTAGCGAAAGCCTCAACGCAGCCGCGGCCGGATCACGTCCACCGGGATTCCCCAGATGCCGAGGTGACGTTCCCGGGCGATCTCTTCCATCGCCTTGTACTCGAACGGCGCCTCGGGCCGCGCCACGGCCCATCCGTTCATCAGCATCCATTCGTTCAGGTTGTCCTCGCCGTCGCGGCAGATCGCCTCGATGCTGCCGTCGGCATTGCGCGCCACGGGTTTGCAGTGCACGAAGTCGGCACCGATCTTGAAGTCCAGCGCCAACACCGCACGCGGACCGCACTTGACGGGTCTTTCAAATGTGCGGCAGGTATCGTCCGTAGGCGGGATGTAGATTCCGTACAGCCGTATGGTGTGACCGCGGACCCGTAACGATCCGTCGTCATTGAGGAAGGCGTAGCTCACGATCTCCGATGCCTGCGCGCAGAACGACACCGCCAGCATGAATACGCACAGTGTCCGCCTGCCTGCGCCATTTCCCACAACGGAACTCCTCGCCTAAGGCGTTGCGGCGCACGCGCCTCACAACATATCCGCTGCCCCGGAGCGTGCCCAAGCGCTGCCCTGCGGTTTCGCTCCGGGCACCGCGAGGTGCCTGTCGATCCAGCGCATGATTCTGCGTAACCGCCCGCGCATCCGGTTCCGCCGCAGACAGGTTTCCAGCGCCCGCACCCACGATCCGGATATGCGTTGCGACTTTGCCGTCGCCAGAATCTCCGCCAGTTCGGCGAGCCCGCGCGCGTCCAACCCGTCCAGCCCGGCGATCTGCTCTTCCGTCACGTCCTTCTCGAAGCACCCGGGCACGGCCATCCCCAGGGCCTTGAAGCCCAGCATCGTGCGAAGACACCGTTCGCATGCACCGCAATTCGCGTCGGGGCGCTCCGGCACACCCTCCTTGCACACACGCAAGTACCGCAGTGCCTCGGGCCAGTCCGCGATGGTGCGCACCTTCTCCGTGCGCGTCAGCCCGGCACCGTCGTGCACGATGGAAAACACCCCGTTGGACAGCATCCAGTCGGTCACAGGATTGGACCCCCGGGGCAACGCCAGTGCGCTGTACGGTTCGGCGCCCGGAATCACCCCCACGGCAAACCCGCGCTGCAACAGCATCAGACATGACGCCTGCACCGCACCGTGACAGTCCCGCCAGGCTCCACCGAGCGCACCGGCGTTGGATGCCATGGGAATGAACCGCATTCCCAGGCTTTCCAGCATATGCCGGGTCTTTTGCGCCGCGCGCACGAACGCTTCCCGCCGGGCAAGCGGGACATCGATCCCGTGAATCAGCAGGCCGGACTGCAGCTCCAGGTTGCGCCGCCCGCACTGCCCCGCCTTGTGGCGCAACGCCGTAAAGGCGGAATCGACGCTGCCGGAGAACAACATCACGGCCTTCCTGTCGTTGCGGCACGCCGGCTGCTCGCGCTCGGCATCCGCCATGATCTCGACCCTGCCGTATCGGTTCGGTCGCCAGCACCTCCACGCCGCCTGAAACTCCTCCAGATTGCGCAGCAGCGCAGGCGCGACTTCTCCATGGACATGCAAGTCCCGGCGCAACCGCATCGCCGGAAAGATCAGCGCCAATACAAAGGGGTCAGCGCCCGTGGTCAGCGCGCCGCCGTGCTCGGCCGGTATGCGATACCAGACACGCCTGCGCGCCAAGCCCTGCCCCTCGACCACGATGGCCGCGGTCAGGGCGCCCGCACGGCACACGGGCTCTTCCACCCAGACGTGGACTTTCTTGGACATTGTCATCCGTGATGCTCGTCCTCGTTAACGTCGGTCTTCCTGGCCGACACGACGGAGGGCTATGCCTTCAGCATGAGGGCACACGCCAAGACCACAGCCGCCTCTCTGCCGACTGTGATCGCTGCCTTTCCTTCATCGGAGCAAGGAACCTGGCGCGGCAACCGCGGATCGACTCCCGCAGCCGCGCCAAGTGTGGCGATGTCTCAGCATCGCGCCGGAGGCAAAAACATGTGTAGCTAATTATGGTATCGAAACACCGAAACGCCAGCGCCGGGCGAGATCGGCAGTTACGCCTGTTCCATGGACGTGGCCGGCACCACCCCGGCGTTGGTATATATGCAGACCCGATTACGCCCGCTGCGTTTCGCGACATACAACGCCTGATCCGCCGCCACGAGCAGACGGGTCAGGTCCATGCCTGGACTGTCGCCAGTGGATGCTATACCGATACTTATAGTTATGCCGATGTTGGCCGGATGTAGCTGTTCCACCTGGGCACGCAAGGTTTCCGCCATCGTGCTTACTTGTTCGAGGTTGTAGTTCTGCAACAACACGGCAAACTCTTCGCCGCCAAACCGCACCACTATGGCGTCGTTCTGGAAGAACCGCTTCAGCAGACTACCCAATGCCGCCAGCACGTGATCGCCCGTGATGTGCCCCAGGTTGTCGTTGATCTGCTTGAACCGGTCGATATCCAACAGCATGGCCCAGGCGGGCTGTCTGTGCGGATCCGAAATGAACTTCTCGCCATGGTCGAGCAGGTAACGCTTGCTGCGCACTCCCGTGAGGCTGTCGGTAACGGCGAGGCGGCACATTTCCTCCGCCTGACTGCGCAACGCGTTGTATTGCTGCTTGATGAGCAGCAGCGAACGAATTCGCGCCATGAAAATCTCTTCGATGATCGGTTTGGTGACGAAATCGTTCGCCCCGGCATGAAACGCCTCGATCTGCGCGGCATCCGTGTTGTTGGCCGTGATCATCAGCACCGGCATTTCCTGTTGCGACATGTGTAGCCGCGTGCGGATCGCGTGCAGCAAATCCCCGCCGGTCATATTGCCCTTGAGGAAGAAATCGGTGATGACGATGTCGAACTCCTGCGACGCCCGCTTCTCGTGCTTGCAGTTCTCCAGCAATCCCAGCGCCTGTTCCGCGGTCGTGGTGTGGGTCACCTGCAGGCCGTGCTTTTCCATGATCTGTCGATTGATAGCCGCCGCCGTGCGGCTGTCCTCCACGTACAGGATCCTGCCCACCAGACCGCAATGCCGTTGCAGAAAATCCCGGATGAATTCCACCAGCGCCTCGTACCCCTGGGACTTGTCGAAATAATCGGTCACCCCGGCGGCAAATCCCTCCCGCAGCAGCCGGCTGTCCGCGTCGCCGGAGACGACGATGACCGGCGTGTAGCGATGGTTGTCGCTCCTGCGGATGCGTCGGCTGAGATCCAGCCCGTCCATGTCCGGCAGCACGAGCGCAGTGGTGATGAGGTCGAATTTCTGTCGGGAAAGCAGTTGCAGGGCTTCTTCGGCGGTCGCGCAGGTGAGGACCTCGATGCCCTCTATTGCGTTACGCAGGATCCGTGAAATGATGGTGCGCGACAGCTCCGAACCATCCACGGCCATGATACGACTTGTCTTCTCCATACCTGCTGACCTACCCCCCCGCCGCGTGTCGCGTGTTCTTCTTGGAGCCGATCCCACAGGCTCTGGTACCTCTGCCGGGATGGGCTCTGGTCGTTTTCTAGCAGGCAGTCGGCGTCGCCGCCTGTGTCCGATTGCCCGTCCGCTGATGCCCTGCCGCCCATGCAATCCCATGAAGTGCTTCTCCCTGCGTCAGGACCCCGCCGACAACAGTCTTGTAGGAAAGAGGGCCGATTACATCGTCCAGGATGAGGGATGCCGCCGCATTATCGGTCAAAATCATACGCTTCGCTACCACACACTTGGCGATATGGGCGTGCGCGGTACGCGACGCAGAGGGGGTACGCCCGAGAGGCGGGCGATGCGGAAAAGAAAGGCCCGCAGGGCAAACCATGCGGGCGAAGGCTGGATTCCGGTGCGGATTTCTTTATGCGCCCTGGGGCTCCAGCAAGCCTTTACTGAACATTCGATTCATCGGTGCCAACCAAAGGCGGTTGACTGACTCCTGGGCAACGGCGGCAAGTATGTCAGAGTTGCGCGCAGGCGGTGCGTGAACCAAGTCTCAAATTTGTTTTTCGACATGAACTTACGTCACATTTCAACAAACGGCGCCACTATCCGGCCCAGTGCGGATCGGCCGGCAAGCAGCCGCTCCAGGGCCTGACGCCGGCAGACGATCGCATCGCCTATCCTGTGTCATTTCTCCCCGTCCACGCCGGCCAGACGTGCCTGCACCTGCCTGAGGTCGCTTACAAAATGTTCGTATTCCGTCCGGCGCTGCTCTTCGCCGGGCGCCCGGAGCAACGCGGACGGATGCAGGGTCACGAATGTAGCCGTAGACAGGGGCGTCGCGCTGAACCTGCCCCGATACTCGCTGACGCGCACCGTGCGGCCGAACACCGCCCGCGCCGCCGTCGCCCCCAGACACACGATTACCTCCGGCCGCAGCACGGCGACCTCGGCGGTCAACCAGGGATTGCAGGCTCTGATCTCTCCCTCCAGCGGTCGTTTGTGGATGCGTCGGCCGCCGCGGAGTTCCCACTTGAAATGCTTCACTGCGTTGGTCAGATAAATCTCGTCCGCTGCGAGGCCCGCCTCACGGATCGCCCGCGCCAGCAGCCTGCCCGCCGGTCCGACAAACGGGCGCCCCACACGGTCCTCTCGATCCCCCGGCTGTTCCCCGACGAATACCGCTCGCGCCCCCAGGCGTCCTTCCCCAAAAACCGTCTGCGTGGCGTTCCGATACAAGTCGCATCCGGTACACGACCGGGCCGCCCGGCGCAAACTCTCCAGACTGAGTTCGGCCGGGATGAACTCTGCCGCCGATCTTGCCGTCCCGCCGCCCATCAACCGTAACTCCTTCCGCCTCCCCGAGTTCTAATCACTGCCGAACAGGGGCACGAGGATGATGCCGACAAAGTTTTGCAGGAAGTGCATCACCACGGGCGCGACGAGACTCCCCCGCCACAGGTACACGAGCGCGAAGATCACCCCGAGCAGTCCGACCGTCAGCACGCCGGCCGCTCCCTGGTAACCGTGGCCGACCGAAAAGATCAGGCTCGACAGGAGCACCGTCGCCGTGAGATTTCCCGTGATCGCCCGAAAGCGCAGCATGAGATAGCCGCGGAAGATGGTCTCCTCCGCTACGGCCACGACCACCAGGAACACCAGCGCCAGCAGATACTCGCCGGCACCGTGCGGCATCAGAAATGCGGGAAGTTCCTCGGGGGCCGAGAAGCCCGCCTCCCGCAGCATCCCGCCCACCAGTGCCGTCACGACATAGATCGGCAGAAACAACCAGATCCCCACCACCACCTCACGCCAGGTCCCCTGAAACCGCCAACCGACGGCGGCGAATCCTTCCCCGTTACGCCACACGAAATAGAGCACCAGACACAGCAACGACAGATCGCGCAGGATGTTGGCGAGGGCCACGACGGAAAAACTCAGCTCGTCCGGCGTGAATGAAAGAAAGGCCAGCGCCATGGAAGGCAACACGAGAAAAAGAAACACCGCGACTTCGAGAAACTGCTGCCGGCGGCCGATCACAACCTGGCCGCCTCGACCGATCTCGCCGCCATTCCACTCCACGTGCATCAGACCTCCTCCTCTTTTTGATTCTCCCACTCAGGCGTGAAAGCGGTTCTCTCTGCGGTCTCCATCCTCCGGCGATATTGGAAAGGGAAATTGCATGCCAGCTTCAGGCAGGCCGCCGCGGATGCGGATCTGCCGCGACCTCGCCGCCTTCATCAGGGCTGCTCCTCTTCCTCCGGGCCCCATTCGCCGGGAGCGCAATTTCGCGCAGCCGACAGGCCGGCCCGCAGGGAACGCCGCGGCAAAGGGCTGGGGCGGGGGATCAAAGGATGAAATTCTTCATCCTCTCATCCCAATCTTCTCCCGGAGAGAGAATGGAGTTTGCCAACGGCTCCTGAGCCTTGTCCACGGACCGGGATTTGCCGGCCCCTTTTCAGACGCGCCGGTACTCGGATTTCCGGCAGCGCGGGCAGTCGGGCAGATGTGTCGGCTGATCGAGCGTTATCCGCTCCCCGCACTCCGTACACTCGAACACACCGCCGTAAGTCATCTCGCCCGCCCGGTAAGTGCGGCGCTCCAATTTGCCGCGCACGTCCTCCAGCCAGTCGGCCACGCCTTTGGCGGCGTGCGCCAGAAAGGCGCTGCTGCGGTCTCGCCAGATGTCGAATACATCGCTTGCCCGTCCTGAGACCGTCTCCCAGCGCGATCCTACCCTGTCCGCGGTCCCCGCCACATCCTTCTTCAGCGCCGACACCACCTTGTTCACCGTGTCGGCGGCATAACCGCCTGCTTCCCGCAGTTCCTTCCCGGCCCGGTCCACCGCCTGGCGCATGGTATCCGCATTCACCGTCTCGCGGACCTCGCCGAGGATTTTCCTGATCTCCTCGCGCAATCTCTTGTAGGCCGCTACTTCCTCCGCCTTTCTGTCCCGATCCTGTCCTGAGAGCATACGGTCGACCTCCCTCTCCGCTTCCAGCCAATCGTTGACCGAGTCCCCCTCGCGAAACCCGCGCCGCTCCGCCCGGTAATAGGCGGCCTCCGCGATCATGCGCTGCCGCTCTTCCGGTCCCACGGAGGCTGCCCGTCCTCCGCGCGCCGCGCCCTCCGTCGTTGTCCCTGTCCGTTGCCGTACCATGCCTGCATCCACCTCCCAAGGCTGCACCGCCTGGTCTTCCGTCTCTGTCACTCACTACAGTTTAGCCAACCACACCCCCGGTCCGGACCACAACGCCGGGGCGCGTGCCCTGCAGGCGGCACGCTCGCCGCAAGCGCGCATGGGACAACAGGCCGCGCAGGAATGCACTCAGGATTCAGTCGATCGGACGGCGACCACGACAGCACGCACGCCTAACATGAAAAAGCGGATGCGCCCTGCATGTAGCGCACCCGCTTTCCACGCCTGCCATACGCGCCGCTCATCCTATTCCATAGGACCCATTCCGACCGTTGCAATTTGTCAAGGTTGTTCTGGCTCGGGCTGCGGTTGCTCATTCGGGCCGATCGGATTTGACGCGGGAAGTTCCTGCGCAATCTCCGTCTCGCCGAACCCGCACTCCGGGTGGCCGAAACCGCCCTCGCTCTGGAAACTCCCGTCAGTGCCGACGTTGTCGAAGATGATGTTGTCCGTATTGTCCGCTGCCACGCCGCCCGGGATGTTGTCCAGCCCGAGGGCATCCCGTACTTTCCAGGCGATGACGTGATCCGCGCATGACGTAGAGCCGCTGACACCGAGTCCGCCCACCAGTTGCCCGGCCTCGTTGTACAATGCCAGCCCGCCGCCAAACACGTTGATCCCGCCGATCCTCTGGCCGACCAGCGGATCGCCCGCCGCGCCGAAGCTCGCGGGATCACCCTCGTACGCGATGCTCGCATTCACCGGATTGCTCTCCTGCAATCCGAAGAGGCTCCCGCCCGGTTGCACCGCCGCATACAGATTTGCCGTCGAAAGCGCGATGGGCGTTCCGGTAGCACCCGCATTCAGACTGAAGGCGTTGGCCGTATTCGCCTTCTGCGCGGAGATGACGCGACTGCCGAGCCACTGCCCGCCCGGCAGATCGCCCGTCCTGGTCACTGCGCATACCGCCCCGCTACTATCGACGATGGTCGCCCACATGTTATTACCGAGGCCACCGTTGTTCCCTGCCGTCACGACATTGGCCAATACACCGCTCAGCGCGTCGAAGTTCGGCAGGCTCTCGCATTGTGCCAGTAGTGGACCGGACACCGAAAAGAGACCGCCGAAGACCACCAATGCCGCCGCTGCATGTTTACCGCGCGTGCCACGCTTGAGATCGTCGCTGTCCATAGTGCGCCTCCACTATGCCGTTGGTGCTTTATCCTGTTCGTTGCCGCAGACAACGCCCTGCGGGCAACGAATGGCAGAGCCGGCGGATGGCAGGCAGAATGAAGTATAGTCACCCGCTTCTCGCCCTGGAGTGTCGCGCAGAACCGACAGGAGGCGTCTTTCTGCGCGGCTTATGGGATGGTTCCTGGATGGAAAGACAAGAGCGCGTCCGATGGACGCCGGCATGTGATCTAGTACAGCTATTTCTTGTTATGCTGATGTACGCAGGACAGCGCCTTGCGCGATGCTCGTCATACGCAAGGCTGCCCGGCCCTGCGCCTCATGCCCGAGATATGAATTCACCCGTTGCCGTGTTCACTTTGATGCGCTCGCCCGGCGCCAGATACTCCGGCACCTGCACCACCAGGCCGGTGGTCAACGTCGCCGGCTTGGTGCGCGCCGAAGCCGATGCCCCCTTGATTCCGGGTGCGCATTCGACGATATCCATCTCCACCGTTGCCGGCAGCTCGATCCCCAGCAGCGTCTCGTTCGCCACCAGCGCGTAGATGCCGTCGAGTCCGTCCACCAGATAGGGAAGTTCGGCCTCTATGGCTTCATTATCGAAGGTGTACTGTTCGTAGCTTTCCTTGTCCATGAAGGTGCAGCTCGCGCTCTCCTGGTACAGAAGCTGAATCGGCCGCCGCGTGAACTCCACCTCTTGCACCAAGTCCTCGCCGCGGTAGGTCTGCTCGAACTTCTGCTTGGTCACCACGTTGCGGTATTCCACCTTGTACAAGGTATTGCCGCTGCGGGAGGACGGACTCTTCACCTGCACTTCCTTCACCACGTAGGTCGCGCCGTCGATCTCGACCACGTGTCCCCTCTTCAATTCGTTGGCTCGCATGGATAAGACTCTTTACTCGCTTGAATGGCGGGTCATGTCGAAAAGGCGCAAAGCATAGCAAAGGGCGACGCACGGGACCACAATGCCATGACCAACGCTTGCCGTCGTTTGCCGGACCGCGTTACGCCGGCGCGGCGCGCCCTCGGTTCGCCAGGTCGAGGCAGGCTGCAAGGCCGTATTGGTCAGACCGCGGCGAGAAGCAGCGCCACGAACAGGGCGACGAGCGCGATGGGTATGAGGAATCCCCTCCAATCCTTCTCTTGCGCATTGCGGCTGTCTTCGAGCATCCGCTTGATCCCGGGCGTGAACCACAGGATCACCAGCAGCGCGAGCACGCCGGCCAGTATCATTTCCCAAAGAGGCATCTGTCCCATGGGCATCCTCGTTCAGCACACTATCCGAACAGTCCATTTGCGCGGCGTTACCGCCATCGCTGTTCCAGAGTCACCGCCAACTCGGACTTGATGGCTGTCCAATCGTAAGGCAGCGGGCGGCTCACCCAGCTACCCTGCTCGCGCAGGGCCTGCTGCAACGTCGCAAGCCGTTCCGTGCTCAGCGGATGCGTCGATAGCAATGCAATCCCTGCCTCTTCCCGTGCCGCCAGTTTCTCGAAAAAGCTCAGCATGCCACGCGGATCGATCTGCGCCTTGCGCAACAGCTTCAAGCCTTCCCGATCCGCCGCGCTCTCCTGCTCGCGCCCGAACCGCAATCTGCCAAGTTCGTAGGCCATGCCGCCCCAGACGCTGCCGCTCAGGTCTCCCAACGCCAACCCCAGCAGCGCCTGCCAGCCGAGGGCGTGCACCATGCCCCGCAGGCTGTGGCGCCGCTCCACATGCTGCACCTCGTGGGCCAGCACGCCCGCCACCTCTTCCGCCGAATCCGCTTCCAGCAGCAGGCCCGCGTGCACGACCACATGGCCGCCGGGCACGGCGAAGGCGTTCACGGCAGGATCGGCCAGGACATGCCAGCGATAATCGTAGACCGAACCTGCCGTGAGGCGTTGACCGATCTCCCGCACCGCCGCAACCGCCGTTCCCTCTTCCAGCAGTCTGCCGCCCGCCCGGAATTGCGCGAACGCCAGTTCGCCCAACTGCCGTTCCATCGCCACCGGGATACCGTCCGTGACCCAGCCGGCAAACCGCTCCGACTGCCAGAAGAACAGCAGCGCCAGCAGCAGCGGGCTTGCCAGCAGCACACCCAGAACAAGCCAGGTGCGGCGCAAACCGCGCCGCGCCGTCCGGGCGCTGCACCGCCACCTTTCCACCTCCGCCCGGAATGTGGCCGGCGCGCTGCCCGCAAGTCGTTCCAGCGCAGCGGGATCGGCGGGCAGCACCGACCAATCGCCCGCCCCACTGGACCAGGACAAGAGCATTTGCCGCCCGTCAAAACCGCCCGCGGAGAGCCTCACGTCGGCTGCAAAAACACGCGCCTCCCTGCCCTGACCCAGTTCCAGGATGAGCATGTCGCCGTCGAAGCGCGCCCGCACGCGCTGCCCCTCCGGCGCCACGCCCGGACCGAAACAGGTCGCCGCGAAGCCGCCCACGGCGCGCTGTTCAGTTGCGCTCGAACATGCGTCCCAGGCCGCCGAGCACGGAGCCTTCGTCCGCACTGCTTCCGCCGATGCCGGGCACCGCGGCGACGATGCGGTTGGCAAGACGGCTCAGGGGCAGCGACTGCAGCCATACCTTGCCCGGACCGCGCAGGGTCGCAAAGAACAGCCCCTCACCGCCGAACAAGGCGCTCTTGATCTTGCCCACGTATTCAATGTCGTAGGTCACGGAGGGCTGCAGCGCCACGATGCAGCCGGTATCGATGCGCAGCAGTTCGCCCGGTGCCAGGGTCCGCTCGAACAAGGTGCCGCCCGCGTGCACGAAGGCCATGCCATCGCCTTCCAGTTTCTGCATGATGAAGCCCTCGCCGCCGAACAGGCCCACGCCCAGCTTGCGCTGAAACGCGATGCCCAGGGAGACGCCCTTGGCCGCGCACAGGAAGGAATCCTTCTGGCAGACCAGCGTGCCGCCCAGTTCCCCCAGATCGACCGGGATGATCTTGCCCGGGTACGGCGCCGCGAACGCGACGTTCTTGCGGCTGTCAGCCTGATTCACGAAGACCGTGGTGAACAGCGATTCGCCCGTCAGCAGCCGCTTCCCCGCCCCCATCAGCTTGCCCAGCAGACCGGACTGCTGCTCGGAGCCGTCGCCAAACACGGTCTCCATGACGATGCCATCCTCCATGTACATCATGCCCCCCGCCTCCGCCACGGCCGCCTCGCCGGGGTCGAGCGTGATTTCCACAAACTGCATGTCGTCGCCGTAAATCTGATAATCGATTACATCCATCGCCATGGTTGTTACCTCTTGTTCGTCGGTCGGGTAATTGTTCGACTTCGTCACGCCCAGCGCCGCGCGACGCCCCGCACTATAGCATGGCCGTTTTTCATTTTGAGGCTCCTTCCACGGCGCACGTGCCAGACGCACGGACCGCAACGCCGGCGGTACCGCGGCAGAGCCTGGGCACGGCACGGGAACCGGCGGCGCTCAGGATGGCCGGGCATGGGCGAGCGCCACCTGTCAGAAACGGCTTGCTCACCGGCGGTTTAACGCAAAGAAAGGCCGCCAAGGGCGCAAAGACAAAGAAGGGTTTTGTTCTGCGCGGGTTGACCTCCCCGTGCTTACGGAAGTCCGTCCAGGCTGCTGTAACGTTCCATAAACACTTTGCGCCTTTGCGTTGAAGTCGTATGACGGGCATCGCGCACCGAAAAATGCCCCGCGACCGGCGCATGATGGGCGACGCTCGCCTGCGTGCTGATCAAGGGACAGGCTCAGGACACGGCGCGCTCGTAGCCCTGTTCCTCCAGCACCCGCACGCAGGCATCCACCACCTCAGGGTCATAGAGCACACCGCGGTTACGGACAATCTCGCTCACAGCGGCCTTCAGGCCGAGCGACGGCCGATACGGCCGATGCGATGCGATTGCCTCCACCACGTCCGCCACTGCGAGGATTCTCGCTTCCAGATTGATCTGATCGCCCTTGAGCCCACGCGGGTAACCGGAGCCATCCAGCCGCTCGTGGTGTTGCAGGATCATCTCCGCCACCGGCCAGGGAAACTCGATGCCCTTGACAATGTCATACCCCGCCTCCGGGTGGGTGAGGACGATGGCATATTCGATCTTGCTGAGCTGGCCGGGACGGTTGAGGATCTCCGCGGGCACGAAGATCTTGCCAATGTCGTGGATCGTGGCGCCCAGACGCATGCCCTCGACGCGGTCCTTGTCCAGGCCCAGTTCCCAACCGATGGCCTGCACCAGATTGGCCACCCGCCGTTGATGGCCGGCGGTGTACGGGTCGCGCTTTTCCACCGCCAGCCCCATGGCCTCGATCGTTTCCACGAGCCTGCTCTGCAGCGCAGCGGCGTTGCGCAGCCGCTCTTCCTCCAGGTTCTTGCGTTCCGTGATGTCCTGCAACGACACGATGTTTGCCGGCTGCCCGAACCATTCCGTCGGGATGAAGCGCACCTCCACCGTGGCCGTCGTGCCGTCCGGGCGTGCGATATCCATTTCCACGAGCTTCCTGTTCGACGCAGGAGCCGCAGGAAACGAAAACTTTTTTCCGGACAAACCCCGGCGCTTGCGCCCGAGGATCCCTTCGGCCGCCCGGTTGACGAACAGGATACGCCTGTCCGCGTCCACCACGACGATGCCCTCCGCTTCATTGTCGATGATGGTGCGCAGCCTTTTCTCGCTCGCGCGCAGCGCCCCCTCCGCCTTGATACGGTTATGCCGTTCTCGCACGGCGGCAATACCGAACGCCACGTCGTCCGCCAGCTCCAGGAGCAGCTTCACCTCATCCTGGTCGAACGCGTTCGGCTCCCCGGCGTAAATGTGAATGGCGCCTGCGCAGTGCCCGCGGACACACAGCGGCAGGATGATCGCCGAGCGGTACCCCCGCGCCAGCGCTGCATCGCGCCAGGGACTGAAGGCCGGATCGTTTTCCAGGTCGTTGCTGAGCACCGGCCGGCCGCCTCGAATCGCCATGCCCGTAGGGCCACGCGCGGCATCGTCCCAGCTTATGCGCAAGCTGCCGATGAACCCCCGCTCGTGCCCGGCCCAAGCCACAGGACGTACCGTCTTTGCCTCGTCATGCTCGGCTTCGCCGATCCACGCCATACGGTATCCGCCCGTCGTCACCAGGACCTGGCATACCTGCTGCGCCAACACCACCTCGTCGTGCGCGCGCACGAGCAATGCATTGGCGGCGCTCAGAGTTTCCAGCGCCCGGTTGAGCTTGCGCAGAGCCTGTTCCTTGCGCTTGATCTCGCGCAAATCGGTGAAAACACCAACCCACCCCGCGACGGCGTCCCCCGGGTCGTGGATCGGGCTGGTGCTGAGCCGCACCGGGATACGCCCGCCGTTCGCGGCGAGGATCTCCAGTTCGCCGGACCAGCCGCTGCCCTGCGCCACCTCCTCCTGTATCTGCTGCATGCACCCCGCGTATTCCGGGGCCAGCAGCACTGTGGGGTTCTGCCCGACCAGATGGGCGGAATCCCACCCGGCCAGGGTGCCCATCGCGGTATTGACATAGCTGATGGACAGGTCGCGGTCGCAGACCACAATGCCCTCCCCCGCCTGGCACAGGGCCGCACTGAGCCGGCGCAGCGCCATCTCGGAATGGTGCCGCTCCGTGATGTCCTCCATGATGTGTACCGAAAACTGATAATTGCCGTGCGTATCCACCAGCGGAAACGATCGCGAGCGGAAGATCTGCCCGCCGGGCAACACGACCTCCTCCTCCGCGGTGACATCCCTCACGCGCGCCTCTTCCATGGCGCGCTTGCACTCCGCCAGCGGGCCATCGCCCTTGGGAAACACCTCCCAATAGGGCCGGCCGACGAACTCCTCCGGCTCCATGCCTGCGGCCTCCGCATAGGCACGGTTGGCCCGGAACACGCGATACTCGGCGTCGTGCATGAACATCACGTCGCGGATGCGATCGAACACGGAGCTCCACTCCCGGCGCGCGCGATCGATCTCGTGCCGATTCTCTTCGAGATCCTCAAGCAGATTGAGCACCGCCCGGCGCGTCTCTTCGAGATCGTGCTCCCGCTGACGCGCCTTGGCGAGTTCATCGCGAAGCCTCTGGAACTCGGTGTCGATGCCACTCGTCAACTGCCGCTGTGCCGAAGCGAAATCATGACGCATATGGGAGAACCCTCGATTCAAGCCCACAACAATCAGCGAAATCATGCGCTGCCGGCCCGCTCGCCAAGCGCGAAGTATCCGACCGATCAAGGAGGATAATGGAAATGCTACGCATGTCAAACATGACACATAAAATGCATAACCCTTACAAGCCGATGGCATAACTCTTTTAAGCTGTAACAAACGATACTTGCCGTGTGCGAAATGAACTCGCCAGCCAGGCATTCATCAAGACGGCCAACGACTTTGTATCAATGGAACAAGGCAAGGAGAGTGGTTGCTTGCGTACCGGGCCTGAACGGCCTGGGAGATGAGAAAGACCGCTGTCCTGGCGTCGCGATGGCGGCTCGCTTCGCCGGCGGCCGCCATCCTCGGTGAAATATCCGGCTAGTGCGTCAGGCGCAGCGTGAGCAACCAGGTGGCGGCGGCCCCGGCAATCAGGAACGCGGCGAACGAACCGCCCGCCAGACGCCGGTAGCGGCGGGCGAGCGATTCCTGCGGCAAAACGGAGAGGATGTAGGGGCGTCCGTCCTGGGGTTTGGTCAGCAGGTGGATCGCGGGGGAGCGGAGCCGTTCCGAATGCGCCTCCATCACTTCCGCAAGTGCTGCCTGGCGGGCGTCCTCCCACTCGTGCAGGTCGATCCGGCCATCCCCATTGCGGTCGAACCGCTGCCGCAGCGCCTCCTGATCCCGCTTCCACTGGCTCAGGAGATGGCGCACCTCATCACGGACGTTGGGCAGGTCGGAGGCCCCGCCCTCGGTGCGGAACAGCCCGATGGCATAGAGCGGATCGCCGGGGTGCATCCGTTTTTCCGTGTAGCGGTACTGGCCCGTCGAGAACAGGCCGCTCCGCCTCCTGGAAAGGCCGCCGGACCAGGACGGCGTGTCGCCATACCAGACCTCGGACGCGGCAGGCGTCACCTCCGCACCGTCCGGGTCGATGACGCATGCACCGGTCTCGTCGCGCAGCAGGAACAGGCTGTCGCTGGCGCCCGATGCAATGGTGCGCCAGCGCGTCGTGCGCACTCCCCGGCTGTCATGGGATTCGACCTTCTCTTCGATCTTGTAGTGATACCAGGTGCAGACCGTGCCGGTGAGGGGCGCGATGACCGGCGCCCCGTCCATCAGTTCGCCGTGGCCCACCAGTTCCACGTAGCCCTGGGCGGCGGAGCGGATCCGTGAGGTGGGGGTATCTTCGATGATGCGTGCGCGGCGCAGAAAGCGCACCACGCCGTAAAGGGCGGCCACGGTGACCGCCACGACGAACAGGGTTCCGGCCCAGAACTCGACCGGATCGGCCTGAATCACGCGCGCCGCCCACTCGGGCGGCAGCATGGCTTCGATGAACCCCATCGTCGCCGCGCCGAGTCCGGCCGTTTAGCCGAACAGAGCTTTCATATTCACGTCCGCCTTCTCTTCCTCGGCGAACTCCAGCAGTGGCCGCGGCATGAAATTGAACATCCGCGCGACGATCACGTCCGGAAACTGCTCGATGCGTACGTTGTTGATGTTGACGCTCTCGTTGTAGAACTCGCGCCGGTCGGCGATGGCGTTCTCGAGCCCGCTGATCCGGCTCTGCAGGTGCTGGAAGCTCTCGTTGGCCTTGAGTTCCGGATACGCCTCCGCAAGGGCGAACAGATTGCCCAGTCCCAGGCGCAACTGCGTCTCCGCGGGCCCGAGCGCGGCAACATCGGCCTGCTCCCGCGCCGAAGCAACCGCCGCTCGCGCCTTCATCACCTTCTCCAAGGTCTCCTGCTCGTACTTCATGTACTGCTTGCACACCTCCACGAGCTTGGGCAGCTCGTCATGGCGTTGCTTGAGCAGCACGTCGATGTTCGCCCACGCCTTCGACACGTTGTGCTTGATCTGCACCAGGTTGTTGTAGATAACCGTGAAGTAGATGCCGAGCACAAGCAGGATGCCCAGCAGGACGAACGTAGCGATTTCCATGCAGACCCACCTCTAGTTACGAACGGACCCAATCATGCGCCGCTTCCTGCGCACCCGCGGCGAACACACGCAGCGCAACCGCACCGCGGCGTATTATGGAAGTGCGGGGCGGCCATGACAATCGAGGCGGTCATCCTTCGGGACGATGCCGCACCGAGTCGGCTCACGATGGCTGCCGTGCCGATCAGTGCGGAGCCGCGAGCAGCAGCGCGGTCACGGGCAGGTAGAACAGCGAAATGAGCACGGACAGGGACACGACGCCGGCAGCGAACTCCTCGTCCAACTTTTCCAGCGAGGCGAACACCAGCGTGTTGAAGCCCACCGGCGCCACCGCCCCGAACAGGACCAGGGATCGGGTGAGGCCGTCCAGATCCAGCAATAAGACCCACAGCCAGCCCAGCGCCAGACCCAGCCCGACCCGCAACAGGATCGGATACAGGATCAACGCCGAACGGACCCGGCGCGGTTTGAAATGGACGCCGAGGGCCACCATCACCAGGAGTATGGATATCGTTCCGATGCCGTTGAGGGCCTGGGCGAGGGTTTCGTTCAACCCGAGCCCGCTCAAATTGATCGTCAGGGCCGCGGCCAGGGCCCAGATGGGAGGAAAGCGCGCAAGATGCCTGAAAATCTCCCCCGCGCCCCGGGCTCGGCCGCCGAACCAGCCTGCCAAGGCGTACAGGAAAGTGAGCACCACCAGCCCGTTTCCGAAATCGAGGAACATGAACTGGACGAATCCCTCCTGTCCCCAGACCGCCAGCACGAACGGGAATTCCACCGCCAGGTTCATGATCGACGGCCCGATGACGAACACCCCCAAAGTGGGCCGCGCCAGCCGCAATCGCCGTCCGACTCCCCAGGCAATCGTGGCCGTCGCCAGCACGGTCAGCACGACCGTAAGCGGCAGCAGCGCAAATTCCGCCCGCAGCTCCGCCTGGCCGACGGAGGTCAGCGTCAACGCCGGGATGCCTACGTACGCCACGAGGCGCAGCAGCCGATCCGCCCCGCCCCGCTCCAGGACCCCGAACCGGCGCAATGCAATTCCCAGCAGGAAGAGCAGCAGTATGGGAAGAAGCTTGATCAGGATTATGAACATACCGCTCTTTGCTATTGTGACGCCGCGCCCGCGGGCACGGGGCGATGCGACCGGCAGACGGGCATTGGCCAAACACGAGAGGCATGCAGCCCGCCTGCCGCAGAAAGGCTGCGATTCTAAGCCGAAATCCGGGAAACGCGAAGGCGCGGGACTTCAACGCAAAGGCGCAAAGAAAGCGTTAGGAAGATTACGGAAGCCTGAGCAGGCTGTCGTAGGATCGGGGATCGTGCCGGAGCGGGAAATCCAATTCGCACAAAAAGTTTCGTCTCTTTGCGGCCCTTGGCGCCCTTTGCGTCTTTGCGTTTAAGCACTGGTGAGCATGGCGTTGTCGGTGGGCGGTGCCCACCTTTACATTGAATGACACGCCCTAAGCCGCCCCCGCCGTGCGCCGCCGCCAGACATCGAGCGCCACGATCAGCCCCGTGACCGCCAGCGCCCCGGCCAGCAGCGTGAAGGCGGTGAGCACATTATCCAGCGCCCCCGGCGCCACCAGCAGCACGATACCCAGCCCCAGCATCATGATGCCGGACAGCAGCTTCAGGCGCCGCCCGCCCTCCTCGCTCAACTTGCGCGCCCCCAACGTAAGGGTGAACGCCACGACGATCAGGATCAGCGGCAGCACGTACACGACGTTGTACAGCACCAGATACAGGTAATAGCCGGCGGCGTGCAGTTCGTTCAGCGTAAGGATGCGCGTGAACACCATGGGAAAGCCGGCCGTGCACAGCAGTTCATACATGTTGGCGATGACGGCAAGAACGATCGTGCCCACCAGCATCGAGGCCATGTTGTCGGCGCGCAGCAGCCCACGCATGCGCGCAAACAGCCCCGGCTTCGCCGACTCGGGAATGCTCAGGGAAACACCCTGCTTGAACCAGAAATAATCCTTGACGTTGATCAGCGCCACCGCCACGGCGATCAGCCCGGCCCCCATCGTGATGTAGTGCGATTGCCCGATCAGCAGGAACACGTTGAGCCACGCCGCCATGAACAGGAAGTAGATCACGCCCGACATCAGAACAAAAACGCCGCCGATGAACATCATGCGTGCGCGGCTGCGCGCGTGGATCAGCAGGCTGAGCAGGAACAACAGGATGAAAAACGCGCAGGGATTGAAGGCATCCAGCCCGGCGATCACCACGGTCAGCGCCGGCAGCGAGAGGCTGGCGGGATCGATCTCGCCCAGCAGCGGCACCGTGATCCTGGCCGGCACCTCGGCCTTCACCTCGGGCACCGGCGCCTCGGCCGCGCCCTGCTTCACTTCCGCGCTGACACCGGCGTAACACGCCTCCAGCGCCTGACGCAGCGCCGCGCCGCTGGTGCTCGGCAGATCGAAGCCTTCCGCCATGGTGCCGCAGAAGAAAAACGCCGGCACCGTGCGGGCATCCAGGTCGAACCAGCTCGCCATGGTCTGATAACGCGCGATGTTCTCCGCGCTCCGGCTCACTTCCAAGGAATGCAGCACGATCCAGGGATGCTCGCGGGCCAGTTCCTCCACGAACGGCAATGCCCGCAGGC
>Ga0265294_10003003_pt1 | contig 21922 bp, 21 predicted proteins | sample MunlanPumphouse3_FD_192504 | JGI IMG/M metagenome (GOLD analysis project Ga0265294, IMG submission 192504) | Groundwater microbial communities from a municipal landfill in Southern Ontario, Canada - Pumphouse #3 | ecosystem: Environmental > Aquatic > Deep subsurface > Groundwater | place... | reverse complement strand
CAAGAAATTTCTTATAATTTTATCTTCTGTTAGAACTTTTAAACTTTTAGAACTCTCTAAAAACTTAGCGTATGGTATAGATGCTATCTCTTTAAATTTTTGCATCTCTTTTTTTTGAGTTTTAGGCTCCTCTTCTTGCTGTTCTTCAGTAAAACTTTGAGAGATAAATATAGGTAGATGCCAATCAACTCTGTTTTTAAGTTCTATACTTCTTGTCTCAATAGTAGCATCAAGATTTTCATACTCTATGGTTACCTTTTTTATGATTCTAGCTGATGATGGAAGAGTTATCGATGAGCGTTTAAGAGGTTCTATTGTCTGTGCTAAGTTTGTTGTATAGGGGATATCCTTTTCACCTTTTGCTGGGAAGAAAGGGTTTTCTCTTGCATCTATGTTTACAAGTAAAAGAAGCACTGCACATAAAACTCTAACCAAAAACTGCCCCTCTATTGAATCTTTGTGAAAATTTATAAGGTTTATTATATCAAGTTATTGAGCAGAAATCTCTTTTAACTCAAAATACTCTCTTTGAAGCTCTGCATTTTCATGTTTGAGTCTATATACTTCACTTTGTAGGTAGTTTTCATACTCTTGAAGCTCAAAAAGGACTTCAAGAGAGTTCGTACCATAGAGGAGAACACCTATGTAAACTCCGATAGCCAAAACTATAAGTATAAGACTCAAGAACTTTGCTAAAGATAGTCCTAAGTACCTTTGAGTGATACTTTGCGAACTGTCTATCTCTCCATAAAGTTCTTCATTTTGCATTTTTATCTCTAGTTAAAAAGAGATGAACCTAGATATTCGCCATATACTACTTCATTTTCTATCTCTAAGAGGCGGTTATACTTAGCAGTTCTCTCTCCACGTGCAGTTGAACCTGTCTTTATTTGACCACAATTTAGTGCTACTGCAAAGTCAGCTATAAAAGCATCTTCACTCTCGCCTGAGCGATGACTCATAACACAAGTGTAACCATTTCTTTGCGCTAGACGAACTGTCAGCATAGTCTCGCTAACTGTACCAATTTGATTTGGCTTAATTAAAATAGAGTTTGCAATACCCTCTCTAATACCTCTTGCTAAAATATTAGCATTTGTAACAAAAAGATCATCACCAACAATCTGAATCTTACTCCCAAGTTTTTCAGTCATTAGCTTAAAACCATCCCAGTCATCTTCATTAAGTCCATCTTCTATAGAAACTATAGGATATTTAGCACATAGATCTACATAATAATCTACTAATTCAGCAGACGTTACTGTACGATTTTCAGACTCTAGTCTATATCCACCATCAGTAACTATCTCTGAAGCTGCCACATCAAGAGCAATTCCTATTTGTTCACCAGCTTTGTATCCAGCTTTTTCTATAGCTTGCATAATGATTTGAATAGGCTCTTCATTTGAAGATAAGTCAGGTGCAAAACCGCCCTCATCTCCAAGTGCTGTATTGTGTTTTTTTGCTTTTAGTATATCTTTTAAGTTATGGTAAACTTCAGAAGATGCGCGAAGCCCTTCTGCAAAATCTTCAAAACCCAATGGCATAATCATATACTCTTGAAAATCAACTGAGTTATCAGCGTGAGATCCACCATTTATGATGTTTAACATAGGAGTTGGAACTACCATAGCATTTGCACCACCTAAGTAGCGATAAAGTGGCATACCTAAACTCTTTGCAGCAGCGCGTGCAACAGCCATAGACACTCCTAGCACCGCATTTGCTCCAAGGTTACCATAATTATCAGTTCCATCAAGCTCTTTCATAGTTGCATCTATAACAGCTTGATTAAAAGGAGATAATCCAATAAGCGCATCTGAGATTTGAGAGTTTACATTTTCAACTGCTTGTAGGACTCCCTTACCCATATAACGGTCACCGCCATCACGAAGCTCTAGCGCCTCTCTTTTACCTGTACTAGCACCTGATGGGACAATCGCACTCTCTATAGTTCCATCACTGAGTTCTACTGTAGCTTTTACTGTTGGGTTTCCACGAGAATCTAAAACTTCTATTGCACTTACGCTATCTATAAACATTTAATCTGCCTTTATATTTGGTATAGTTAATATCATAATTTTACCTAAAACAAATTAAGATAAACATTAGTTTAGTCTTCTGCACTATCTTCTATCTCTACTGTATCCATAATCATAACATTACTAACACCCATAGCTATTTTGATTTTCTCTTCTATCTCTTTTGCTAATTCTGGCTCATCTTTAAACTTCTGTTTAACATTTTCACGGCCTTGACCTAGCTTTATATCTTCATAAGAGAACCATGCCCCCGCTTTATCTATAACATCAAGCTTAACACCATAATCAACTAATTCTCCCTCTTTAGAGATGCCCTCACCAAACATAATATCAAACTCAGCTTGACGAAATGGAGGTGCTACTTTGTTTTTTATAACTTTGGCTTTTACACGATTTCCTATCTGACTCTCGCCTTGCTTTAGTGAAGCTATACGTCTTACATCTATACGAACTGATGCATAAAACTTTAGAGCATTTCCGCCAGTTGTAGTCTCAGGAGAGCCATATCCCATCATCCCGATCTTCATACGGATTTGGTTTATAAAGATAACTGTACAGTTCATTTTAGAGATAACACCTGTAAGTTTACGAAGTGCTTTTGACATAAGACGAGCCTGAACTCCAACATTTTGGTCAGACATTTCGCCCTCAATCTCAGACTTTGGAGTAAGAGCTGCCACAGAGTCGATAACTATAAGGTCAATCGCCCCACTTCTAGCTATGGTCTCTACAATATCAAGAGCTTGTTCGCCATAATCTGGCTGAGATACAAGTAAGTTTTCAACATCAACGCCTAAGTTTTTTGCATATCCAACATCAAGCGCATGCTCTGCATCTATAAAAGCACAAACGCCACCTGCTTTTTGGCACTCTGCAGTTATTTGAAGTGCTAGTGTTGTCTTACCTGAACTCTCAGGCCCATAGATCTCAACAACTCTTCCCTCAGGAACGCCACCAATGCCAAGCGCTAAGTCAAGTCCTATAGAACCTGTGCTTATCGCCTTTATAGGTACTATATCTTTATCTCCGAGTCTCATCAAAGCACCCTTACCAAATGCTTTATCAATCTGCTTCATTGCTAAGTCTAGTGATTTTTGTTTATTTGCGTCCATCTTGGGCTCACTTATTGTAAATTTTCAAAGAGTTTATAACAAAATTATATTTTTTGTAAAATATATTGCAAATTGTCATATTTTTTTATAATATTTTTTTCTTTTTTATCTCTTAGTCGAATTTTATCCTTATTTGGTTAAAATCCATATTATGAAAAAAACATTAATTGCACACTCACCAGACGCTGATGATATCTTTATGTATTATGCTATCAAATTTGGTTGGGTAGATATGAAAAACACCAACTTTGATAATATCGCAAAAGATATTCAAACACTAAATGAGGATGCCCTAAATGGGGTTTATGACATAGTAGCTATTAGTTTTGCACTCTATCCGCATGTAAAAGAGGAGTATGCACCGCTTAGGACTGCTGTTAGTTTTGGCGAGGGTTATGGCCCAAAACTTATAAAGAAAAAAGGGGTTACTCTAAAGCGAAACTTCAAAGTAGCTCTTAGTGGCAAACACACCACAAATGCGATGCTCTTTCGTATAGCCTACCCAGATGCGAGAATCACCTACATGAACTTTTTAGAGATTGAAAAAGCTGTACTTGATGGCAGTGTTGATGCTGGGGTTTTGATCCATGAGAGCATCTTAGACTTTGATGATAGCTTAGAAGTTGAGAGAGAGATGTGGGATATCTGGCAAGAGTTAGCTGGAGATGAACTTCCACTTCCTCTTGGTGGAATGGCGATAAGGCGCTCTTTACCACTAAACAAAGCTATAGAGTATGAAGCGACTCTTACAAAGGCAGTAGCTGTTGCAAGAGAGCATAAAGATAGACTCTCAAAGATGCTCCTAGAGAGAGACTTAGTGCGCATAGATGCGGATACACTCGATAGATATTTAGAGCTCTATGCAAATGATGAGTCCATCACTCTAAGTGAGATTCAATATCGTGCTATTGATAAGCTTTTTGAGCTTGGATATAAACACGGTTTTTATGACTCCCTTGTAAAAACAGAGGATTACCTAATACCAACCGAATATAAAGAGCTTAGGAACTCATAAACGGATGGAAGCCAAACTAATAGCACTAGGGATAGAGACCTTTAAGATAGCACTTCTGCTCGCTCTTCCAGGACTCTTAACTGGTATGTTTTTAGGTTTGGCTGTAAGTATCTTTCAAGCGACTACTCAGATAAATGAGATGACCCTCTCTTTTATTCCAAAAATAATTGGCGTTGTAATTGTTATCATCCTTACGATGCCATGGATGCTAAACTCTATGATAGACTTTGCAACAAATGTCTTTAACATGATGCCAAGTTTTATAGAGTAGTAATGACAAAAACAATCGACTTTGCTAAGTTTTCTTCTATCAAGATAGGGGGAGTCCATGAGGTTACGCTTTTAGAAGAGGCAAGTGAATTTAGTAATGACTTCTTTCTTATAGGCTCTTGTAACAATGTCATAGTCGGTACAGAGCCCCCAAAACTTATGAAACTCTCCAAAAAATATGACTATATTAAAATCGAAGATGGCCTGCTTAAAATCGGAGCTGCCACACCTTCTGGAAAAGTAGCCTCTTTTTGCAAAAAAAACAATATCGCAAACTTTGAATTTGTCTCGCATCTCCCTGGAACTCTGGGCGGTTTAGTATTTATGAATGCTGGGCTTAAAGAGTATGAGATATTTAACAATCTCTATAGCATCACAACTACAAAAGGCGTGTTTGAGAAGAAAAGCATAAACTATGGCTACCGCACTACTGATATTAAAGAGCCGATTTTAGAGGCTTCATTTTTTTTAGAGTATGGTTATAGTGATGAAAAAACAGAACTTTTTAAGCAGATGAGGGCAAATCAACCAAGTGGAGCTAGTGCTGGGAGTTGTTTTAAAAATCCTAAAGGCGACTTTGCTGGAAGACTCATTGAAGCAGTTGGTCTAAAAGGTGAAAAAGTAGGCGCGATGGAGTTTAGCACTAAACATGCTAATTTTTTACTAAATAGTGGAGGCGGAGTTTTTGAAGATGCCATCACACTCATCGAAGAGGCCAAAAGAAGAGTCCTTCAAGAGTTTGGCATCTCGCTTGAGTGTGAGGTAATTATACTAGATAAGAGATACTTAAAAGCGGAGCATTAAGCCTCCAAAAAAACCTGAAAATTTCAACTCAGCATCTAGATTATTTACTTCATCTACATCAACCTTTTGGATTCTATATCCAAACTCTATAGCTGGTTGAACAGCTGGAGATATATCAAAAGTATAATCAACTTTAACACGAACATCATAGACTCTATCTGAACGATAAGAGACATATTTTACATCACTCTCAAAACCAACATTTGTTGCTGGGATTTCAACACGAGCTCTTAGATATAAGAGTGGAAGAGCGAAAGTCTCTTTTTGTTTATAACCATTAAAGCCAAAAGCATTAGGAGATGCTTCTAGAGAAGCTTCAACTATCTTTATATCCACTCCAAGGTCAAGTGTAGTCCAAGCCGCATTATCTAAGATATTGTAGTACGGGATAATATCATACTGTTTCATCTTGTAATCCATCTTAGTAGGAGCGCCGACTATGTTAAAGTCTTTAAATCTACCAGAACCTACACCTGAATCCTCAACTGTTGCATACTCTAATCTTAGGTTTGGGATAATAGGCACAGGATGTTTGATTGATGCCCAAAAATACATTTTTGATTCGTTAGGTTCACTTGAGTTATAGCGACCATTCGCACCATAGTCTGAGTAACTTAGTTTTCCACTTGAATCTTGACTCCATAAACCAAGACCAGCTTCTACTCTTGTAACATCTGCATTAGCACTACTAAGGAAAGTTCCTATCAATAGGGATGTTATTGCTATTTTTTTCATTGAATCGCCTAATAATAAATTTTTAGTAGTATAACAAGAAGATATAATTAAGGACTTAAATTGATGAAAAATATATTTTAGGGCATAAAAGCCCTAAAAAGGAGGAAGAATAAAATGAGTTATCAGTTCATTTTGTTTTGGCACCAAAGGCGCCAAGAGTTACAAAGAGGGGAAGTAGTGTAACTCTTGAAAATTATCTTAGGAGTAAGAAAAAGTTTTACTTATAAAACTTTTTCTCTAAAGAAGCTACGCTTATAAAGCTTGCTTTCTAAAGAAAGCTTATAGGGCAGCTTTTCTAAAGAAGCTGCGCTTATAAAGCTTGCTTTGCAGCAGCTATAGCTTCTTCATAGTTAGGCTCGTTTGTAATCTCTGGAACAACTTGCTTGTAAGTTACTTTTCCATCTTTACCAATAACAAAAATAACTCTCGCTGTTATACCAGCTAGTGGGCCATCAGCCAAAAGTACACCGTAGTTGTTAGCAAAATCTTTGTTTCTAAAGTCTGAACAAACTTTTAAGTTCTCAATTCCAGCCGCTCCACACCATCTTGCAGCTGCAAATGGTAAATCCATAGAAACTGTAATAACCTCAACACCTTCTAAAGAAGCCGCCTCAGTATTAAATCTTCTAGTCTCAGCATCACATACACCAGTATCTAGTGATGGTACAGCAACAACTAGTTGAACCTTACCAGTTCCACCGATTTGCTCATTTTGAAGCATTGGGTCACAGTTTACTACTGTAGTAACTGGAGCTATGTCACCTACGTTTATCTCTTTACCTGCTAAATTACATACGATATCGTTCTTGAATGTTACTGTTGCCATTCTGGCTCCTTGATTTATTGTATTATGTTTTACTTCAAAGGTTTTGAGTAAAACAAATCACTTTATTGTGATTTATTAATTGGACGAAAGAAGTATAAGTAAAATCGGATAAAAAAACTCTTATTTAGAAAAATTGCCTTTTTATATAAGTTTTACTTAAGTTTATACTTTTTTAGTCAGCCTATTTCTAAGCAGATACTCTCCGCTTAGTATGATATATTATATACTACTTTTAGCAGATATACCTAACTCATCCAAGTTAGTAAACATTTTTTTCTCATACATCTCAAGTGCAACTCTCCCAATCATAGCAGCGTTGTCTGAGCAGTATCTTAACTCGCTTAAAAGTAGTTTTGAGCCATGTGGCTTAAGAAGCTTTTCTATCTCACCTCTTAAATATAAGTTTGCACTAGCTCCACCAACTATTGCGAAAGTTTTTGGCTGTTTTGTCTTAAAATATTTTTTTAGTTTTTGTACTAGATGCATAGTTGCAATATGTTCAAAAGATGCAGCTATATCTTTGTAGTCACTCTCATTAGCATCTTGGAGTGCGACTCTTACAGCGTTTTTTAGTCCTGAGTACGAAAATGCGATAAGCGGTGATTGCGAGAGAGGGATAGTAAAGTTATACCTAGTCCTATCTCCCCCTTTTGCCATTTGCTCTATTATTGGGCCGCCAGGATAGCCAAGGTTCATCATCTTAGCAACCTTGTCAAAACTCTCTCCAAAACTATCATCCATACTCTTTGCAACAGTTTTTAAGCTCTCTAAGGATTCTACTTGCATAACTTGGGTGTGTCCACCTGAGACTAGTAAAACTGTTAAAGGAAACTCTGTCTCTTTTTCTATAAATAGAGAGTAGATATGCCCTATTAGATGGTTAACTGAGATAAGCGGAATATCTAGTGCAATAGATATTGCTTTTGCCATTGTCACACCTTCGACTAGTGTCACGGCTAAACCTGGAGTTGAAGTAACTGCTACTGCTTTTAGATGCTCAAAGTAAGGTTTTACTTGTTCTAGTATCTTTGGAAGAGCTTCGGCATGAAGTCTAGCTGCAAGTTCTGGAACAACTCCACCATAGATGCTATGATCTAACTCTTGAGATATTTTTTTATGAAAAAGAAGTTTTTTTGTTTTTATCTCTGTGATAGCTATCGCACTATCATCGCAACTACTCTCTATACTTAAAATCATCTATACTACTCCTTTTTTTAACAAACACTTATCAGAATATGGAAGATTGATATAAAAAAATTTATCCTCAAAACAGATATCCCCATCAAATACTTTTTGGACTATCTGCTTTGACATATATAGACCTATGCCCGTTCCTTGTGTTTTGTGCTTAGTTGTAAAGTATGGATCAAATATTTTATCTCTTATCTCTGGATTTATTCCTCTGCCATTATCGCAACAAACAATCTCTAGTCCATCCTCTTTGGTGGTAAATTTTAAAGATATTTTTTTATCTTTAATATTTTCATCCAAAGCATCTTTGGCGTTATTTAAAAGATTTATCAAAACTTGCGAAATTGAAGAGGCTAGCCAAACCTTACTCTTAGCACCCTCAATCTCTAAGGTTATGTTTTTGCTGATAATTTGCACATCAACAATGCTCTTAACCTCTTTTAAAATATCTTCTATATCTCTGATTTGTTTATAAGTTTTTTTATCAAAAAAAGACATAAAATCATCTATCGTAGAAGCTAAATAGTTTACATTTTTTTCAATAATATCAAAATTGTTTTCTAGATTTTCTCTCTTTGAGAGTCTTGCATTAGCAACAGAGAGTCCAATTGTATTGAGAGGCTGTTTCCATTGATGTGAAATATTTGCTAGCATCTCACCCATCAAAACAAATCTAGCCTGCTCAAAAAGCATAAGATCTTTCTTTTTACTATTCTCTACCTCTTTTTCTAGCTCATCCTGAAAATTTTTAAGATGCTTAGAGAGTTTTATAAATGTTGCAATAACAGGAGGAGTGAGTAGCATTGGAAGTGCAATAGAGAGGATTATATGTAAGTCGCCATACTCTACTCCATAAAATTTTGTAACAAGATATACCAAAGGAACTGAACCAAGTAGAACAAATATAGTTGTAAAAAGCACAATCATAAAGGCAGAGAGCTTATAAAATTTTGTAATAAACACATTTAGCATCGGAGACTTTTCCTTATCTCTGCATCTAGAGCAAAAACATCATCTACACTTCTTGGTATATTATGAAATTTTTCAAAAGCTCCTATGATAGTCTTACTGATATCCATAAAACCTATCTCTTTGTTTATAAACCTCTCTATGGCTACTTCATTTGCAGCATTTACTACCACCCCTCGAGATGGATTTTTAAGTAGCTCTTCTTTTATCTCCCAGACGGGATATCTACTTACTTCTATCTCACGAAACTCCAGTGAACCGACTTCTAGCAAATCAACATGCTCCAAAATGTTTTCATTCATCTTTTTATCTAGCGCGTAAGCTATGGGGAGTTGCATAGATGCACGAGCAAAATGTGCAGTAGTTGAGCCATCTTTAAAGTCTATAAGGGCGTGGATAAGAGACTTTGTCTCTATGATGGCACTGTATTCACCCTCACCAAAAAGCCATCTTGCTTCAAGTAGTTCAAATATTTTGTTTGTCATGGTTGCGCTATCTATGGTTATCTTTTGTCCCATCGACCAGTTTGGATGTTTTTGTGTGTCTTTTAGAGTTGCATCTGCTAATTTTTTTATATCCCAATCTCTAAAAGCTCCACCAGATGCAGTGATAGTCATGCGCTTTACTTCTCTATCTTGCATAAGATACCAAAGACCAAAATGTTCACTATCTATGGGCTGGATTCTGCTTGTATCTATAAAAGCACCACAAGCCACAAGAGACTCCTTGTTTGCCAAGGCTACCCTCTTTCCGCATTCCAGTGCTTTTAACGTTGGACGAAGACCTAAAAATCCCACAAGTGCATTTACAACGAGTTTTGAACTTGACTCTTCTATAGCTCTAAGTATCGCCTCACTTCCACAAAGGACATTTGGGTGGTTTACTCTATGTAAATCATCTCTATTTGCGATAATTACAAGTTTTGGAGAGTGTTCTGCTATCTGCTCATTTAAGAGTTCAATATTGTTCCCACAAACCAGAACTTCAACATTTATATTGAATTTTTTAGCAATACAAAGCGTATTTACACCGATAGAGCCTGTTGAACCGAGTAGTATCACTTCTAAACAAGTCCACGCAGAAGGACCAACATAACGATAGCTCCAAAGAGATAGCCATCTATTCTATCTAACATACCACCATGTCCTGGAAGTATATTTCCACTATCTTTTACCCCTGCACTTCGCTTTAGAGAACTCTCAAACAGGTCTCCAAAAATAGCACTAATGGCAACTAAACATGAGATAATAAATGCGTCTGCCAAATCAACTACGCTAAGTCCTATAAACATACCAGCAATCGTAGCGACCAAAACACCACCAACTACGCCCTCTACAGTCTTGTTTGGACTTGTCTCGCTAAAGGGAGTCTTGCCTATACTTTTACCCACAGCGTATGCTCCAACATCTGTCATCGCAACAATAGCTAAGAGCCAAAACATTGAGAGCATCCCATACTCTTGATACATAGTAAAGATAAAGAGCATACCAGCAGTTGGATATATAAAAGGAAGGAAGTTTTTCCATTTTAGCTCTTTGTCAAAAGCTACTGCACTTGCATAAGTAACCCCAGCTAAGACAAAAAGATCATCTCCATAGGGATAAAATGCAGCCACTACCCAGATGCCAAGAGCGTAAAGAATAAGTGAGTTGTTTTTAATCTCAAAAAGTGCAAGAGCTTCTTTAAAAGCTAGAAGATAAACAGCACCCAAAACCACCCACATTAGAAAAAAACTATCAATAAAACCTATAATAAGAACTACTGCTAAAAGAGATAAACCTGTTATGATTCTCTCTCTATGTGAGCCAAGAGCCGCTAAAAATTTCATGAATCTCCTTTTGCAAGGATTATACCAAATCAGACTTTAATATCTAGTTTATGAAGAGATGGGGATTTTTCTTCTTCCTCATCCTCTTTTTCAGTATGTTTGCTTCTAGCAGTCTCTTGATCAGCTGAATTTTTTTCACGTTCACGATCAGGGTCGATTTCATAAACTTCCTCAGCTGGGCGAACCTCAAGAACTTTTTCGTCCTTTTCCTGCATAGCCGCTTGTGCTACCATATTTTGAAAGTCTATCCGGTTATTATGAGCATTTTGCACAGCAGTTACATTTGCTGTCATCTGGTTTACAAAAATTGCATTTCCGATTGCACCTACTGCCATAACATACTCCTTAAGATTTATTTCATAAATTTAAGGGACCTTTATTTATTAGTCCCACAAAGGAACAAGTCCCTTTGTTCCGCTAGCCGCTGAGGCACTCAAGCTTCACCTTCGGTGAGAGATTTATTTCATAAATTTAAGGGACCTTTATTTATTAGTCCCACAAAGGAACAAGTCCCTTTGTTCCGCTAGCCGCTGAGGCACTCAAGCTTTGCAAAACTTTATCTCACATCTACTTCTATGGTTTTGTACTTATTGTAAAGCACATTTGCACCACTCTGTATTGTAACTTCACGTCTGGGAGTATAATCGACCAAAAACTTATCTTTTTGAGCTGTGCTAAATTCTACACATAGTTTTGCAGCTTCTTCTATGATATTTTGAGGGATATTTTGTTTATCTGTTGTTATGATTAGGTGTGCTGATGGCCTATCTTTCATGTGTATCCAGATATCTTTTGCTTTTGCAAGCCTTAGTAACTCTACATTGCCTTTTTCATTTTTGCCTAGTTGAACCTTATATCCCTCTATCCAAAACGACTCTATAGAGTCACTTACCTTTAGTTTTTTTACTTGCACTTGCTTTGGAAACAAAAGATCTAACTTAGCCATGTCCTTAGCATCTTCAACTATAGCAATAAAAAGTTTTGTATGTTCTATCTTAGACAAAACAGATGCCCTTTCAATGTGCGAATGCATAGCTTTTTGCTTTGCTTTTTTACTCTTTTTAAAGAGTGCTTGTGCCATAGATGCTGGACTTGAAAACTCTTTTGCAAATTCGATTTCTACATGATTTCCATCATAATCTTCAAGCTTAATTTTCCTTTGATATGCTTTTATATTATGTAGATTTGATAAGATTAAATTACCATGATGTTGGGCTGTTTTTGCCTCTTGTTCTAACTCTACCTCATCTTCTAGTGAAGCTTGAAGTTTTTGAAGTTTTTGAAGTCTCTTATTTAAAACCAAGAGTTTTTGTTTTTTTAGACTCTTTAGCTTTGCATCTAGCTCTCTTTGGTATTCATCATACAAAAATTTCTCAACATCATCTATAGGATACTCTTTTGGGACATATGGAGCAGCTGGGACACTTAGAAGTTTTTGTCCAACTTTAACCTCACGAAAAGAAGAGAAGATATCAACGTGTCGTAAGGCTTCTAGGACTATTTCATCTTCATCGTAGATAATAACATTTGTGTATTTTCCAGTAAATTCAAACTGCAGATAGGTTATCTCTTCTTTATAAGCCGAAGCTACGGAGGTTTTAAGTCTTAAAATCTTATCATCATCCACAAGTTCTACATCTAAAATATTTGCACGATTAAATCGTTTCGCCAAAACGACATCAAAGGGTGCATTATAGACTTTTGAGCGGGTGTATGAGTCGCATCTAAATATTTTAGAGTTTGAGCGTTGCATCTCAAAGTAGATTTCATCATCTCTGTCAAAAGCCATTTTTATAATTGTGTCACTTACTCTATGAATAGCCGAAATTTTTTGAAAGTTTGCAAGATAATCTTTTATCTGTTTTAGGTGTGAGTATTTCATAAAGCTATTCTAGCGAATATAAAACAACTTTAAGTGTATCATCTATATAATGCTTTTTTATCACAGGAATAAATCATGATAAATAAAATTTTCTCTAGACTAAAAAACATCCACTCTAGCATCCTAACTCCCATATCTTTTTTACTGATGGCCTTTTTCGTAGTGTTATTTTTTTATGCACCTTTTGTAGCAGAGAAAAACATTATAGATAGTGCTAAAGAAGGCTCTATCGTGGTTTTTGCTCTTGTTGCATACACAAGCTATATACTTATAAAAAGAGAGAAAAAACTTCTAGATGCAAATGATAAACTTGAAAAAAAACTAAACAATATTCTCTTAGACTTTGACAAAAATGTTATAGCATCCACTACTGATATAGATGGAAACATTCTCTATGCAAGTGAACTGTTTTGCAAACTCTCAGGATATAAAAAAGAAGAACTCGTAGGTAAGAATCATAGACTGATAAAACACAATGACATGCCAAAAGCTATGTATTTGGAGATGCTAAGAACCTTAGAGGCTGGAGAGATTTGGAGAGGAGAGATAAAAAACTCCACTAAAGATGGCAGTTTTTACTGGGTAGATGCGATAGTCTCACCTGTTTTAAATGAAGATGGGAAGATTATAGAGTACAACTCAATCAGACAAGATATCACTAGCAAAAAAGAGCTGCAAAATTTAAACGAGTCACTAAAGCAAAAGATAGTACAAGCTATAAAAGAGACTCAAGAAAAAGAGCAACATATGCTAAAGCAGAGCAAAATGGCTCAAATGGGAGAGATGCTAAGTATGATAGCACATCAGTGGAGACAACCTCTTGCTGCTATCTCATCCACGGCATCTTCGCTAGAGGTAAAGATGATTTTAAAAGATGTTGACTTAGAAGTTTTTAAGAGTGGCATCAAAGATATACAAGCTTATTCTCAGCATCTAAGCTCAACCATAGATGACTTTAGAAACTTTTTTATGGACTCTAAGGTTCTTACACGAACAAGTTTTGAATCAATTCTAAACAAAACGATTTCGATAGTAAAAACTTCTCTTGATAAGCGCGATATTATTATAAGCTTTCAAAATCATTTTGAAAATGAATTTTATATCTATGAAAATGAGTTTGAGCAAGTTGTGCTAAACCTTATACAAAATGCAGAAGATGCTATAGTAGAAAACGGTATCAACAATGGCATCATAGAGATAAAAACTTATAAACTTAACGGCAAAGCAATTTTTGAGATTTCTGATAATGCTAGAGGTATAAATAATGAAATTATGGAGAAAATTTTTGAGCCATACTTCTCAACAAAACTTAAGAAAAATGGAACTGGACTTGGTCTTTATATGAGTAAAATCATCATTGAAAATCACTGTTTAGGCACTATCGATGCTTTTAACACTTTTGAGGGAGCTATGTTTAGAATTACATTAGACCCTAATGAGTTTGCACCCTTACCTGCCCTTGCGCAATAAAATAAGCTCGTCTTCTTTTGTAAAAAAGATTCCACTTATAAGCACCTTCTTATGGAACACCCATCGCTTAGTGCACCTATATCATGGAGTATGCCACTAGCTAGCGTAAAAGCTACGAAAACTAGTTTTTAAAGTTACTATTTTACTAAAAAAGGTGCTGGCTTTGCTATAAAGTAGCCTTGTGCAAAATGAGCTCCACACTCTTTTATGATTTGGTATGTCTCCTCATCTTCCACATACTCAGCAATAATCTCAATGTTTAGAGTTTTTGCAAAGTTTACAATAGCTCTTAGGATATCTTTACTTTTTTCATTCAATTTCAGCTCTTTTATGAAGATTCCATCTACTTTTATAAAATCAAAATTCATGCTTGTAAGCTTACTAAAGTTTGAGTCATTAGCGCCAAAATCATCTATGGCTATTTTAAAGCCCATCTCTCTTAGAGCATCTAGCTCCTTAATAATTTTACTATGGCTTTTTGCAAGAGTGACGCTCTCTTTTATCTCAAAGATAACCCTTGAGGCATCTATTTTATAAAACTCCAATTTTTCTTTTAAAAACTTACAAAGATAACCATCGAGCAAATCTCTCTCTGTGATGTTTATAGAAAATTCATACTCTTTGTTTCTAAAAAAATCAAAACTTTTGTTTATCATAATCTTTGTTATAGAGGTAATGAATCCAAGCTTTTTGGCTGATTTTATAAAATATTCTGGCAGTATGACTCCTTCCTCCGTCACCCCGCGGGCTAAAACTTCATACTTTTTTATTTCCTTGGTATTCATATCTACGATAGGCTGGAAATATGGCTCTATCATATCTTGCATAACGAGTTCTCTAGTTATTTTAAGATACTCTATCGCTTCTTTTTCATTTTTAAAAGAGCTCTTATGTTCATCAAATATCTCATAATTTCTGCTTCCTAAGTCCTTGGATCTATCTAGTGCATATTCGCTATTTATAAGGGTCTGTGCTGCATTTTCTTTTCTTTTTGAGATGCCGACACTAAAAGTAACATGAAGTTCTACCTCATCGATTTTTACATTTTTATTGTCAAAAAACGCAACTATTTGCTCACAGTAATCATGTACATCTTGTAGTGAGCTCTCTCGAAGCAATATAACAAATCTATCTGACTCTACCTTGTATAGTTTGGCTTTTTTATTGATATGATGTTTTAATATTTTGGCTGTCTTTGATAAAACTTGGTTAGAGAAAGCTTTGCCATACTCCTTGTTAATGGCTGAGAAGTTAGAGATATCCAAAAGAAGAAGATAGTCATACCCTCTCTCAAGCATATCAACTTGGAGTTTTTGAGCATTTGGCAACTCCGTATAATACTCTTGGTAGCACATACGCCTTAACTCTAGCGTTTTTTCCTCTACTTTTTGCTCAAGATTGTTTTTATACTCTTGTAAAGATTTCTCTAGCATAATCTTCTTTACTACATTAGATATGATGTTATAAAACTGCTCAAGCTCTATAGGTTTGAGTATATATCCATCTACTCCATACTTTATGCTCTGTATAAAGTAGTCTTTATCGTCATGGGCAGAGAGTATCAAGATGGGAATATGTGAATCAACAAGCCTTATCTTTTGGATGAGTTCTAGTCCATTTAATCTTGGCATATTTATATCTGTGATGATTAAGTCATACTCTTTTAGTTCTGTTTTTGCATAAGCTTGTTCGCCATCTACCGCTGTATCAATCTTTAGAAAAAAAGTCTCTAAGAAGTTTAGAGTAGCTTCTCTAGCTGTTTTATCATCTTCAACATAGAGTAAATTTAGCTTCTTTGTGCTCTTTATCAACTGGGCAAATTGCTCTTTATCCATAAAACTATCCCTTAGTTAATTTAAGTTCTTGTGCATTCTAACTTATAAAAACAAAATTATGATTTAAATGAGGCATCAAGAGTTTTCACTCAAACTTAATTCTATTTGACTACAATTAGACAAAAATTAAACTAAAAGATATTAACACAACATGCAACCAAAAGGTTTTGGAAGATACTACTTCTCATTAGCATCCATACAAGCACACGCTTCAGAGCAAAAACTCTTAGCATCCTTTGCATCTGCATCTACACTAGATGGTAAACCACTAACTATAAAAATAACCTCTCCGCCCTCTTCTTAATTTTCAAATAACTGGGCGCTCTGAGCAAACGTTAAGTTGGATCCTAAATCAAGTTCAGGATGACGCGTGTCCCGTCATTTTGTGCTTGCACGGAATCTAGTTTATAAGTCAATCAGAGCGTCCAACTATAAACAAATCTAAAACAATTATTGAAATTAAGGAAACTATCTCACATGAAAAAAGATATAAAATTATCATTAATCCTTGTCGCTCTTATAAGCTCACTCCAAGCTGAGACTTCAGATGCCATAGTCTTAAGCCCACTTAGCGTTACTTCAACTGCCATTAAAACAGATGAGCTAAAATCAACTGATGCAGTAGAAATCTACACGCAAAAAGATATAGAAGAAGCTCACTCTCAAAATATTTATGAGTTTTTAAACTCTCAAACATCTGTCACAGCAACTCCGAGTTATGGAAATCCATTTACTCAAAAACTAGATATGAAAGGCTTTGGTAACAGTGGCTATCAAAATATAGTAGTAACTATAAATGGTCGCAAGTTAAACAACATAGATAGCGTACCTCAACTACTCTCTTCTATCTCACCATCATCTGTTAGTCGCATTGAGATTATAAAATCTAGCGGTATAGTTTTAGGTGGAGATGGTGCAAATGCTGGTGTTATAAATATTATTACAAAACAAAACAACGATAAAGAGGTCTCTTTTTATCTAGGATCTTATGGTGTGGCAGATGCTTCTTTTTATGTTGGTCATAAAGATGAGAAACTCTCAGTCTCAGCAAGTGGCGAAGCACAAAAAAACAATGGCATAAGAGAGATAGACAGCGATGGAAATAGAGATAAAAATAAATTCTCAACAGGAAGCATAAGCCTTGCTTATCAGGTATTCGACGAGCTAGAGTTAAGCTTTGGTGCTAGTTTTGTAAGAACAGATGTCTTCTACGCTGGAGCTATGACAAAGGATGAATATGAAAACAATCCGATGCAAAAAGGTTATGGAGGAATCTCTCATCAAAAGTACGATAGTAATGCTCTAGATGCAGGGATAAAGTACTTTATAAATGACAAAATCTCACTAAACCTAAGTGCTTCACAAGAGAAAAAAGAGTCCATCTATCTGCCTCCTTCTTGGCCATATGAAGCAGATTATGAGTATAAGTCTCTCTTGGCATCTATAGATTATGTTAATGATGCTCTATCTCTTAAAGTCGGTGTTGATGGATTTAATGGCGATAGAAAAAGCTCAGATGACACAACTAGCAAAAACAACAAATCTGCCTACATTATGGCTAACTACAGACTAGGAAACTCAAGTTTTAAAGCAGGTTATAGGCTTGAAAATGTAGAGTATGTTTATGATAGCCATCTGGCTCACCTAAAGCAAGATGACAATCTTTATGGCGTCGAACTTGGCTATAACTACCTTATAGATGAACAAAGTTCCGTTTTTGCAAACTACACACACTCTTTTTTAGCTCCTGATATAGATAGATTTTTCGCAACAACTTATCCCCCACCGTCATTTACACCTACTGTAAGTTTTAATGGTTTTATAAAACCCTCAAAAGTTGATACTTACTCCCTAGGATATAACAACATCATTAAGAGCAATAAGTTTAAAATCTCTCTCTATTATGCTGATGTAAAAAATGAGATTTATATGCAACCGATTACTTTTAAAAATACAAATATAGACAAATCATATAAGTATGGAGTTGATTTGTACGACAAATATATGCTTAGTCCAGAGTTTAGCATAGCACTAAATTATAACTATGTTAAAGCCATCATAGACAAAGAAAAAGAGGGAGGGAGTGACTACTCAGGCAATAAACTACCAGGTGTGTCAAACCACAACGTAAAAGCTACGCTTGGCTACACTCCAAACAAGGCTACAACCATATTCCTAACTCAGAGTTACCGCTCAAAAGCTTACGCCGCTGATGATTTTAACAACAACTTCTCTCAAAAGCAAGATGCATTTATGAGTACCGACATCTCTATAACTTACGCAAAAGAGTCTTGGGAAGTTTTTGCTAAAATAAACAATCTCTTTAACCAAAAAAATGGTTTGTGGATATATGATAACGCCATCTACCCTGTAGATTTTACAACAACAGCTTTGGCTGGATTTAAGTTAAAATACTAAAAAAGGAGAAGCTCATCAAGGCTACTGTATTAACCCTGTTTATCTCTTGGAAGTGGGACTTCAGTCCCGCAAAATGGGCGAGGCTAAAGCCTCACTTCCTAGTTATTTAAATATGAAAATATCATTACTTATACTATTATTGCTCTTAACTTTAAATGCAAAAGAGAGACTTGTCTCTCTTAGTCCTTCCATCACAGAGATAGTCTATGCACTTCAAAAAGGCGATGAACTTGTTGGAACCTCTAGCTACTCGCTTTATCCAAAAGAGGCAGAAAAACTACCTATTGTTGGAGACTACTCAAGCCCACATATAGAGAAAATCTTAGAGTTAAATCCTAGTATAGTCATAGGAGAAGATTTCAACCAAGAGACACAAGAGAAGCTAAAACACTTTGGTATAACAACACTAACATTAAGATTAAAAACTATAACAGATATAAAAAACTCCATAGATAGATTAGCTAGAGCCATAGACTCAAAAGAGGCACAAAAACTCATACAAAATATAGATGATGCGATAAAAGATGCTTATAAAAACTCAACTCCACACAGTGTTATGATAGTTTACGGGCTAAAAGAGGATTTAAGTTCAGCTACTTATGTAGCAGGAAGAGATATCTTTTTTGATGACATCATAAAACTATGTGCTAACACTAACGCTTACACAGCTAACTCAAACAAACAGCCAGTTCTTAGTTATGAAAATATCATAGCGCTTAATCCAGATCAGATCATCATCCTACACTCTCATGCGACTGAGTCAGGAGTAGATGCAAAAAAAGCTCTGCAAGCGTGGCATAAACTCCCAACAAATGCATCAAGGAACAAAAATATTAGTATTGTAGATGATAACTATCTCCACATCCCATCGCATCGCATTGCGCTTACTATTAAAAAACTCTCAGATGAGATGCGAAGCTATAACACGAGACAAAGATGATAAAACTAGACTCACTTAAGATAAGTTACCAAGATAGAGTCATACTAGAAGATATATCTCTCTGCATCACTGGGCATCTAAATATTTTAGGGGCAAATGGTAGCGGAAAAAGCACTCTTGCGAGGGGTATTTGTGGGCTTATCCAGTATGATGGAGCCATCAGCATTGATGGGAAAAACATTCAAGAACTATCTCTAAAACAAAGAGCAAAACTACTAACTTACATACCTACAAAACTAGAGGTTTATGATGAGTTTGTAAGTGTAGAAGAGTTTGTGCTATTAGGTAGATTTGCTTATAAGAAAAGTTTTTTTGACTACAGTGACAAAGATAAAAAGATAGCAAAAAACACCCTAGAGTTTTTAAATATCTCTCATCTTGCATCTCACACTCTAAGTTCACTTAGTTCTGGCGAAGCACAGCTTGTCTCTTTAGCATCTGCACTTGTTGCGCAGAGCAAAATCATCATCCTTGATGAACCAACTGCAAACCTAGATCCAAAAAACGCAAAAACTATAGCCAAACACATAAAAGGCTTAAAAGAGTATCATCAAGTCATACTAATCACACATGATTTAGAACTTGCTTCTTTCATTAACTCACCAACACTTTTTTTAAAAAACAGAGATGCCTCTTACTTTGAGAAATATGATGATTTTTATAATGAGGCGAAACTAGAAGAGCTTTACGATGCCACATTTGATGGTTTGGCGGTGCGATATGATTAGGTTTTTTATCTGGATTTTTTTGCTTTTTGTACTTTTAGCATCTGGATTTATTGGCGCTATCTATCTTGATGCTAGGGAAGTCTTTACAAATGGTACACTTGCAAACTCTATCTTTTTTGAGCTAAGACTCCCACGTGTTATCTTCGCTTTTACAGCTGGAGCCATACTTGCTCTTTGTGGACTTTTATACCAATCTCTCTTTAGAAACGCTCTTATGACACCCTACACTCTTGGAGTCTCAAGCGGAGCAATTTTAGGAGCTGGGATTGCCATAAAACTGGGGCTTGGAAGCTTAGCTTTTGGCATCGCCTCCATCAGTCTCTTTGGGTTTTTTGGAGCGATGTTAAGTGTGTTTTTACTTCTATATTTAGCACGATTTTTAAAGCACTCTCACTTTGAATCACTCTTGCTTCTAGGAATAGCTCTCTCACTCTTTTACACATCTGCACTTATGATAATTTTTTATCTTGGAAGTGCCATGCAAAACGATATGCTTCTACGCTTTAGCATGGGTTCGCTCTCCATCATCGGCTGGCATCATCCCATAACTCTTAGCATTATAGCTCTGCTTTTGTTTATCACTATCTTTCTTTACAGACATGAGCTACAACTCCTTAGCATCTCAGATGAGGGCGCAAAACTTAGAGGAGTTGAGACTAAAAAAGTTACACTTTTACTTCTTTTAGTCTCATCTTTTGCTATTGGTGTTCTTGTGAGTGTAAGTGGCCCTATAGGTTTTGTAGGGCTTATAGTCCCTCATATAGTTGCAAAACTACACCGTGAACCAGTAAGCAAACGCATAACAAAAACAGCTCTCTTTGGAGGTTTTTTCTTAGTTTTTTGTGACACTATAACAAGAGCCATTCCAACTCAAAGCGAGCTACCTATTGGCATCATTACAGCACTAATTGGTGGACCATTTTTTATATATCTCATTATTAGTAGAAGTAAGAGTTAGGGCTTAATCTCTATACTTAGGGTTGTTGTATGGATTATCTCATCACATTTTATTCCATCGCCCTTTTGAGAGTAGGATGCTGTAATCTTTTGAAGCCCAAGCTTTTTTAACTCAACACTCGCATATCCAAATCTATCACTCTTAGTGACAATTTTTTTATTATAAAGAATGTCAACACCTGCCTTTGGCCTACCAAAAGCAGTAACTATGAGCTTCACTCTATCTCCCACTTCTACTTTTTCAAGCACCTCTCTTGGAGATAACTCAAAAGGAGCATTGAAAAGTTTTATGGCATCATCTTTATAAATTTCTTTGATGGATTCAACACTCTCAAAACTACTAAGTGGTATCTTTGTTTTATCTTTTGAGAGTTTTTTCGTTCCAAATGGCGTTTTAGTATAGTAAACTCGCTTTAGCTCTACAAACAACGCTTCGCAGCCCTCCCTCTGCATCTTATCCTCTAGCTCAAAAATCTTGTTTTCCTTCAAGCAAGAGAGTTTTGCTATCTCTTCTTCTGTAATTTTTTTACCCTTTATTGTGGCTGCTCGCATCATTTTTTGCCCATAATACAGAGCCGCTATATCATCTACCCAAATTTCATTAGCTACAAGTGTGCTACAAAGAGCTAAAATCATTAATATTTTTTTATTCATAGTGCTATTATCTCCTCTTTGTTATAAATTTAAGTATAAAACAGTGATTATAGCAATTTTAAGACTAAAGGACTTTACTGTACTTTATAGGAAAATATAAATTGGTTACAATTACGACTTATCACAAATATGGGGATTTTATAGCGGCTAGTAAAGATTCTTTAAGTACTTTTTCTGCTATAATTTACAAAATCAACAATTCCTAGGACGTCATAATGCTAAAAACGGTTAAATCGAAAGTTATTA
>Ga0265294_10003002_pt1 | contig 21926 bp, 25 predicted proteins | sample MunlanPumphouse3_FD_192504 | JGI IMG/M metagenome (GOLD analysis project Ga0265294, IMG submission 192504) | Groundwater microbial communities from a municipal landfill in Southern Ontario, Canada - Pumphouse #3 | ecosystem: Environmental > Aquatic > Deep subsurface > Groundwater | place... | reverse complement strand
AAAGGCAGAGTAGTTGCCAGCCGTATCAAAACACTTATTCTTATTACTTAGATCCTGTAAAAACTATATAGAAGATCCAGTTGTCCCAGCAGTGTTTGGGGACTCATCACCAATTCGTATAAAGGTTTTAGTTCCATTACTTGATGTACTCGTTACAATTAGATCTTTAGTTTGTGCCATTTCTCTGGTCTCCTATATAATGCATATTAAAAATAATTAAGAGTGCTACAAATATTAATCTGCAACACTCTTAATTTGTACAAAGTAATTATTAGTTGGATTAGTAATTTTCCTACTAATTAATATATTTGTTAAGGTATGTTTTTAATAAATTACTCATTTTCTACAAAGACATCTACTACTTGATAGAAGCCTGTTGAAGAGCACCTCTATCTAATAAAATAGAATAATTCTTAATAAAATCAGACATCTTGAATATAGCATATTGATAATCAATACTATACCATTTTGACTATGGTATCATGAACTCTCTATAGAATGTTTGGAATAATTCTTGAGGAACTATAGTCTATTTATGAATGAGCACTTCTATATATTGAGGCTTGATGTACTCTATAAGACCACTGTGATATGGTGTAAGCATAGGTTTACCCGTATAGCCAGAGAACTACATTATGGGTAATCCAAAAGATTCAGCATGCGTAAATGACACTAGACCCTTAACTTTAGTATGATTATAAATCTATTGCATTTCGTCTTCAGATAAATCTCCTGATATAAAATGTATATTACATATATCCATCTCAATATCCAGCCCCTTACAAATCTATAACATCCTCTATCTAATAGCGTACTATGATAGTAGAGATGATCTCCCTTGGTCAACCTTCAATAGTAGTCCTACATCTTTATTATTTGCATATCCTCTAAGAAACGTAGAGATTAATGCACCAATATCCTTTCTATCTCCACCTATAGATCCTGGCAACCATTGTCCAACCGACAAAAATAAAAAGCTCTGTGGTATCTAATCAATGAATTTTGTTATATCACTTTCTATATTAGAGTACGAGTGCTATATGAATGCAGCTGGTAGCTTTTTTACAGGTACCTTTAATTTAATCTATCGTCCATCTTGTAGTTTATATACAGATGAGTTTAAACTATCAATATTAAAGTCTGACATAACAAATACTTCGTCCATTCTATTACAATGCTCAATAAGTTGAGGGTGTAGTTTATCCACCTACGCTAGTGCTGTTATTCCAATATTAACCAAACCCTTTTGCATGAATGCCATGGGTATTGATACAGTCATAAATATATCAAAAAACTATTTCTAAATATTCTACAAAGGTTGCAAATATGAAACAATCTATCGATACTTCGAATTGTTAATATCATACAACTAACTCTATGATACCATCTAAGATGGTAGATTGAATAGATGTATTTTTATACTTTCATCATTCTTGTATGAATTGATTAACATTAGGGATATCGAACGAGCATACTACCCATATCCAGAAAATGATGATAGTGGAGCAGCAAGCGCTATATTTTTTTGTTCCATATCACACCTGTCCCTAAAAATTATTCACATAATTCTAAATTCTATTCTCAATATCCTCTCTATAGTCACATACGTCCTATAAAATAAACCCATCGGCTGCCACTTTGTTTCGTATAGCCTAAGATTTCCACTAACTCAACTAAAAATATATTTTATTATCCATATTTTACTCCCAATTTTTCTTAATAGGATTGTATGATCCTGCATTAGAGTTCTTAATTATTGGCAGACCCCTATACATTTTATAAGTTTTACGAGGCTTCCAATTCTTAAACAGATAATCGATATTCTAAACCATTGATTGAGCCATGAACTTAGATGTCATTTTCACATCCTAACGGTGCATCCACTATCTCGCCTATAGTCCAACTCGTTCCCTCTACTATTTTGACATCTAATAAACCATCTTCATCGCCTTTATCAAGTCTTCCAAGCTATGATACATTTCATAAATATAAGGAGTTATCATGGAACCAGTTGCACCCAGTCCGCTAAAGAATATTGGAAATGCCCACGGTTTATGTTTTGTTAACGCTTTATAACAATTAGAGGGGAGCTCAGTGTTATTTACATATAAATTGCCATCTTCATCTTCGAATCCCATTTGATCTTGAAGTCCACCAATAACAGGAGCGATGAATGGTTTGCCACACGCCATACCTTCGGCAGTTGATAATCCAAATCCCTATGCCGTACTCAAGGACACCACGCAATCAGCGCAATTATAAAGAGCAACTAATTCATTTTGATTTAACCCCTGATTGATGAATTTGATATTTACAGTAGGATCATGTAATATATCTTCCTGATAAACATTAAGAGGCATTCCAGGTCCATAAACAACCTAGGTCTTCATGACAAGACAACTTCGTTTCTTTTGCTCAGGCGTCAAATAGCTATTAACAAACCATTTATATGCCTACATGATAAGAGATGCTTGCTTTCTTATAATATTCTTATTAACGAACAAGAATATGAAATCATACTAATCTCTACCAAGCAACCCACTCACTCTCTTATAGTCTGTATTATTTTTACCTAATGGTCTGAATGTCTACATATTAATTCCATGAGGTACGTATTTAGTTTGCCAAGGTTCTCGTTTATAATTAACACAAACATTATTTACCAAATTCTGAGTTTGTTTGGATATATTCATGATTAAATCTGAACATGTATAGAATCTTTCATTATATTTAGGGTATGGCAAATTATCCCAAATATTGTAGTATATAATTGGAATCTTAGATCTAATCAAATTCTAAATCTAATACAACCAATACCATGAATGAGGATCTGTGAAATGATAAAGAGCATCAGGTTTATACATCTATATCATCTTAATTAACTATTTCTGCTTCTTTGGTGCATCTTGAGCATATATATCATATGCTCGGAGTTTAACATTTGCATCGACGACACCAGTCTAGGATTGCACCTTTTGGCTAAGATCCTATAAGTCATACTACTTATTAGGCTACATACCCTAAATGAATCCAACATCGATATAATTGTATCTATGGCATGTTTCATATATAATCTATTTCTTTTGACTACCTAAACCGCTATGTCTAAGATGCAGATCACTTAAAAACAATATCGTCTTTCTTTGCTATGGAGGCAATACCTATGAACCATTTCTCATATCACCAACATTATATTTTTTAACGGACATATATTAATTCTCCTATTTCTTTGTAAATAGATTTTCTATCTAATTTACAACACCACATATATTACTCTATTTTATAGATATTATTTCAAACACATCATAGACTGCAGACAGCAATGATTTTAACAACTTCTCTGCATTAGATATCGATGTACTATTTACAAGATATTCCTATTTTGTAAATAACTTTTTAGGCTATCCATCTTTAGTTTTCTTATCTTTCAACTATGTTACATAGCGGATTACTGCATTATAATATTTATATGAATTAGCCATCGATAACCTCCGAATCAAAATTAATTAGTACCATACTTCCCTAGTCCCACTAAGGTGAATCAAATTTAATGATCTGAGATTCACCACTATTATCAAATCCAACTACATATTTAATGTTATTATATAATATACACATCCCGTATCCTTGTTTATTTTCAGGAACTCTAATAAACTGTCTCAAGGTCTCTACTATTATATCTTTCTATAATAGCTATAGAGACATCATATAAATATCTGATGGAATTTTATATTCGCATTTTGTGCAAATAAGCATATTATCATTTTCATCTAATGTCAATGCAGGCTATATACAATTTGGACATACAGCATAATCTTCACCCATAAACACTCCTTTTTTTGTTATTGTTGTTTTACTCTTTTATTAAAAAATACCTAGTATTTGTAGACTTACATTTATCTATTATCATTTTTATCTTTTTATTATAAATATTTGAAAAAATTAAAACAATATCTACTTGTTCTATTGCGATATTTTGTATCATATGGTACTTTTGACTATCAGTTCTTGTTGTGACTCGTCGCAATAACTATATAGTAAATGTCTTAAATACAATATGATTTTGCTACGCATACAATTGCCCAAGCAGTTCTGCTCCATATTTGGCACCATATGTATATATAATACTCGGCATATCTAAGTTGGAGTATATGTCATCCATAGTAGTATTAAATTTACTAATGTTATTATAATTTTCATCACCTGTAATTAAGATCTTAAAGTCTTTGACTTTAGTGACTTTAGACTTCTTGGATTGCATAACATCTCCCCTTCGAATATTAACTTATTATATGGACAGTATTTACAATTATTTATATTCTTCATAGACTATGATTCATCGGGATTATTAGACATCCATTCAATTTTTTGTATAGTATCATTAAAGAATATGATCGATTTATTTAATGTACCTTTTGCACTAGGTGGAATAAATTTCTGTAATCTACTAATTTTATACTAGCTCTTTTCATATATAATCTTTTTTAATATCAAAAATTGAATATCAATATTATCAATCTATATATCTAATTGTTTGGACAAGAAGTGCTTGTACAACAAAAGTTGCAATCTCTTCATCTCATCTTTCTTCTATCGATCCTTCCAACCCATCCTAGATGTCTTAAGATCGTATATGGTATATAGCCCCGTCTTCTTATTCTTTATTAATACATCGATGAACCCTGTGAAAGGCACTCCACAATCTAAAGGATACGTTAGCTACACCTAAATTCCAACCAACTATGTATTAAGTTTTGGAAAATATTTATGACAAGTAGGAATAAACTATTGCAACAATTTAATAGCATACTATAGATGTATAGAAACCTCATCATCCGTCACTATAAGATTTGCATCAGCTTTCTTTTTTTCCTATAGATTAGACATAAACCTCTAAACTAGAAAATCTGTATATACAGTGATAAGTTTCTACTTATTCTATTGTATATATGACAGTGTATATTCACTATAATATTTGGTCAAAAACTATTGTATAACTTCATGGACAGCAGTGCCATATATAAATTCAATTGACTATTTACCAACATTGATTTTAGAAACATATTGTAATTTCCACCTATGCGGACATTGACAATATGTAGCAATTTTTGAATAACTTATTCTAGATGTGACATCTTTTAACATATAATTAAAATCCCCTTATTTTATTGTGTAATATAATTAGAATCAATGAGGAGAACGTCCTATGATATACATTACTATACTACTTATTTCTACAATTATAATACTGTTCATAACCACTATGATCTATTATAAAAGATATAAAAAAATAAAATCATTAATGATAGATCTATACATATTAATTCAATGTTCAATTAAAGATAATAAAATTCCAACGAAACCATTGAATAAAATATTATCTTTAATTAGAACTATAAAGAATGAAGTCAATTTAATTGATTTCTAAAGGCATATTCCAATCGCAATCCTAATATGTATTTGACAACTTACACTTTAGCCCAGATATACTAAATTTCTAATCGTAAACGCAAACTGAAGTGTTCCCTCTATAACACCACATGCACTATTGCTAGTCTGACATAGACTATGGAGGACTCAATGGATCCTGAAGCATATCAGTATATTCAGTATAATCAATTCCTAGCCATGCATAATTAATCATATCTTGTAATGTGTCTGAATCCTCAGGATTATTAGATAATCTAGAGATTTTATGCAAGCACATCATCATTGCGGCATCTTCCGCACTTATCTAAATATCAACATTATATTTAATCTTAAAATAATTCATCCAGATCTTTGCTAGAAATGGAAAATTATTACCATAAGCTTTACTACGCTAAACTATAATATCTTTATTGACCATCAACTCTCCTTAATCTGTTAATAAACTGCGTGATTTAGATTCGTTCAATTGAACGCCCTTTATTATAGTAGAGCCTAAATTAGACCCCGCATAATAACATTCCGAACAAACATCTGATGATCGAATTACCGATGCACCAGCAATTATAATAGTCTTACCACACCTTGGGCAAACAAACAATTTAGTTTCAGAGTCGAATCTATCCATCTCTATCACTCAAAGAAGAAGACAATAATTCTATCTACCTAATCCAATCTATTCCATACTTTTCAATAATCTATCTAAAATCTTTAACATTATGATCTCTCAATGCATATGTAGGCTTTGTCGCATTTTTAGACCATTTTACATCGATATGTAATAGCTCATGATATACTAATAGATATTTAATTTCATCAGATAATACAGCCCACAGCTACTCTGATATCTATAAAAGATAATCATAACCAGAGAAGTGCTTTAATTCCCTACCACTCTTAACGCATTTTCCAGCGATGCTATTAGAGATATTTGGAGCCACCATTAATCCGCAAATCTTTGCTTTATGCCCGTCCTACCCCACATACACATTTTCGTTCTAAATAACCTTTGCAATAACGTCATTCAACTATGAATCAACCCTAAATGATCTTTCAACCTTCTACTTTTTTTCTTTCTTCTCGTTCATATATACTCCTATGTAAGTTTTTTATTATTATATCCGTCCATAGGAAATTGCCTCTTTAAAATATTTTGGAAACAAATTCCAATGGTATTTAAACATATTATTAACATCAGTATCCAATATATAAGTTACCGCATAATCATTTTCACTTCGTATGCTACGACCATATGACTGCACTAGCACTTTAGCAGTTTGATATGCATACCAATTAGTAACTCTCTATTTCTTTATGGAGATATATTTATCTCCAAGATTTGGATACGGAACCTTTGCAATTATTTGAAATCTACTCAACTAATCTTTTAGATCTAACCCCTACATTAAAGATGGGGAAATCAAGACCGTATCTGAAGCACTATCAAAATGATGTGACAACATCTCATTCCTATTATTGAAATCCTATACGATAATTAATCTCTTTGATTTAACTCTCTAAACAATAAGCGATGCCAGCTTGTGGGATGATACATGTATGATACCCTTCTATCCAGAATGCAATTTGAGAATCTTATTAATATCTAATACGACGTCATCGATTGAGGATAAGAGGTTCTTCCTAGACATAGATCCTGAATTTAATATAAATATTGGTCTATTCTATATTGGAAATGGGCTATCTACACTTAAGAACTAACACTATGATTTTGGAATTCCTAGAGCCTTACAATATGAATCCTTATTCAATATAGTTCCACTCATAAATAATACATGCTCTCCTCGACTAAACATAACCTATTCTGAATAATCATATGCATATAACGGAGTAAATTTAACCACCTTATTATCAATATTAGACTATAGAACCCATCGCATTGGACTATATGTGGATAGCATACGATTCAATTGGCATAACAATTTATCTAAAAAATCATACTTTTTACTAATATCAACAACTTTACTCTTATTAAAATTTAAAGAACTATTCGATAAGGTTGATTCGAATGATCGCTTCTTATCCTATAACCACACTTTAAATTTGGTCGACACCCAAGTCATAATATCCTACTTCTAAGATATCCAATCAGATTGACGATAACCATACTACGTGTGTAATAGATTGTACTATAATTGCAACCCCTTATATTTGATGATTTGTTCCTATAAATTATGACACTAATCTATTACTAATAATTTTCTCTTTGTTATAAACTCCTAATTATATTGAATATTAGACATAAAGAATGCTGTATTAGTTATAGAACAATGATTATTTGCAAATCTGTGCTTTAGATTCTAAAATACACAGGACTAACATGGCTGGATCGTTGTATACTTATGGATCCACCGCATCTCAGCACAAGTTGACCCAGGATACTATGTGCATAAATAATTTCCTCGTGCACTTATATTCACACAAGAAGGAAACTACTTTTTGTATTGATCCTGCAGAAATAACATAGTAGATAATATATATGTCTTCCAACTAGATTTTACAGTATGTAAATACTATGCCACCGTGACTGCTATATGGGATTTTCCAACACCAGTAGGAAGCTATAATATACAATACTTCTTGTTCTTATTTAAAAATGTATCTAATGCAAAATCAATAGCCTTCACCTGTAACTATCTTGGAGTGTGCCCATTAGGGAACGATGCATGCCAATTATCTATCGTGTGTGTCATCAAAATCCTTTATCTTTTTTAATAATTCTCGTTTTTTTCTAAAACAATATTCCAAATAGTTATCCTACTATGGGGTTAATCCTTCAGTGTATTTTTTATGTGATAGCTATTCGGAATATCTAAACACTCGGGATAACTCACAATTCTACTAGGGGGTTAGTCCGTCCTATAATATCATTCATATATACTCCTTAAAATTTGATCTTCTTAAATGCATAATCTCCATTCTTCTTTAATCTATAATTATCAGAATATTCTTTGCACCATTGATGAATAGCTAATTTAACCTATGGCACATAATTGAACTATCTCATAGGTTGAATAATCTGCTTCTACATTAATTCCTAATAATCTATTTTAAATTTGTCGGTAGATTCTATATGATGGAAATCTTCCTTTCTTAAGCATATAACATTATTTCTATCATTAATCTTTCTATCTGGCTGGACAAAATTATTAATATAGAATAAATATACAACATCACTGTTTCTCAGTTTGAGATCTAAAATTTCATTAGCAAACAATGCACCTGCAACATGTTGGGGTAGAGTTTTAACATATGATGTAAATTGCTTTCTTATGGCTTTATGAACTGCAATCTCATCATACGGTGCACGTTTAATCCTAGAATACGCATCTTTTAATACATTAATGCTAAATCCACCACGAACTGCAAGCTCGCACATATCATCAAGCATAGATCTAATTAATGGAGGTGTGTCTTTTTTAATGATATTTAGCCCATGTATATACTTCTTTCCACTATCCTATATTGAATAGTATCTCTTTTTGGCATCAGAATAATATATATGAGACAATAACTTTTCAAACTATAAATCATAGAACATAAACTACTTTGATATGCTCGGATTATATCTTCTTACAAGTTTATATAGCTCCTACTTATTGTATTTCTATATTGCTGTTTTAAATATATCAAGATCATCAAACTTCAATACGATGCTATCAGTGTCACCATAGAGAATCTTTCCATACTTATTAAAATACTCAATTCCGTATTCAAGAGCAACTCGACCCCAATATGTAATTGCATCGGCACACTACGGTGTATATATTCTAAAGATGGGAAATCCCAATGCTCCATAAGTTGAATTCAAAATAATCTTAATAGCATACTGCTTCTTATCATACACCATTTGCTCGTCGGGATCCGTTGCATCTTTGGCTAACTTTTTATACTTTCTACGCAATTCATACAAATCCTTCAACATAGCTGGAATAACGCCCAAATGCTAAGATTGTGATAAGAATATATACCGCTTGCCATATAAATCCTAATGATGTTCGGTGTCAACATATCCTATATTATGAGACTTCAACATATCAAGTTGTTTAGTTAACTATGCATTACCGATCTTCGATTCGGACATCAAGAATGTTTCAGGACTGATATTATATGCTATTGCAGTCGTTGGGTACAATGATGCATAATCGCAAACAGCAACATTTGTATGTACTCCAGGTTCTGTCGGATCTAATACTATAGCACCCTTGTATGATACTCGATCCTTCTTTTTAATGTTTGGAAATACCAAAGTGTTCCAATTACGTTTAATAAGAATGGTATCTATCAATTTAGTTGGAGATTGAATGTCGTTCATGTATGGAATGCTCGATAGTATCTGCATCTGAATAAGATATTCGAATATCTTCAATTTATCATCGATCAATCTTAAGATTTCAACATCTCTAATTGCATATTGCAAAAATCCATCAAAGTTCTATAACCAATCTTTCCAACTTGAAGATTGCAACTTTTTGTATTCAGACCCCAATATTTCCTCTGCAGCGGTGTCTAATTTGTTGTTTTGCAGATTGTAGTTCATTTTTTGAACAGCTTGCATTAGATCAATGGAATCTATTCCTGATAAGCGAATCGGATAATATTCATTCATCTAATTTTTACTACCCATCCATGCATTACCCTAAGGGGATAAAGCGTTAGAATCTTTCAATACTATACCACATCGTTTGATAATATAAGGAACGTCATACCCATGAGAATACCATCCAGTTATAATATCAACTCCACCATCTTTAATCATAGTTGTAAACATACGCAACATTGCAGCTTCATCATGGCAAACGTATATTAATTTATCATCAGACAGCTATTGCAATTTGAATATCTACTCCTAAGACACTTCAATCATTGGATGCCAAGTAAAGACCATATATTTGTTCAATATATTTGAATACATCGTAATGGAAGTTATCGGAGCTCTTGGAGTGTCAGGTAAATTGCCATCTGGATCGTCTATATCGAAATAAGTTTCAATATCAATAAATGCAATATGGCGTTTTCTTGAAAACTACAAATCATTATCTAATATATACTTCAACTCCATAGATATATCAGATTGATAAGATATCTATTTCAACTTCTGAGGTACAACACTCTTTTTACCAATATACACTTTATATAGTTTACTAACATTTAAATTGTAATCATAAGGCTTATATTCTCGTCTATTATCTATATTATAGCCATGTGGCACATCTGATAATTTATCATCAGATACGAAGACGAAATTCTAATACTATTTAGCAACCTTTAATAGCTTACCTGACTCATCATATCCATATAGGCGTATGAAGTCTTTTCCTCCACTACGAACCTTTGTAATCCTTGAAATTTGCACAATATCTCCTTCAATTATAGATATTTTCATTATTATAGCGAATGTATATAAAAGGGGAGCACTTTATTACCCCCCTGTCAATTATTAAATATGAGATTACTTCTTACGAGTATTTGGTTTCACAGACTTCTTTATCGGAGTTGTCGGCTTCTTCTAAACTTTAACATCTTCTTCAATAATATCTACCGTTTCCACCTTGACATCTATAGCTGGAGTCTATTCCACCTATTGTGATTCAAAATGCTACTATACGATAATATTATCTATAGGCTGAGGTGCTGCTTCCTCTGTTGGAGTAGTTGTCACCTTTGATTCTTCCTTCTTCAACACTGCTTGTTCTGCATGTTTAGTAGCTGCAGCTTGTGCTTTAGCTCTCTTCTTTTCTTTAATTTTAACGATCTAAGTTTTTATTATCAATTTCTTATTCTCCTATTTCTCTTTATTGTTCTACTCTAATTTCTTTGGTCCCAATATTATCTTCATTATGAATCTCCTTAATTATGCCCAGTTGAACCATATGCACCTGAACCTCTATTGCTTTTCTCAGGGTAAAGGTCTTCTAATTTAACTTCATATAAAGTTCTATCAGGATTTATAGGGGTTAATACAACTTGAATGAATTTCTGCCCCTAATTCAAAATCGCAGGTGAATCTGACGTATTTATTAGAGAAGCGATAAATTCACCTTGATAATTTTCATCGATCACCCGAGCACCACTAATAATTCCAGTCTTATTTGGAACACTAGTCTTTTCTAGCACCAAAAGCATATTATTTTCTGGTATATTGAAATACACCCCAGTAGGAAGCTTTATTCTACTATGAGGATTAATTATAATTCTACTTCTTGGTGCGTCTAATACATACTACGAATTTAAATTAAGTAAATGAAACTCTTTACAAAATTCATCACTAATATATGGAACATATATATCAATGCCAGCATCTTCCATATGTCCACGTGTTGGATTTTTAGTTTCTCTTGTTAAACTATAATTCATTTTTACACCTATACCACCCTAAGAGGTGTGGATTTTTCAAATAATCTTTTTAACTTTTTGAAGTGTCGTTCATATATATGAGCAGATCCAACGAAAAACTTAATACCACCCATAGTTAACTCAGGATAAAACCCCAATAACCTTTCATACATTTTATTGTAAACGTAACATGCCCAAGGATAATTATGAAAAACCCCATAGTATAAATCCTGGCCTTTCATATTATAAATCATATGAAGTTTATCATCTCTAATAAAGAACTGATTACTAATAGTACATAAGAAATCACTCATGCCATCTCTTTTTGAATCAGTATGCATACTTGGTCGAGTATATATAATTAATGCTTGTCGTGACTATTTATGTCTTGAAAGTGTATCCACTACATGCTAAAACTGTGATTTACCATCAGATCCATTCTATGAATGGAATACACACCAACCATAATTTGAATTGACATCACCTTGGCTGCTAGACACATCTTGCCATATCTTAACATGCTTCACCATATCAATATTAAGCTACATGGACTAATGCCACTTGGTCTATAACTCAACATACTCTTCATTGGTCTATTTAAACACATATCCCGTGTTTGGATTTACAACCTTTAAATGATGTCCAAGTGATGGATCAAACTAAAAATTACAAGCAATAATCTCTACTAACTTTACTCCTGACTTATCAGTCACCCAATGCTCATTAATCAACTGTTTGTATAACTATGCATAAATATTATACAGCATAAATTCATTCGAATTCATTAATCCTCCAAATTATTTTTTTAATCAACTTCTATTTTAACTTGCCAAAATATAATTCTGGTCTTTTTAATACATCTTTGTATTTGAATTTGAAATCATCATATTTAGTACTGTTGCTTTTTGAACGAGACGACATAGAACGACCCCTCTTCTAAAGATATTTCATATATGACTTTGGATCACGATAATCATTCTAATTCGACGGCAAGTCCTACCATAATACGTACATAAATTCAGTCGGATTTAGAGGAGAATATATTTCAAAATACAATTTATTGATCCCCGATACAACTTTTTTAAACTATGCAACAACATCTCTCAACTCACTAGTTGATATAGATGGTTGTGCCCACGTTGTTAATATATACTATTTATTGCCGATCTAAAAAAATCTTCCAGATTGCATATTATATGTTTTGGGGAGGTTTCTACGCTATACAGTGGTTATCCGGTTCACTAAGTCTATGTGACCTTCGGCAAAGCGACCTATATATATATTCCCATCTGGATCGATTAAAAAAGGATATCCATTTTTATCATAATAATATCTATTCTAATTAAATATCAATGAATCTGGAGACTAATTTAATATCATGTCAAAGCATCTCCCAATCTTTTCTATTTAATAATGCTGACTTATTGAATTTCCTACGGCCGCTGTACATCTAAATCAATCTATCAAAGGCAAAATATTTATCATATTTAGACTAGATGAGTTGATTACGGAGTTTCTACAGTATTTTTGCAATAATTGCACGCATTTTACCAGGAGAATACCCTAACGCTCTACCGATAGTAACTGCGTTGACTGTGACAGATCCGTCTTTAAGAACCTTACTCCACTATTTTTTAGGTGGATCAAATCCAAATAATTGTTTAATTATCTACTGCTACTATCTATTTAATTTAGAAATAGCTTTCTTTAACTTAGCATCTTGAATTTCATCTTCAAGCTACTTCTAAACATCTGCATCGCCGTCAGCTATTAGAGAGGCTATAGTTGCACCACTCTCAGATGAGCTAATAGGCTTATTGATGTCGATCATCTTGCCCTTATACTCTGTGTTAAATTTACTACCCATCGCACGAACAGGATCTCTAGTAATCGGCCAGAGGGCATTGGTAACCCAGGTATTAAACTTTGATTTAGAGGAATCGTATCGATCTATAAATTTGAATATTGCAATAGTCATCTAATTAAATATATCATCAAATGATGCCTATGGACCTAATGCAGCTATAAATTTAGATTGATTTTTATAAATCTACTTAGCAAATATTTTAGATATTGCGTTAAGAATTTTCTAAGCATATATATCAGACTTGGTCTGAATATATTTGTCAATGATAGGTACAATCTACTACTGAGATAGAGGATTATACTTATCAATTAACTTTTTTATCGGAGGTGATGGATATAATGTCATCGTTATATTCCTTTATTGCGCCTTTCAGCCATGTCTCTAAAGCTTTAGTATGCTCTGTGTCGGTAATATAATCTTTGCCTTCACGAAGAACATAGTCAAATGGTGCTTTTTTTATTTTTATTTTGCTCACAGCTAGCTTATATACAGCGTGCTATTTTACTTTAATCTTCTTATTATTCTTTAAAAAGGACTAAAACTTCTGTTTAAACTATTTTGGTACAAATACCTTTATGGTATCATTATAATATGTCCAAATCCAATTACGTACATCACTATACTTTACAGTGCCTGGTATCACTTTTCTACCAGCCTTTTTCTTATCGGTGCGAATCTTTGGCATATACTACTCCTTTATTTTATGTATAACTCATCATATGTAATTATACCTTAGAATTAAAAAACCCTATAATATTTTTTTACTATTTAAAAAATCCTAGCTACTGAGCTTGCTATTTAGATAGCCATAAATCATGACTGAGTAATGACTAAAGCTTCTACTATGACAGAGTTAACTCATCCAAATATATTTTTTTGACCTTATTCATAACTGTCTACATAGAAAGATATTCATCTTTCAAGTTTGTAAATGTTCCTGAAAACCAAACACTTAATTGGTGAATTAATATAAAAGAATTATCTGACATATATCTTTTTGTTCCAGCTAAAAATGGATCGGTAGCCGCAGAAGCACAAAATCCATCAACATACGTGTATACAGGATACTTATTATTCTTAATGGTATCATACATATGCAATCCTGAAAACACACACCCACCATTGCTAGCAATGTGCAAATGTATTATCGGCTCGATCGGGACAGCGTCAAATTGAATTAACCATGCATCAAACATTTGATTAATATTCTACAAAGCGAGCTTTAATCTATACAAACTCTAATCATCAATATCATCATACAACCATATGGTATTATTGCTATATTGCACTTTCTACCGAAACTTACCATCATCTGACAACACACTCCCATTTCTAACTGCATATTGCAACTACTACTACTATTTGGTCATTTTGTATCTCTTCATTTACACACTCCATTATGTTAAATTATGAACATTTACTATTTCCACAATTAGTACAAGATACACACCCTGATTGATATACCAATGTATCAAGACCACAGTCCTAACACAATTTATCATTAATCTGAGTTCCATCTGGAATATACTCACTTAGAATCTTCCGCATATGGAATAACAGAGTTGATAGTCCATCATTATGCTTATCTAGAGTTTCTACAATTTTAATTATCGGAATATTATGCCGTAAAGCCATACCAATAGCTCTTCCGATTTTATCAACATTTGATTGTCCTATATATTTCTAGCGTTGCGCCTATATCAATTCTGATCTAATCCCATAGGACATTAACAACTACTATATAGAATGTATAACTATATCCGTAACCTAATTAGACTATCTATTATTTGTTCTTATGAATATTGCAAATGGCTTCAATAATGTTTTATCAACAAATGATAAAGTGAAATACCACTTCTTCTTGTTCTTATCTTTAATCTTATACTGCAAAGCATATGATTTTTCAGGTATCTTAACATCTTGCAATATCACATTACCATTCATCTACTTGTACAGTTTCTATAGATCAGTCAAATATTTTTCAGCCTAACCCTTCTACTATAATACAGCAGTCATTGTTCCAGCACGATATGTCGTGGCACCTTTAATCTTCTTCTTCCAAACAGTCATATATACATCTTTAAATTGCTAAAATGTATAATCATTTGGAATATTAATAGTCTTAGATTGATTTTGATTTACATATTTTGCAGACGCCTATAGCATATTTAAGTGATCTAGAACTGACAGATCGGGAGTTTCGACAACACCATCTAATGATATATTGTGATCTAATAAATATTGATAGCCATAATCTCGAATTGCAACCTACTTAACTAGACCACGATTCTTATCTATCTAATAATTAATATTATCAATAGTTCCTCGTAATATTTGCTAATCACCTCGTGTTGCAAATTTAAATACCTATGTCTCAAACCACTAACCATTTTTTGCATCTGGTATATCGTAACCCTTCTATTTCAATTCCCAGATAGCTTCATCCACAACAATCATCCAGCGATTATACTACTTCATAAATACAGGCTAGATACCATTAGATACATTTCCAAGAAGAACACTACTTTGACCAGCTGGTGCACAATCGCTATTAGTTCCATTTCTCATAGTGCCCATTTGTTCAATTAATCTCTTGATTTTGTATGATATCTATAATTCCTACCACCATGTTGTATTGAAATATTTATCTTTATCAAAATTCTAAAATGAGCCTTTTTGCTTACCCAGCATGGCAGATGTTAGCAACTAGATTTCAGTTTTAAATTTAAAGATCTACTACACCATCTTTATAGCTGAATATGATCCAAACTTCAATCCCATCATCATTAATAAGGATCCAAGTCCTGTAATTCCTAAACCTATTCTACGCTTTTGTTTGATTAAGGCTTTATACTACTCAACTGGAACATATGAGATCTAATTAATATTATCTAAGAAGCACACTGCCATCTTGATAGCCAACTAAAACTAATTAAAATCAAATTTTCCATCGTTATAGAATCTAGGTAAATTTAAATTTCCAAGATTACAGACTCCAGATGACATACCAATCTACGCACAATTATGAACAAACATCTTAATAGGATTCCTAGTATCATCATACTATTGCAATACTACAGCAAAGTTCTGATATCCATGATAATTAGAAACTGATATATCGTAAACATCCTACTTCCCAGCTGGCTATACAATATAATTAGCTGCGTTGACTTTATTATGCTTTAAATGCTATGGATCAATCTTATATGATCCATCCGTAACTATTTGATTAATATTCTGAGCCTACTAATATAATATCTATGACTCGTTTGCACCTATTGCTATTAAGTGATCTGGAGTGCATTTGAACGATATCGATGGATCTTTGCGACTAGTAACCCTAACGACGTCGACATTAACTTTAGTCTTTGCTGCCTTAGCATATGATATGATACATTGAGGCTTACCATCACTAGGTCTTATCCCTATGGAATACACTTTAAACCCACGATCACGCTATGCTAATTGTCTAACTGTCACAGCTTTCTTTCTATGAGGTATTAATATCTTGGTGTCTCCTGAAATACAAGGATTTGTCGTAATGATGGTCTCACAATAACTTAATGGATTATATTTATTAAATGTATCATAGAATAATATACCAGGCTAGTTACGATTATATGTTGATATAGTTATCATATCCCAAAGCTATCGTGCTCGTATCTACTAAGACACAATAAATGGCTTTCCTGATACTATCCATTTCTATAAATCACCATCCCACTACTATTTATAATTCTAATAATTTATATCTGGAAATCCCAATTTCCAAATATCATCATTCTACACCGCATTCATAAATCTATCTGGAACTAATATAGATAAATTGAATTTTGTTAATTTATTCGATTTCTGCTTTATGGAAATAAACTATTTTATCTATGCATGTGATATATCCAATATTCCCATTTGTGCACCTTTACGGATCTTCTTCTTAACTTTGGATCTATCTGGATCGTTAGATAGTAAAGGCTTATCAGATCCCATAGTGATTATATTACTAGCTTTATCCCACAACTACATAAATTTTAAGACACCAGGAGTTCTCGCTCCCGTACCAGAAATAAAATATCCATTAGGTCTGATAAATGTAAAATTAACTCCAATGCCACCCTAACTGGATAGTATCTTTGCGGATTTAGATAATGCTGTGAAAATGCCCTACATACTATCTATATCTCTAATTCCAAAATCATATGGATGATATACATAACAATTATATAGTGTGGCTTTAGCTCTATCTTTGACTCCAGCATTAGCTAAAATTCTACCGCCTGGAATGAATTTAAACTCACTCATCAATCTATATACTTCATTATATAATATCTATCTCATTTCTGGATCAGTCTATACTTCTGATGCAGCTCGTGATACTCGCTTGAATGAATCTTCAATACATGTATCTTCAGGTGCTTTATAATTATTCTCCCAGATCTATCTTTGAATTTCTGTTAATGATATCATATATCAATCACCTATATTCCGTTTGCTTCTTCAGTATCGATACTATATCGTTGTATAGATGGATTATTTAATACGATCCTGCGATATTTATAAGTGGACATATCACATTCCCCCCATAGAGCTCATCATATCCATATTATCAGACTCATCAGCTCTAGGCTATAGTATGATGCCCTCAGTTGTCAAGAATAATCCAGAAATACTAATAGCATTTTGCAATGCGCATCTAACAACTTTAACTGGATCTATAATTCCACTCTATAATAAATCCTAAATATTACCAGTCACGGCATTATACCCGATGGAAGTGTTAGTCTGCTATTTGATCTTTTCTACGACCATGTCGCCTTTATTTCCACTATTATGAACAATTTGCCAGGCGGGATACTACATCGCTTTTTGTAATATTTGGATTGCAATCTTATCTTCCTAGGTCTAGGATTTAACGGTTGATAAATATTTTGAAGCATGGATTAATATAGTTCCTGCTCCAGGAATGATACCCTACTAAATTGCAGCTCTAGTAGCATTAAGAGCATCTTCCATACGATATTTTTTCTATTTTAATTGCATCTATGAATGTGCTCCAATATATATTACAGACACACCGTCGATTAGCTTTGCAATTCTCTTCTGATATCTTTCAGACTACATTGTGCTTTTTGCATTATCAATTTTGTTCTTTAGATATGATAATCTCTGTTCAATAACATCTTGAGATCCACCACCCTATCGTATAATAGTGCTAGTTGAATCGACTATAATCTTCTTTGCAAATCCTAATTGAGATACTTTAACATCCTACAATTTAGATCCGTACTATTTAGAAATATATTCAGCTCCAGTAATCGCACAAATATCCATAGCTATCTATTTTTTATTTTCACCTAGACCAGGGATCTTTACTGCACAAACATTCAAAACTCCCTTAATTTTATTAACTATAAGAGTAGCTAGAGCTTGACCCTAAATATCATCAGCAAATATAAGTATTGATTTGCCCTCATTATGAACTGCACTTAATATGTTAACCATCTATGCAGGATTAAATAATTTTGAATTACAAACTAATACATATGCATCCTATAATTCAACTTTAAATTTAACTTGATCAGTTACAAAATATGGAGAAATATATCCATTATCAACCTACATACCCTACACTTTCTATAGCCAAGTCTATGTAGTTCGTGACTACTCAACATTAATGACTCCGTCTAATCCAGCTTGATCAATCGCCATGGCTATAATTTCACCGATCTATTGATCATTATTCGCAGATATAGAAGCGATTTGCTATATTTCCTTTTTGTTTGATATATCTTTACCTAATGATTTAATATACTTTACTAGAACATCACCGTATTTCTCCAAAGATCTCTATAGAAATACAGAATTAACCCCCTTCATTATGAACTTACTTCCCTACTCAACAATAGCTTGAGCTAAAATAGTAGCAGTTGTGGTTCCATCACCAGCTTGTTCATTAGTCTTTTCTGCAACTTGCTGACAAATACGTGCTCCTAGATTTTCAAATTCATCCTACAACTATACTTGCTTAGCAATAGTAACTCCGTCATTTGTAATTGTGGGACGACCATAAGGTTTGGATATAATTACATTTCTTCCTTTTGGTCCTAATGTTAACTTAACTAAATTTGCTAATTTGTCTATACCAGCCTTCATTGATATTCTAGCATCATCTGAAGTCTTTATCATTTTCATATTATTTCATCCTCCATTCCAGATCCCCTTAATCTTATAACTTCTTCATTTTGCCAGGCTAACGCATTTAAAATCCGTTCTATAGTATGAGCCAAAACAAAGTCTTGAACGCCAACCAATGCATCCACTCCATACTTATTTAATAATACCTATAATTCATCTGTAAACTAGCGATTTACACCTTTACTAATATTCATATCTTGTTCTCCTATTGCTCTTTATTTTTTCTCAATATCTATAATCTTTCTTTAATAGTTTGTTTCATTAGCTTATCATTATTGTCCATCTTTTTACGTGTTTCTATGCTATTCTGGGTAAAATTGTCAAAAATCTATATGGAACCAATATCAAAATCAACGATAGCATTGTAAACATTACCATCCCTTCCACCTCTGTTTTTAACTACAACAAACCTAGCAGTATTAGACATCTTATCCTATTGCTTTCTGCTCATAGAGAAAACAAAGTCTGCTATCTATAATTTGCCTAAGGAATGGGCAATGTCATCACCTAATACAAACTACGAACTTATTGAAGAATTATGTGTTAATACTTCATTCGCATAGAACACATGATCTCCCTAAACTTCGATATCAATAGTTTCCTATATTCCTATTAATTCTATAGATTCTATTTCTACTAATTCTAACTATTCGTCTTCAACATATTTGTGCATTTTCATTAATAAACTCCTTACAATTATTTATAATCTAATCCCTTAATAACTTATTTTTCCAATCTTTCTATTTAATTCTTAATATTTTGAACCCCTTCGATTGTAGATAGGTATCTCTCTACTAATCTTGAAGTTTGGTATCTCTATGCCAATACTAACCATCAAATTCGATATTTACGTGACCACAATAAAAATCTAAATATATTACCTTATTGGGGTAATTAGACTAATAATTAGCGTAAATAGCTTGCTATCCGTTTAATTCCCCAAATCTTACATGACGCTTTAATTCCTAAGAAAGATTGCCATACAAAAGCCAAAATAGCTATTGAGAAGATTTAGAAAATAAATACTCCCCTTTCTTCTGTATATAATCTTTATATTTGAATTCTCCCAATTGCAACCCGTATTTTCTAATAAAGTTTTCCCTGTTTGGAACCATAGTCCATCGCAACTAAGGATTATCGATATGCACTTGCTTTAAAATCTTTGACATTTTTTCTTTATGTTGTCGATACAGTTCTCTTCCTACCTACTACCCCTATCGTTTACAAAAACTTTCTAATGATGTATTATCCTTTATTTTCTTACAAATATTCTACCCATCATCTCCAAACTAGTTTGTATATCTTAATTTGCTGTTCTTATAGGAAATATGTTTGCACCAGGTTTTATACCTATTGTATCCCTCTTTAATACCATATTTCTATTGAAAATGTTTTAGAGATTTTGTGGCTAGCCTCTTTACGTTAAATTCTCCACGATCAATTTTATCTTGGCAAGTTTTAACTTTCTTACGCTTAACCTATTCCCAAATTTCTTTACCTTTCTACTACCCATATTTTTCGATGTAATGGTTCATTGTAAAGGTTGCCTTCTTTTTAGATAACTACTAAACATACTATTTTCCATACTTTTCCAATAATTGTTCTTTAGTTCTCCCATACTTCTTTTTTTGCTACTACCACATTTTAAAGGCTACCTACTAACCGTACCTTTTAATCCAAGCTTTCTTTACCGATGCCATATCATTAATTCTCCTTTACTATAATTACGGCATCACAGAGATTTTTTGAAAAATAATTTGTCTCCAGATTGCAATCCGCTTTCAATGGATTTAAGAGTTCCATAAGAAGAGGGAAATAAATGATTTGCTGAACATTTAATTATTGTCCCATTCTTAAGCTTAATTTGATAAACTGGTTGTAATTCAGGTTTACAAACTTCTATTACTTTTTTATAGCCAGAAGGAGTTAATATTCTATCATCCTTCTAAACACAAGAAATATTTGTTTTTCCCTTATCTTTTAAATCGACAACCGTATCTAAAGTAAGACACCTATTTCCCTGACTTGCTGTCCACACTGCCTTTCTATATTGCTTAGCTACTCTTTTTAAGTTTGTGTAGGCATC
>Ga0265294_10003001_pt1 | contig 21928 bp, 24 predicted proteins | sample MunlanPumphouse3_FD_192504 | JGI IMG/M metagenome (GOLD analysis project Ga0265294, IMG submission 192504) | Groundwater microbial communities from a municipal landfill in Southern Ontario, Canada - Pumphouse #3 | ecosystem: Environmental > Aquatic > Deep subsurface > Groundwater | place... | reverse complement strand
CGATATGTGGGACGTGCAGTGGGATCTGACCCGTGACATCGTCGGGGCGTTCAAGGAGGCCGGAATCGAGATAGCCTTCCCGCAGGTGGACATCCACCTGGACAGGATGCAATAGATCACTTCTATTTTTTAGATTCGCGTCCGGCCCCTTCCCTGCCCGGCGGCACTCTCTATGGACATCGTCCCCGTGGTTTTAGGGTTCTCTCCCCGCACGGTAGAGGATCCGGTGTTTCCTGCTCCCCGGAAAGGGATCGCCGTAGTGCTCCCGGTACGGGACTACCTGTCACCGGGGTATCCACTCCGGCTGTATTGCAGTATGCCGAACCGGGGCTGAAAATGTCCCTGGATGCTCCCGGTGCGAGGGGGGAGTCACGTACAATGCCGGTTTTCAAACGTTAGCAGGTATCCCCTGTCCAGAAAGGAGAATGCATTTTTTTAATTGATGTCCGATGTTAATTGAATTAACTTATGATATCAGAGGGATATTTATAACTTAACTTTGTAACGTGATGCAATGGAGGTGAAATTGTGGCAATAACCGCGATAATGAACATAATCGGCGGACTGGTATTATGTGCGGGAATTATAGGGGCCCTGCCCGTGCTCGGGGGCTTCCTTGAGAAGGCAGGCAAGTTCCTGGGCGGTTTCCAGGTCATCATAGGGATCATCATGATGATCCTCGGACTGCTGGGGATCTTCTCGCTGCAGGGTATAGTTGCCTTCCTGGTAGGAGTCATCCTCCTGACCGGTGCGTTCCACGTGGTCCCGGGTCTCGGTAAGTATCTCGAGAAGTTCGGCACGTGGCTGGGCGGCTTCCAGACGATCATCGGTGTCATCGCGATCGTCATCGGTATCCTGGGGCTTCTCTGAGGCTTTACCCCGGGGTTGAAGGCGGCAGAGCGTGAACTCCCGCGGGTGAAAACCCGGGATGAACGCAAGGCCGCCCTTCTCCCTTATTTCAAGATCTTAACCGTTTTTTGCATCTTCACTATGAACCAGGAGGATTTCCCGGTTTCAACGAGCCTCCCTCACCGGGTGCGCCCGAAGTCGATGAAACCCTTGTAGGGATCGACCGCCATCAGGCGGACGCGCACCCTCTGGCCGACCCTGAGCCCCTGCTCGCCCAGCACGACCCTTCCTTCGGCCGGCGGGTCAATCAGCCGGACATACGTCCCTTTCGCCGAGGCGCCGGTGACAAACGCTGCAAATGTCTCACCGATCCTCTCCCGGAGGAGGACCGCGGCCGCGGCCTTCCGGACGTAACGCTCGACCTTCTGTGAGGCCTTCTCCCGGTCGGTGAGCCGGGCGGCGAGGTCCTCGAGTTCGTCCATCGTGTAGGGCGGGTCGCGCTCGCCGCCGACGGCTGATTTCACCAACCGCTGGATGATGAGGTCGACGTAGCGTCGGTTCGGGGCGGTGCCGTGGGTGTAGTCGGTGACGGCGAGGGCGAAGTGGCCGATCGGCTCGTCGCCCGGCCGGAACGCCACGTACTCGCCTGCCCCCATCAGTTTCACCACGGTCAGTGAGAGGTCGGGGAAGCGGTCGGGGTCGGCCGCCTTCTGCCGGATGAGAAACCGGGTGAGCGCTTCGGCGTCCGGCTCGGCGGGAAGGTTCTCGCCGCGCTCCGCAGCCTCGGCAACGATCCCCTCCCAGTTCTTCGGGATGCGGACAACCCGGTGGATCATGGGAAGATCGGCGGCGTTCAAGAACGCCGTCAGGGTTCCGTTCGCCGCGACCATGAACTCCTCGATCAGGCACCGCGCGCGGTTCTGCTCCTGAACGACGAGACCCATGACCCGGTTCTCCTCAACGACCGGTTCGGCTTCGATCGTCTCGAGGGCGAGCGCTCCCTGTTCCGTCCGGCGCTTCTTCATCTGCATCGCGGCCTCGTCCTGGAGGAGGACCTGTTCCGCGAGGCCCGGCGTCTCTGCAACCATCTCCGGGATGGCCCCTTTCCCTTCCAGCCAGTCGCCGACCTCCTCGTAGACGAGTTTTGCCCGGTTCGTGACAATCGCCCGGTAGACGTCGCCGGGTAGCGTGCTCCCATCGGGAAGAACGGTGTATTCGATGACGACTGCCATTCGGTCCCGGCCAGGCAGGAGTGAGGTGATGCCCGCCGAGAGGCGGTCGGGAAGCATTGGAAAGGTCGTAACGCCGGTGTAGACCGAGGTTCCGTTATGGGCGGCGTGCCGGTCGGTCCCCGAGCCTTTCGGGACGTAGACGTCGACGTCGGCGATGGCAACCCGGACCAGGATCTCGCCGTTGCTCTCTCTTTCGCAGACCTCGATCTGGTCAAGGTCCTCCGAGTCGTGGTTGTCGATCGAGGACCAGAGGAGCGAACGGAGGTCGCGTGGGTCATCGAGGGTCTCCGGGAAGACTTTGGCGTCGAGGCCCTCGACCTCGCGGAGGACGGGTGGCGGGAACCCGGGGATAAAACCGTACTGCTGCATCGCCGTCCACGCGATGCCCTTGAGGTTGACGGGCTGCTGGTTCTGCATCTCTGCTTGAGTGATTCGTTTACGGGTATAAAAAATGGCCTGTGGGGGCCTTCGCCCTATTCACGGCGGTTTCGGGCCGCTCCTACCATGCTCCCCGGACAGTTCACCGGATCTCGATCCGCTCCCCCGTTACCATGTAGTGCGCCTTCTCCGCGATCTTGCACGCGTGGTCCCCGCAGCGTTCGAGGTATCGAGCGATCATGATGTAGTTCGTGCACCTCGCGATCGTCTCCGGGTTCTCCGTCATGCAGGCGAGGCATTCGCGGAGTATGGAATACCTGAGGGCGTCGACCGCCTCCTCCCTCTCTTCGATGCCGCGTATCGCAGTGAGGTCTTCGCGTTCGAAGGCGACCAGCGCGTCCGCGATCATCCCCTCGACGAGATCCGCCATCTGGGGAATCCCTATAAGGCCTCCTGCGTGCGGCGCGTCGGCGAGTTCGGGCACGACGGCGGCGATGTCTTTGCCGTAGCGCCCGATGCGGTAGAGGTAGGTGATCGTCTTCAGCGAGGCCGCAATCGTCCGCAGGTCTTTTGCCATCGGCTGGTGGAGAGCGATGAGCCTCAGGCATTTCTGCTCGATCTCGTGATCCTGGTCCGCGATCCTCTGCTTGTCCCGGGCGACCAACTCGATCAGCGCCGCGTCCTGGGTCCGGAGCGCTTCCATCGACCGGTGCAGCATGCCCTGCGCGAGGCAGCCCATCGCGAGGACGTCCCCTTTCAGGGACGCAAGTTCCGCATGAAATTTCTCTGCCATTGTATCTACCCGAATCGTCCCGTGATGTAGTTCTCCGTCAGTTCTTCGCCGGGATCTTCGAAGATCCGCGAGGTTTCGTCGAATTCGATCAGTTCTCCCATGTACATGAACCCGGTGTATTCGCTGACCCGCGCCGCCTGCTGCATGTTGTGCGTGACGATGACGACGGTGTAGTTCCGGGCAAGCCGGATAATGAGGTCCTCGATCTTTCCTGTGGCAATGGGGTCGAGGGCGGAGCAGGGTTCGTCCATCAGGATCACCTCGGGTTCGACGGCAAGGGACCGTGCGATACAGAGCCTCTGCTGCTGCCCGCCCGAGAGGGCGAGCGCCGGTTCATGGAGCCGGTCTTTTACCTCGTCCCAGAGCGCTGCGCCCTTCAGGCTCTCCTCGACGATACGGTCGAGCGCACCCTTTTCCCGCACCCCGTGAATGCGGGGGCCGTAAGCGACGTTCTCGTAGATGCTCTTTGGGAAGGGGTTCGGCTTCTGGAAGACCATGCCGATCTTTTCGCGGACTGCATACGCGTCCGCATGGCCGTCGTAGATGTCCTCCCCATTGAAGAGGACGTTTCCGGTGATCCTCGACGAATCGATGAGATCGTTCATCCGGTTGCAGCACCGGAGCAGGGTCGACTTCCCGCATCCCGACGGCCCGATGAGCGCCGTGACCGTCTTCTTCGGGATGCGGACCGTGATGTCGATGAGGGCGTGTTTCTGCCCGTACCAGAGGTTGAGGTCTCTTGTCTCGAGAATTGTGGAATTGTCCATTTCTACATCACCTTCGCGTGGTTGTATCGCCGCCGGACGAGGATTGCGGCGAGATAGATCGAGAGAACCAACAGCAGGAGCACAAACGCGGTCCCGTAACTCTGCGGGGTTGCCCCTGGAATGCTTGTGGTGAGGACGAAGAGGTGGTAGGGAAGCGCCATCACTGGCTCCGTGAGCGACGACGGCAGGAACCTGCTGCTGAAGACCGCTGCCGTGAACATGATGGGGGCCGTCTCGCCTGCGGCGCGCCCGATGGAGAGGATCGCTCCGGTGAGGATCCCGGGAAGCGCGGGGGGGAGGACGACCCGCGAGATCGTCTGCCACTTCGTCGCCCCGAGAGCGTAACTTCCTTCCCTGAAGGAGCCGGGGATCGACCGGAGCGCCTCTTCGGTCGTCCGTATGATCGTCGGGAGGATCATCAGGCCGAGGGTGATCTGTCCGGCGATCAGCGAGACCCCGAAGCCCAGGAAGAGAACCAGGAACGCGAACCCGAACAGCCCGAAGACGATGGACGGGGTTCCGTTCAGCAAGTCCACCGCGGCCCGGATGCTCCGCGTCAGCGGGGTCTCGGCCGTGTACTCGATGAGATAGACGGCGGTCGCGATCCCGAGGGGAAGAGCGATGGCGAGGGCTCCTCCCACGAGGTAGAGCGTCCCGGCGATCGCGGGGAAGATCCCGCCTTCTCTCCCGAGGTCGCTCGGCGACCCGGTCAGGAACTCCCAGGAGATCGCCCCGGCGCCGTTGACGACGATCTCCGCGAGGATCACCCCAAGCGCCGCGAGCACGATCGCGACCGAGAGCGATATCAGGAGGAACGCGCACCGCTGCGAGGTTCTCGGGGAGACAACCCTCCCAAATGGTGCCGATGCGGCGTGGGGTATGCGCGAGGCCGCCGCTGTGAGCGCTCGATGCGGCCCGGACCGTGCCGTCCCCTGCATCCGGCTGACGATGATCCTTGCCGTGCTGTTGACGACGAGCGTGATGAAGAGCAGGACCACCGCGACGCCGAAGAGTGCGTGGTAGTGCGTGCTCCCGAACGCGACTTCGCCCATCTCGATGCCCAGCGTCCCGGTCAGCGTCCGCACGGGAGAGAAGACGTTGGTTATCGGGTCCGGGATGACGGCGGCGTTCCCCGTGACCATGAGCACCGCCATCGTCTCGCCGATGGCGCGTCCCATCCCGAGGATGATCGCCGCGCTGATGCCGGAGAGCGCACCGGGGACGATGATGTTTTTGATCGTCTGCCAGTGGGTTGCTCCGAGCGCGAGGCTGCCTTCCCTGAACTCACGGGGGACCGAACTGATGGCGTCCTCGGCGACGCTCGTGATCGTCGGGATGGCCATGATCGCGAGGAGGATCGAGCCTGCGAGCCAGCTCGATCCCGACGGCTGGTCGAAGGCGATGCGTATCCAGTCGGTCAGGAGGATCAGGCCGAAGAACCCGTAGACGACGGAGGGGATACCGGCCAGCAACTCGATGGCGGGCTTTATGATCGTTCTCGTCCCGGAACCGGCGATCTCAGCGATGAACACAGCGCTCCCGATGCTGAGCGGGACGGCGATGGCCATCGCGAGCGCCATCACCAGGAGCGTGCCGGTGATGAGCGGAAGTACGCCGTAGGCCGGGTGCTGGCCGGCCGGGTTCCATTCCGCGCCGGTCAGAAAGTTCCAGAGACCCGTCTCGAGGACGATCTGGTATCCGTCGCGGAGCAGGAAGACGATGATGAAGAAGACTGCGGCGATCGCGACCAGTGCGGCGCAAAAGAGGAGTTTCCCGACGGTCCAGTCGACGAGATGCCTTGTTGCCCCGGCAGGAGAGGGGCCGACCCCGGTTTCGGGCCGCCGGATCCTCCTGAAGTCCCGGAACGGAACCGGTGCAGCCTGTTCTTTCTTCATGGTCACTCCGACGATCAAAAGAGAGGCGCGGTCATCTCCACACCGGGATGTAATCGAGGCTCGCCACGATCTCCTGCCCCTCATCGCTCATGATGAACTCGAGATACTGTTGCACAAGCCCCTCAGGCTCTCCACTCGTCAGCATAAAGAGCGGCCGGCTGATCGGGTATAGCCCGCTCGATACATTCTCAAGCGTGGGTTCGATGATGGTTCCGTTGACGTCCAGCGCGAGCGGTTTCACGGCGTCGGTGTAGCCGAGGCCGACGTAGCCGATCGCGCCGGGGGTCCGGGATACCTTCTGCTGGATCCCGCCGTTCGAGTTGAACTCCTCCTGGGTTTTGACGAAGTCCTCTTTCTTCAGCACATACTCGGAGAAGAACTCCCGCGTTCCCGACGCACTGTCTCTCCCGATGACGACGATCGGCTGATCAGGCCCGCCGACCTGGTCCCAGGCCGTGTAGGTGCCGTTGTAGATGCCCCGCACCTTATCAAGCGTGAGACTCTCGACGATGTTCTCCTGATTGACGATGAGAAGGATGGCGTCGCTGGCGATCTCGTGCCTGACGATATCGGGATAACCTGCGGTCTCCTCGGGTTTGAGGTCTCTCGAGGCCATGCCGATGTCTGCGGTGCCCTCACCGACGGCCTTGATCCCGACGCTTGAGCCTCCGCCGCTCACCATGATGGCGGCGGAAGCGTCTTTCGCCTCGAATGCTTCCTTCGCTCTTTCGGCGATGGGCAGTACCGTCGTCGATCCCGTCACCGTGATCTGCTGCGACGGTGACGTTGCGGCACCGCCCTCATTGCCGAGACATCCTGCTATCATGAGAAGAACCACGAGAGTGCCGGCGACGGCAACCGCGATCACGTCTCCTGACAGATTCTTTCCTGTCATGGTAGAGAGAAAGGAAGAGAGCGGGCATATGGATTTTCGACATTGAATATTTTCGAGAACAGTGGGACAATACCTGTATATACTTTATTGGGGGGATCAACAATTATATTCACAAGAATAGTGATACATGTCTTATGGAGTTTCGGAAGGTTCAGAGGACCGGGGGGTCGTCGTACGTCATCTCTCTTCCCAAGGAGTGGGTTCAGTCGATGAATATCAAGAAGAACGAACCTCTCCCGATCAAGATCCAGGCCGACGGAAGCCTGCTCATCCTCCCCCGCCCTTCGGAGGAGAAGGAGCCGCGAACGAAGGAGTTTAATGCCGATACAATAGAGAACCCCACGTTCCTGTTCCGGTGCCTCGTGGGCTCGTATATCGCCGGATACACGGCCGTCCGGGTATCTTCCTCCGCAAAACTCTCGCCTGCAACCCGCAAAGCCGTCCGGGACTTCAGTTCAATGACCATCGGCCAGCAGATCGTCGAGGAGACCGACTCCTCTATCCTCATCAAAGATATCTTGAACCCCTCAGAGATGCCGTTTGCAAACAGCGTAAAACGGATGTTCGTGATCATCGGGACGATGTTTACCGATGTGATGACCGCCCTCGAGACGAAGGACCGGGCTCTCGCAGAAGACGTCATCAACCGGGATGTCGAGGTGGATAAACTCCAGTGGCTGGTCTCGCGCCAGTATCATCTCATGTTCTGGGACGCAACTCTCCGGGAGAAACTCCACGTGTCCGTTGAAGAAGCTTCGAACTACTATGTCGTGAGCAGGACCCTTGAGCGGATTGGTGATCACGGTGTCCGGATCGCTTCTCACATCCCCGTTCTCCTGGACCATGGGGCTGATCCGGAGATCGTCGCCGATATAAAGGTAGCCACGAAAAACGCCATGGATATCCTACATTCAAGCATGCGGGCTCTCTTTTCGTCGAATATTGTTGATGCCAATCGCACCATCGATATGGTCGCCGGCCTCGCGGGGATGACCGACGGGATCAGCGCACTCGCGCACCGGGAAGAAGGCGAACTTGCCCAGTCGATCGGCTATATCGCGGAGAGCATCCGGCGGGCGGGCGAATACTCGAGCGATATCGCCGAAGCAATCATCAACCAGCTCATCCGTGAGAACGACGGATGAGACAGGGATGCGGTCACCTGCCCTCTTTCTCCCACCAGACCGCCGCGGTCGGCCGCACTGTCGTCTCGACATACTTCCCGGACTCGTTTTTGCGGAGCGCCCGGGCGAAATACTCCCTGACCGGTGAGAGATCCTCCATACCGGGGTTGTGCATCGTCACCCAGGTCTGGACGGCCTCTTCGGGGGAGTCGTAGACCGCGTCCCAGACGGCGTGATAGATCCGGACGTTCGGGTAGATCCCGGCGTCGTGGAGGATGTTGACGGGGTAGATGTAGTCCGGGTAGCCCTTCCGCACGGTCGCTGCCTCCCCGAAGACCGCCCGGTAGAGCGCCATCTCGTTGGGGTTCCGCCACTCGCCCGCGTGCCAGAAGAGGTAGACCGCCCGGAGAGCCGCGGCGTCGAGTTTCTCCAGGGCAGCGGCGAGGTCGTAGAACCCGAGCGAGAACGCCGCGACGACGACGTCGTGCGGTTCTATGTCCCTGCCGATCACCGTATCCTCCCACCGCATCGTGGCCGTGGAGTAGTTCGTGCGCCCTTCCGCCGCCATCCGCTCCCGGAGGACGGAGAGCATGCCTTCCGAGGGATCGAGGGCCGTCACGTGGGCGGCGGTTCGGGCAATCGGCACAGCCAGCCTCCCCGTCCCGGCACCCATATCGAGCACGGTGTCCTCCGGCTGGATGTCCAGGATCGCGAGTTCGTGCTCGGTCGCCTTCTTCTCGTCCCGGGTGACCCGCCGGTAGGCAGCAGCGCGTTTGTCCCAGTGGGCGGCGGGATCGCGGTCTTTTTCGGCACGTTCGGGCGAACCCACGTGGAGCGCCTTCCAGAGCTCGTTCCAGTCAATGATCCGGTGCATGGTTCTTCCTTTCTTCGCGAAATATCATAAGCGCTCGCTCGCAGCAGTGGGATGCGACTATGGTAGCGGCCCTTCTCCGGCATCCCAGAGATCCCGTCCGCGATCGGTGACGTCCCCCGGGAGATCTACGAGTTCGATGGGGTATGGGGCGAAGAACGACTGGTTCATCAGGTACGGTTCCTGGAACCGGATCACCCACGACCGGAGCAGGCCGCGGGGTTCGGCCAGCGTGGCATGGCCGTTTTTATAGCGGTCAATCAGCCTGATGCAGTAGGCTCTCTCCTCGTCTGAGATGCGGTCGGCGAAGTATCCGAGGGCGTGCAGGAGAACGTTGACGTTGCCGGTATACCGGGGAGCCCGTGCGAGCGCGATAGAGAGCATCCGGCGATATTGGAGGAAGAGTTCTCCCGGTTCAACCGCTGCCCGGGACGCGACGAGCCGTCCCATCTCCCGCAGCATCTTCTGGCTCAAGGCGAGCAGGAGGAGTTTGTTCTCCGCGTGGAACTGCACGAGGGCTTCCCGATTTCGGGTCTCCTCGACACCCCGGAACGCCGCCAGGGTAAAGATTGCGGAGAGGAAGTGGTCGCGGATCCGCTGATTGTTGAGGCGGAGTTCGTCCTCGACGGGAAGGTCCGGGTACCGCTTCAGCACCTCGCGGGCGAAGAAGCCTGCGGACTTTGCTATCGCCGCGGACTTCTCCATCGACGGGTACACCCGCACGTTCCGGGTTCCGGAGGTTGGGGAGCCGCCTTTGAGGATAAACCCGTCGATCGGGGGCAGGGGATCGAGAAACCCGGCTGCAAAAGCGGACATCTCGGCAGTGACGTCCCGCCCGGTAGCCGGCTGCACAAGGCGATCGGAACCGCCTGTCCGGACAATCCTGACGGTCGAGCGGGGGATCCCGAGCCCGATCTCGACCTCCGGGCAGACCGGGATGCAGTCAGCGTACTCCCGCAGGTGTGCCACCGTGGGGGAGGGTATCTTCGAGCCGTCGTAGCGGCACGGGTCGAACTCGATGCAGCGGCTGACGACGAGGCGGGGGCGCGGGTATTCTCGGGTCATGGGGTTCACGATACGGCGGGGTGCATATGAATCCTTCTGGTGGTGGGTGCGGGTATACCTGCTGGACTGTATCCGGAACCCTTATTCACCCGCCCAAAAGAGATACGATCATGAAGGTGCTTGGGATCAGCGGGAGCCCGAGAGCAAGGGGGAACACCGCCCGCCTCCTCACGGAGGTTCTCCGCGGGGTCTCCGATGTGGGCGGCGAGGCGAGCGCCGTCAGTCTCTCCGAGTATGTCATTGCAGGCTGCGTCGGTTGCGAGCGGTGCAGGCGCGACCTGACCTGCACCCGCTTCAATGACGGCATGACCCTATTGTACCCCCGTATCGTGGAAGCGGATGCACTCGTTCTCGGCTCGCCCGTCTACCACTACAACGTCACCAGCCAGATGAAGGCGTTCATCGACCGGCTCTATGCCTTCTACGACTTCACCGATGAGCGCCCCCGGGGTTATTCCAGCCGTCTCGCGGGCCGGGAGCGCAAGGCCGTGGTCTTCGCGGTGGGTGAGCAGGCCGACCCTGCCGACCTCGGCGTTGCACTCGAAGCGCTCTCCCTGCCGCTCCGGCCGCTCGGCTATGAGGTGGTTGCCGAACTCCCGGTCCTAAACTGCTTCGAGCCGGGGATCGTCGGGAAGAAGAAGGAGGTGCTTGAGCAGGCGTACCGGTGCGGCCGGGATCTTGCGGCGGCGCTCTCCGGGGCCTGAGGTGGCAGCGCGGAGCAGCACCCCCGTATGGAGAGTGGGGACGTCGGCCCGGTTCAGATATGCCCGCAGAACGGCCCCGATACCGGACTGACGCCGAACGGTGTGGGTATCCGCCTGTTGGGGATAATCTTATGTACGGTGAACCGCTCCTCGAATCACCGTTCCGGAACGGTGCAGGTGGCGGATGCCGATGAGAACTACCACGACGTCGAGATCTGTGTGGCTCTTTTTCCTGCTGGTCTTCCTGTTATCCCTTCCCACGTACGTGCTCCGTCTCGCCGCTCCATACAGCCTGCTGATGGTCTTCAACCCCTTCATCGCGGCCTCGATCCTCACCTACCGGGAGGCGGGATCGGGCGGCGTGAGGCTTCTTTGGAAGAGAACCTTTGATTACAAACGGATCCAGCGGAAGATCTGGTATATCCCCCTCCTTCTCCTGATTCCGGCCGTGACCATCCTGCAATATGGACTGATGAGACTGATGGGGGTGGTACCCATCCCTCGCCTGCAGTTCCCGTTCCTGATGATGCCCGTCTATCTCCTGGCCTTCTTCATCCTCGCAATCGGTGAGGAGGTGGGCTGGTCGGGATACGCCCTCGATCCGCTGCAGGACCGGTGGGGTGCTCTCCCCGCGGGCATCATCCTGGGGGTGGTGTGGGCGCTGTGGCACCTTGTGCCCTACTCCCTCGTGAACCCGCTGCTATGGGTGGCGGCCCAATGCGTCGCGACGGTGATGGTACGCATCCTCATGGTCTGGCTCTATAACAACACGGGAGGGAGCGTATTCGGCATGATCCTGTTTCACGCCATGGTCAACATGGGATCGGTTCCCGATTACGGTTTCCGGTACGACCCCGTCCTGGTGGCCCCCATCCTGACCGTCATGGCTGCGGTTGTGATCTTCATGCGGGGGCCCGGGACCCTGGCCCGCTACCGCTATGCCTGAGCGGTCCGCTGCCACGATTCGAGGAGTAAGGCAGACTCTTCAGGAGAGCTGCTCGACGATATCCACGAATACGCCGGCCGGGTCTTTGAGGATGAAGTGCTTCTGGCCCCATTCTTCTTCGGTGTAGGGATACACGATCATCACGCCCTCGATCTTCTGCGCCTTCTCGTACTCTCTTCCGGCATCCCCGACCTCGTAGGTGACGATGATGCCCTTTCCGTCATACGTCTCGTGGAGAAACGGGGGCTGGTTCGAGAGGTTCGGTCTCATGAACCCGAGCTCGATGCCGTTTTCATGCTTTAACTGGATATACCAGTCTGCCTCAAAGACGATGTCGAAACCGAAGTGGTCGACGTAAAAGTCCCTGCACTCTTCGAGGTTCGGCGTGATGACGACGGGGTACTGTACGGATACATCTATCGGCTCCATATCGCATCTCCTTCTGTCGGCACGACCCCTTCGAAGAAAAGGTTTGCCATGGGTCGCTTCCGGCGGGCGGACCGCCGGGAAAAAGGACGGCCCCCTTGCCCCTCAGTTCTTGAAACTGTGAATCGGTGCGGGGATCCGACCGCCGCGGTTGATGAAGTCGGCGCAGCCGAACCGGTTCACCTGCTGGACCGGTGCATGCCCCAAAAGCCCGCCGAACTCGACGGTCTCGCCGACGTCCTTTCCTACCACCGGGATCAGCCTGACAGCGGTGGTCTTATTGTTGATCATCCCGATTGCAGCCTCGTCCGCGATGATGCCGGATATCGTCGAGGCGGGTGTGTCGCCCGGGACCGCGATCATATCGAGGCCGACCGAGCATACGCAGGTCATCGCCTCGAGTTTCTCGAGCGTGAGGGCACCGCGGTTCACCGCATCGATCATCCCCTGGTCCTCGCTGACCGGGATGAACGCGCCCGAGAGCCCGCCGACAAACGAACTCGCCATGATCCCTCCCTTCTTCACCTGGTCGTTTAGAAGGGCAAGCGCGGCCGTCGTCCCCGGTGCTCCGGCCGACTCGAGTCCCATCTCCTCGAGGATCCCGGCGACGCTGTCCCCGACGGAGGGCGTGGGGGCAAGGGAGAGATCCACGATCCCGAACGGGATCCCGAGCCTCTCCGACGCCTCCTGCGCGACGAGCTGGCCTGCACGGGTGACCTTGAAGGCCGTCCGCTTGACTGTCTCGCAGAGCACCTCGAAGTTCTTGCCCCGGACCCCCTCGAGCGCGTGCTTGATGACCCCCGGGCCGCTTACGCCCACGTTGATGACCGCATCGGCCTCGGAGACGCCGTGAAACGCCCCGGCCATGAACGGGTTGTCGTCGGGGGCGTTGCAGAAGACGACGAGTTTCGCGCAGCCGAGGGAGTTGTTCTCCTTCGTCGCCTCGGCCGTCTCCCGCACGATCTCCCCCATCAGTTTCACGGCGTCCATGTTGATCCCGGTCTTCGTCGAGCCGATGTTCACCGAGCTGCAGACCCTCCCGGTCGCGGCGAGAGCCGCCGGGATTGAGCGAATGAGGGCTTCGTCGGTCGGGGTCGTGCCTTTCGAGACGATGGCCGAGTAGCCCCCGAGGAAGTTGACCCCCGTGTCCCGTGCGGCTTTATCCAGCGTCTTTGCAACCTCTACGAAATCCTCCTCGGACCTGCAGGCCCGCCCGGCGACGAGTGCGATGGGGGTTACGGATATTCTCTTGTTCACGATCGGGATCCCGTACTCGAGCTCGATCTCCCTCCCGGTCGAGACGAGGTCTTTGCCCAGTCGGGTGATCTTGTCGTATATATTCCGGTTTAAGGCGTCGAGATCGGCGTCGCAGCAGTCAAGAAGGCTGATGCCGAGCGTGATCGTTCTCACGTCGAGCTTCTCCTGCTCGATCATCTTGTTCGTCTCGTTCACTTCGAGAATAGTGACCATAAAACCCCTCAGATACGGTGCATCTTCGTGAAAATGTCCTCGCGCTGGCACCGGATCTTAACCCCGATCTCATCGCCGAGTTCGTCAAGTTCGGTCACCATCCCGGCATACGGCTTTGACGATCCGCTGGTATCGACGATCATCATCATATTGAAGTAGCCCTGCACGATCGTCTGTGAGATGTCCTCGACATTGACCTGGTTCTCGGCAAGATACGTGCAGACCTTCGCGATAATGCCGACGGTGTCCTTCCCGACGACGGTAATGATTGTCTTGCTCATGCCCTCTCCCGTCCTTGTGTGGGTATGGATAGGATGTACCGGTGATTCAAGGTTTGCCGGGGAGCGCCGTGAGATCATTCACCGGGAGATCGCGGACCGGTGTCACCCGGCCCCTTCCGGGGCCTGCCCGAAGACGATTGCGAGCAGGGGAAATACGATCAGACTGACCCCGACGTAGCCCAGGATACCGATGTTCCGGATACCCATACCGGCAAGCGCCGCGCCGATTAACCCCGCGAGGCTCTGTATGCCGCCGATGACCATAAGAATCTGGAGCGTTCTCTCCAGAACTCCGGTGCGGCAACGATCATCGGGAGGGGGGCAAGATGTCCCACGCGAGGATGTCCGGTGCATACACCACCGGCGGCCACTCAAAGGAGAAGAGGAAAGGAGCCCGCGAGAGTCCCGCGGACGTGATCAGGGGGAATACCGCTACCCATACGCAATTTCCAGCGACCGGATCCATTCTGCGGTCGTCATCACCTGCGAGAATCGCATCTGCTGGGTCACGAGGACTGCCCGGTGAAGGTCGGCATCGGAGATCGTCCCGGCCCGGTTGGTAACGGAGAGCGTCCCGGTGGCATCCGAGAGGAATTTCACGCCGTACCCGTTATGGAATGCCTGCCGGGCGGTCGAATCACAGCACATCTGGGACATGTAGCCGGAGATGGTCACGGAACTGACGGAATGTTCTCTAAGCCAGGCATCAAGGCCGGTATCGGTGAAGCTCCCCGGCAGAGCCTTCTCGATGAGCAGGTCATACGGCCGCTTCTTCACTTCGGGATGGAGTTCCCATGCCGGGGTTCCGGACCGGAACGACGGGGCATCCGGAACGGTGCTGGTGTGCCGGATCACCACGACCGGGACATCTGCAGCACGTGCGGCGTCCATCGCCTGAAGGATGCTGGTCAGGCTCGCCTTCGGGTATGTTATCGGCAGATTGCCGGAGAAATATTCGTTCTGGACATCGATGACCAGTAATGCTTCCTTCATCATGTATCGGCCCCGTAAAATGTAATCCTGTTGATCTCCATCCGATAGAACTCCACAGGTTTTCCCTGGATCTCCTCTATGCACTCGCCGGTAGTTCGGAAGTGCATCTCTTCATACAGTCTTTTTGCACGCGGATTATTCTTCCGTACAATAAGGCGGATGGTGCCGGTTGCGGTATCGGAAAATCCATGCACGAGTGAGAGATATGTGACGGTTCTTCCTACCCCTCGCCCGCATCTCTCCGGGTGGAGTGCGATCCGGAACTCGGCAATGCCGCCGGGCTCGCGTGCAATGATCGAAAAACCGGCAATCGTTCCTTCATCGTCGGCGATAAGAATATCCGCGTCGGGTCTTTGCGAGTATTCATCCAGCCAGCCCCTGTCTCTGAGCGCGTAATCGAGATCGCTGAATTCAGCAGGGTAGGGAGGCCATCCTTTGATGACGGCAATGTCGTCCTGGGTGGCTTGACGAAGGAAGATCATTCTCGGTAGAAGGTGATCTTATTGTTATTCGTTATTAGAGATGATGGCGAATAACCGTAAATATCGCTGTACGAAGAGATATTCTCGACGTGATTGCAGGGAGAGTAAAAAGCAGGGAACATCCGGGGAATTTGGGAAAACAAAAGTAATTCCGTCTCACAACCCCTCTCCCAGGCCCGTTTGCGGCTGTGGTGCCGCCGGGGGATTGGTCGCCCTGTTGGAGATCCCACCGGTTCTCCGTTGCGGTGCTCATGGGTGAGGCGGGTCTGTGTACGTCAACGCAGGTTGACTTAGAAGAGAGGTGTCGACGCTATGTCAACTTGCGTTGACTTAGAAGGGAGATGTCAATGCTACGTCAACCGGGATTGACATATACACCACTGCCTCTCTGTAAGTTACGTCTGGTTGACTTAGATTTCTGAATCGCGTCTAAGTCAACTTGTGTTGACTTGTAAGGCAATTTATATTGTTCTAGATTGAAGTGTACTGCATGGAGAGGTATCCCGATAATAGAGCGGGGGTCTTCGTCCGCCAAGATGGGTATGACGCGTTTATTCCGCACCCTTTACCGCCCCCGGATCTGGTTTTCGATGAGGGAATTCTCTATCTATTATCGAGAGCCGATGGCGCTCTTGCCCGCCTTGACGGAGTTACCCAGGTGCTCCCGAACCCGGACCTTTTCGTGGCGATGTACATTAAAAAGGAGGCGCTGTTAAGTTCGCAGATCGAGGGTACGCAGGCATCCCTTCAGGGTGTTCTCGAATTCGAAGCCCACATCCGGCCCAGAGACGACATCAACGAGATCCAGGAGGTCTTGAACTACATAAAAGCGCTTCATCACGGCATAGAGAAACTGGGGTTCTCACCCCTGTCTCTTGATCTGATGAATGAAATTCACCGCTTTTTGATTCAGGGGACGCGGGGATCGCATAAACTTCCAGGCCGGTTACGGCACGTTCAGAACTGGATCGGTGTACCGGGAGGAACCATCCAGGATGCAGTATTCGTTCCGCCGCCGCCGGAGCAGGTTCCGGGGCTTATGCAGGATCTGGAGCAATTTATCCAGAGCCACGATAGAACGCCGACGCTTGTGAAGGCTGCTCTCATCCACGCTCAACTGGAAACGATCCATCCGTACCTGGATGGCAACGGGAGAATGGGCCGGTTGATGATCACGTTTTATCTCTGCTCTAAGGACGTCCTGGCGAGGCCGCTGTTGTATCTCAGTTATTATCTGAAGAGAAATCGGGAGAAGTACTATACGCTCCTCAACGGCATCCGGTACCAGGGGAACTGGGAGGCGTGGCTGGAGTTCTTCCTTCAAGGCGTAATAGAGGTATCCAATAATTCCATCGAAACCGCAAAGAGAATCATTCAACTCAAGGAAACGCTGATTGAAAAATTGCTGGAGAACAATATCGGCGGCGTCAATGCGGTTAAACTGATCGATACGCTCTTTGATCACCCCATCATCACAATAGGGCAGATAACAGAGGAATTGCGCATCAGTCGTCAGGCCGCAACCAAGCTTGTAGGAAAATTCGAGGATATCGGTATCGTGGAAGAGATCACCGGGAAGGAACGGTATAAGCAGTACATGTTTGTGGATTACGTCAGGATCATCGAGGAAGGGACGCGAATATAGTTGATTGTCCATGAAGAAATACAGCAGACAGGATCAGACAACGATGGCGGCCTGGGCCGCGGACTGCGCCGAGCGGGTGCTCCCGCTCTTTGAGAAGGCATACCCGGAGGATGACCGGCCGCGGAGAGCCATCGAGACGGCCCGAACGTGGGTCAGGACAGGCATCTTCAGGATGGCTGAGATCCGCGGGGCGTCGCTCGCCGCCCATGCCGCCGCCCGCGACGCCAAAGAGAATGACACGGCTTGCTTTGCTGCCCGCGCCGCGGGCCAGGCGGTGGCGACCGCACACGTCCCCCAGCACGCCTATGGGGGGGCTTATTACGCTTTGAAAGCCGTCGCGGCGGCGGACCCGGCGAACGCCGTGGTGAATGTTACCCGGGAGCGGGCGTGGCAGGCGGAGCGGCTCCCCGTGGGGTTGAGGGAGGAGATTATGGAGAGGATTGTTGTTGAGGAGCGCGGGGGCGGGGTTTCTGTTAAACTGAGGAAGGGGGAGGGGTTTTGAGGGATTCGTGCCCCGACCGAGGGCTGATCGCGACAACCACATCCTACACCCTGTCTCATGCATCCACTCCAGAACCCGATCACCCCACCTCCCGCAGATCCCTCCGCACCCGCCGCCGCATATACCACTCCGCTACCGTGCCCAACGCATGGTAGACCGGGTTGACCGGAACGTCCACAAAGTAGCGCCTCCCCCTCTCGAACCACCCCTTCCCGGCCCAGTAGGCGTGGTCCGCGGGGCTCCGGTCGCCCAGCTCGTCGCAGGGCGCTCTCCCGATATGGAACGCCATCACGTCGAAGAGCCCCGGCTTCCTCGGCGTTTCCCTCCGGAGCGCGGCGAGAAAGGCCTTTGCCGCCGCCTGCAGTTTCTCTTCGTTCTCCCGAAGCCGGTAGGCGGGGAGCGGGCCCATCTTCGCGTGGGAGACGATCCCCGCCCTGGCGACGACCTCGAAACCCCAGATGCGGGCCACCGCGTTGAGGTAGTCCAGCACGTCCTTGTCTCCCATCACCCCGACGGTGGTGAGAAGCAGCGCCTTCTGCCGGAAGAACCGGGGGCGGTGGAAGATGTAGGAGTGGCGGTCGATGAAGACCTTCATCAGCCCCGAGACCTGGAACCCGTACACCGGGGTGGCGAAGATCACCCCGTCCGCGGCATGCATCTTCTCTTCCAGGAGGGCCGAATCGTCCTTGATGGGGCAGTACTCCTCCCCCCGGTCGAAACAGGTGTAGCACCCGCGGCACTGCTCCAGGCCGACGTCCCCGAGCATGACGTACTCCCAGTCAACCGCTGCCTCCTCCTGGAGAATCTCGCGGATCCGTTCGGCTGCACGGTAGGTGTTTGCTTTCCGGGCGCTGCCTATGATGACCAGGACCTTTATGGGCCGATCTTCCATGGAAGAGTGAAGGTAACTCTCATACATAGACTTTCTTCCCCTGTACCGTCAGGTGCGTGCGGCTGTATGGGGGAAAGGGGGCACAAAAAGAGATTAAATGCAGAACAGGGTGAATAAACAGTTCCGGTGCCGCGCTCATCGCAACGTGCTGCTGCCCGGGCGTGACGACGACCCTGCTGTTCGGCAACGCCGCATGCACCGCCGCCCCTCGCCCGGGCCATCGACCGCGCCGATCCCGGGGTCCGGGCAAGTATGATCCCCCGGGCGACAAAAATACTCAGAGCGGAGGGTGAAAGTGTAGTCCTTCGGGTAGGCCCGCTCACGCTGGTTGATGAGTGCCCTTCTAATGGTGCTGCTCCCGTATCCTCCGCCGTGAGGGGCTGTCACGGTGCCGCTGTTTCTTCCCCATCAAATAGGCTATAATGGTTAGATTAATGGAAACATCACGCCAAGGAATGCATGACGGGGCGATCCGGTATGCAGGAAGAGGTGCAGAAGAAGGCGGGGCCTGATCAGACGCCGGAGTCCGTCATCCTGCGTGTTGCGTATTACTCCCTTGCCGTCAACGCCGGGCTGGTCGTCGCAAAACTGCTACTCTCGGTCTATACGGGGAGCCTTGCCCTCCGTGCGGACGGCATACATTCGTTCGTGGACGTGGTCGCCTCGCTTGCGCTGATCGTGGGGGTGTACCTCTCCTCGCGCAAACGCCGGGATTTCCCGTATGGGCTTTATAAGGTGGAGAATGTCGTCGCGGTAGCCATTGCCCTCCTCATCTTCTTCACCGCCTTCGAGATTGCGGCGGAGGCGGTGACGGGCGATGCCGCCGCCCAGCCCTACAGCGGGTGGGTCCTCCTCGCCGTTGCCGCCTTCATCCCGGTGCCGTATATCCTCGGCACCTACGAGGTGAACGTGGGGCGGAAGTACAACTCCCCAAGCCTGATCGCGGACGGGAGGCAGCACCGGGTGGATGTCCTCTCGTCCTCGATCGTGTTCTTCGCGCTCCTCGGGCAGTTCTTCGGCATACCCCTGGACCGGATCGCAGCCGTCGTTGTCGCTGTCTTCATCGTCCGGGCGGGCTGGGGGATCTTAAAAGACAGCATGCGAACTCTCCTGGATGCCTCGGTCGATTACGATACGCTCAACGAGATCCGCAGCATCATCCTCTCGGATCCGAAGGTGAGCGGCATCAAGAGTATCACGGGGCGCAACTCCGGGCGCTACATCTTCGTGGAGGCGATGGTTGAGATGGCGGAGTCGGATTTTGGGAAGGCGCACCGAGAAAGCGAGCGCATCGAGCAGGATATACGGCGTCAGGTGCAGAACGTCGAGCGGGTCCTCATCCACTATGAGCCCAAAAAGAAGACGCACCTGCGGTATGCGGTGCCGCTGCAGGACCGGGAGGGGTCGATCAGCGCTCACTTCGGTGAAGCGCCGTATTTCGCGATCCTCGACTATGACGTTGAGAAGAACCAAATCGAGCGCCAGGACACCATCTCCAATCCATTTACGGATGTGGAGAAGCGGAAGGGTGGACAGGTGGCGGAGATGCTGCTCGCGCAAAAGATCGATGTGGTCTTCGTGCATCACTCGCTCGCGGGGAGGGCGGCAGGCTACGCGCTTGAGGCGGCGGGGGTCGAGATGAGGGCGACCTCCGCGACAACGCTTGCGGAACTGATCGACGATGTGGTCGTGAATCATGGGGAAGAGACCGGCGCTTCGCCCCGGTGATCTCTTCGTTTATAGATCCGGATGAGATGCCTCGAACCGACCGGGAGCATTGGACTATGAGGGAGAATTAAAATCCTGGCCTTTCTATTGCATCCCGATATTTCGGTCCGGTTGCGTCTCAGGGCGTTCCGCTGTGCCTCACGCTGACGGCAACGACGATGGCTCCGATGATAAGAGCAACCGCTCCCGCCGCCGCCCAGGTTGGGGATGGGCCGACGACCTCTTCGCAGTTCGCGATGCATAATATCGGACGCATCCGAAGAATTCCCGTGCCCTGCAGAAGCCATAGCAGGCCGAGGGTGACTACAAAAGCGCCGAGAAGTGCTCCAATTATCTGGCTTGCCTTCATGCTCGATCGACCGCCAATCTTCGATACCGGTAAAAATACCTTCTGCCTCGCAGGTTGTGATGTCGCCTGGCACCGTTCCGGGTTATGAGCATGGCCGGGGTAACTCCAGGCGATTGCACCTTCTGTCAAACAACCTTCATCTCCCCCAAAATCCCATCTAGATAACAATAGAGGGTTCCGGGAGAGCGGTATGCATCAGCACAGAAACATCATCCTCATCGGGATGCCCGGCGCGGGGAAGAGCACCGTGGGCGTCATCCTTGCAAAAACGCTTGGCATGCAGTTCATCGATACGGATATCCTGATACAGGAGCGGGCCGGGAAGATGCTGCAGGAGATCCTTGATACGGACGGGCCGGATGTCTTCAAGCGGATCGAGGAGGAGACGATCCTCTCCCTTCACCCCCGCAATGCCGTGATCGCGACGGGCGGCAGCGTGGTCTGCAGCGAGGACGCGATGGCGCACCTGAAGTCAGAAGGGCTGGCCGTATACCTGAAAATTCCGTACGAGGAGATGGAAAAGCGGCTCAAGAACATCACGACCCGGGGGATACTCCTCCTTCCGGGCCAGAGCCTCCGCGAGATGTACGACGAGCGGGTCCCGCTCTACGAGAAGTACGCCGATCTCACCGTCGCGTGCTCGGGCGAGGATCTCGAATCCGTGGTCGGGCGCGTGATCGAAGCGTTGTGAGGGGTCCGGGATGGGGGGTTATGACCCCATTTCTGCAACCAGGAACCGCCCCTCCTCATCCTCGGCGAAGCGCACCGTGACCGTCTCCCCCTCGTGCACGCCAAAATCCGAGTAGGGTTCGTTCAGGAGAGTTCCCCGCAACGACGCGCCGTCGTCTGACTGGCCTTCCAGGCGGACCCACACGCCTTCGGGGATTGTTTCGCGGTCTTTCGAGACAAGGATCACCGATACGTCGTCGAAGCACCCCGGAGCCCTGAACCTGTCGAGGTCAACTCTCTTTCTTACCGCCTGGAGCTGTTCCGGTTCGTAATAGAGGCGCCATCGCTGTTCCTCGAGCAGCGAGAGATCGTTCGCTTCATCGTTTGAGAGGAGTGTATACGTTCCCACCTCGTCGGAGTGAAGTATGAGTCCCTCGCCGTGATTCTCGAAGTTCGCGACGATCTCCGGCGCCCCTCCGGGCTCGGTCCGGCACAGGGTATGGATACGAAAGGTGATGCCCTCCTCGTGGCCGACGTAAAAGAAGCCGATGCACCTGTCCGCGTCCGGCCGCATCAGTCCCTTCGCGGAGAGGATGCGGGAGATGCCGGGACCGATCTCCGCGATTGCCCACCTGTTGATGATCTCTCTATCTGAATAGGGTGTCGTCCTGTTGTTCATGGTACGTGGTACAGGGTCTTCATGTGCAATGTGAAAGCAATTTCGAAATGTTCATGGAAAGTCCCTGACTTGCTCTCCCTGTCAATAAGAAGTATCTGAGTTGAGGAAGGGCCCGATATCGTCCCCGTCCGGGCATCAAGATCCCTTGCAGATCACCTACGAAGTTAAGCGCACCGTTGCCGGGATGCTCTGGGACGGCATATCTCCCTGAGCAGGTCGTCGAAGAGACCTCCGCGCTGTATGGCATCCCGGAAGAGTGTATGAAGGAAGTGCTGGCCGCAGTTCCGACTTAA
>Ga0265294_10003000_pt1 | contig 21930 bp, 18 predicted proteins | sample MunlanPumphouse3_FD_192504 | JGI IMG/M metagenome (GOLD analysis project Ga0265294, IMG submission 192504) | Groundwater microbial communities from a municipal landfill in Southern Ontario, Canada - Pumphouse #3 | ecosystem: Environmental > Aquatic > Deep subsurface > Groundwater | place... | reverse complement strand
AGATTTTCTGATATTAAGATAAAAGAATTGTTAGAATTACAGTGGTGGAATTGGGATATTGAAAAGATAACAAAGAGTCTTGGATACTTAACTGGAAAGAAAATTGAAAAATAAAAACGCCCGCTAACACGCGGTCATAAAACATAGCGGTTTTAGTGCAATTTGCAGCTCAGTTCCCGCTGGTAAGGTCAGTAACGAGGGATAGGTTCGCAGCCACGAAATCCACTACGTTTCATACCGTCAACCGTTGGCAACAAGTGTAAAAAGACAGACGACCAGACAGATACAATAGTGACAAATAATAACGAAAGAAAAGATTTAGCTTTTTGACAGGACAGTGCAAATTTGATGGAACCGGAACGAAGTGGAGCTCGGCGGAGCCAAATTTATTTTGTTTTTTTCTTCCCACCCGCAAAAAAGAATAAAACCCCACCCACATTGCACACATTGCCAAAGCCCCACGAGCCAACGCTGAAACCAAAGCTTTGTCAAAGAGTGCAGCCTACCACCAGGAACCCTCGGACATTTTAGAGAATATTATCAGGCATAAAATATCTCCAATGTTTCTACAGAATTTATCCCTTAATTTGTATTTATGAAATTACTTATCGTAGAAGACGAACCGCAATTATTAAAAAGTTTGGAAGATTTTGCATCCAAAGAGGGATACCTGTATGATTCTTCCCAAGGATTTTGTTCTGCTGCTGAACGCATCGCTCTTTACGACTACGATTGCATTGTACTTGATATTAACCTTCCTGACGGAAATGGTTTCGATATACTTGAAGCCCTGCATAAAGAAGGCAAGACAAATGGGGTCATAATACTTTCAGCACGTGATTCATTAGATGATAAACTAAAAGGGCTTGGACTGGGTGCCGACGATTACCTTACCAAACCATTCTATTTCTCTGAGCTAAATGCCAGAATTAAAGCCATTATCCGTAGAAAGCAATTTAAGACAAACAAAATCGTACACTTTTCTAACCTGATTATTGAACCAGACCAACACCTCATTGGTGTAAGCAACCTTGATAACCCCATTTCATTTACTAAAAAAGAATTCGCTTTACTTAGCTATCTCATTAATAATCATAAACGGGTTCTTTCCAAGGTATCACTGGCAGAATATATCTGGGGAGATTATGTGGATGAAGCCCAAAGTTTCGATTTCCTTTTCTCACAGATAAGGAACTTAAAACGTAAGCTGAAAGAAGCCGGGGCAGACGTAGAAATTAACAATGTTTATGGAATAGGTTATCAAATAAAAGCACGATGAAGCTACTTACCTACACCTCACGGATTCAGTTGCGTTATTTCATGATTCTGTTTGGAATTTTTTCCATTCTGTTTTACGTAGTGCTTAACTGGAATGTACTTCGGAATGTGGACGAGGTGTTGCATAATAGAAAAATTAACCTGCTTGCATACCTCAAAACCAATCCTGAAGCTCCATTTCAAGGTGATAACCCGCTGGACGATTTTACTTTTTATGCCATAGATGCTGCAACTTTCCAAAAAAGCAAAGAAAACTATACAGATACGCTAATTTATGAACCTGTAGATGATGAACTCGATGAATACAGGAAATTAAACACTTTTGTAGAAATCCATAACCAATATTACAAATTGGAGATTTTAGCACCGCATCTTGAAGCCGATGAAATGTTAGGCACAATTGCCTTTTTTCTTGGAATTTTGCTTACCGGGCTATCACTCTCTTTTTATTTATCACAGCGAATAATTTCACGAAAAATTTGGAAACCATTCTACGATATGTTGGAAAAACTTCGTGGTTTTCGCCTCGACAAGCAGCAGCTTCCAGAGTTATCATCTTCTCAGATTGAAGAATTTAAGATGCTTAATGAGTCCATTAATGAATTGGTTTTGAAAAATATGGAAGTATTTACCAGTCAAAAACAATTTATTGAAAATGCCTCCCATGAAATGCAAACACCACTTGCCGTAATGCAGTCACGACTGGAAGCCCTAATAGGGCGGGCAGAGTTGACAAAAGAGCAGGCAGAGATTGTGGAAGGACTTATAAGCTCCACCCAACGTTTAAAAAAACTAAATAAAACCCTTCTTTTACTATCGAAAATTGAAAATCGTCAGTTCCTGTTAACTGACCAGGTTGATGTAAATCAGATTATACGGCAGTCAATGGAATATTATGAAGAACAGAAATCAAAACTTAATATTTCAGTAACGATTAAATCAGAAACCCAACTGACAGTACAGGGCAATATCATGCTCACGGAAATTCTTATTCAGAACCTGCTTAAAAATGCTTTTTTGCATAATACAGAAAATGGCATACTAACCATTTATGTAGGAGAAAAGCAGCTTACTATTTCCAATTCAGGCCACAAAAAAGATGAAGAAGGCTCAATGTTGGATAAAGAAAAATTGTTTAACCGTTTTTATAAGCAATCGGGAAATCCTGATTCGTGGGGTCTCGGATTGTCCATAGCTAAAAAAATTGCAGATACCAGCGGTTGGGAACTTTGTTACCGAAGTGATGGAGCCTTGCATATCTTCGAAGTGAATTTTCAATAAACAGTTCCGATTCCCATTTTTCTACAGATTCAATGGTTTCCTTTGTAAGGTAAATCATTTAAAACTATTGAAAAATGAACAGCAAAATAATCTTGACAACAGCAATAACACTAATTAGTACAGTGCTTTTTGCTCAAACGCCAAAAGCTTACATTACCAACTATGGCAGCGACTTTATTTCTGTTATTGACATTCAGAAAAATCAAAAAATTGCCGATATTACTACAGGGAGCAAGCCGCATGGGGTAGCCGTTTCACCTGACGGAAATTGGATTGCCGTAAGCAATGAAGGCGATAATACAGTTTCTATTATTAGTGCCGCCGACAATAAAGTAAAACAGACCATTTCCGTTGGTAAGACACCTCACCAGTTAAGTTTCAGCATTGACGGTAAGTATGTTTTAACCGCCATCAACGGAGAACATAAGGTTGATGTGATTTCAACCGCTAATTGGAAGTTGGTCAATTCAATTCCCGTTGGCAAAAACCCACACATTGTATTGCCTATGTCAGATGGGAAAACAGCTTGGGTAACTTCCGAAGGAGACAATAAAATCGTAAAAGTGAATCTGGACAGCATGAAAGTCGTAGCAGAAATTCCAACTTTCGGATTTCCGAGAGTGATGACCGCTACACCTGACGGAAAATATATTTATCTGACCATTCGCTGGTTTCACGGACAGGTAAAAATTGATGCGGAGCAAAACAAAATCATAGCCCAGGTTCTTTTACCGCAATCGGACAAATTTGATAACGAAGGGAAAGCAGCCCACGGACTTTCTGTAGCTCCTGACGGCAAAACCGTTTACCTGACGAGCCAGTTTACTAACGATGTAACGGCTATTGATGTAGCATCGGATAAAATCCTGAAAAATATTACAGCCGGCAAAAACCCAAACTGGATAGAACTAACTTCTGACGGTAAATTTGCAGTTGTAAGCAACACTTCATCAAATGATGCCAGTATTATTGATGTTGCAAATTGGAAAGTGGTGGCGACTATTCCGGTTGGGAAAAACCCAAAACGTTTGTGGGTGGCAAATACAAAATAATTGTTGATTTATGAGATATGGATTAATTACACTAATGCTGTTAATACATGTATTGGCTTTTGGGCAAAAATCAGGAAGCATATCAGGCAAAGTATTAGACAGCGAAAACAATATTGTTGAATTTGTCAATGTTTTTCTTACTTCCGTTAACGATTCAACGACTATCGTTAACGGAACGGTTACAGACAATACGGGCAGTTTTGATTTAACGAATGTCCCCCTTGGTAAATATTTTATTCAGTTTCGGTTTATCGGATTCTTAAATCATCAACAAACAGTAATACTTGACGATGTAAGCAAAAATATAGATTTGGGAACCATTATAATGAAACAGGATGCAATCGCATTGAACGCTATTGAAATAACAGCTTTTCGCAACCTGATTCAGAGAACAGATGAGGGAATTGTGGTGAACGCATCGGAAAATTTGACACAAATTGGCGGTACGGCAGCCGACTTAATGAAAAATATGCCCGGGGTTCAGGTTGATATGGAAGGAAATTTAACTATGCGTGGAAAAACCCCCTTGATAATGATAAACGGCAGGGTTTCGGCTATTGGTGGAGTGGACAGAGTTACAAATTTGGAACAAATCCCGGCAAGTACCATCGAGCGTATCGAAATTCTTACAAATCCTTCTGCAAAATACGATGCCGATGCCGAAAGTGGAATTATAAACATTGTACTTAAAAATAATACAAACCTTGGCACAAACGGAGCGGCAGCTTTAGGAGGCGGTTTTGGAGCACGCTATCGCTTAAATGGCTCCTTCCTTTTTAATCATAATACAAACAAATGGGATTTAGGCCTGGCTTACGACAATTGGTTTACTACCAGAACACGCACGGTAAACAAACAGCGTGTTCAATACGATTCTGACGATAACCATTTTCTATCACAGCCACGGGAAGACGAACGTACCATACAAACCCAAACGGCACGGTTTAATGTGGGCTATACCCCAAATTCTAAAAACAGTTTTAAATTGGAAGGGATTTGGCTTTTTGAAGGACAAGATAATTATGAAACCATTGTTAGCACCACAGAAACATCATTGCATGACTTTACAAGCCGTAACAGCCGATTTTCAAACGAAATAAGACGTTTCCAAACTGGCGAACTCTTGTTCAATTATACGAGAAATTTCATTCAGAACAGGGTACTTTCCATAGATGCAAATTCTGCCATTGAATACAACAGGGAAAACACCGACATCTCTACTCAAAGCTTATCGGAGGAAAACGCAGAGATAGGCAGCCCGTTTTTACAGAAAACACATTTTTACGAAGATGCCAACCTGACTAATTTCTCGATAAACTATTTGCATCCGATAAAAGAATCAGGATTATTTGAAACCGGTTATAAAACCACGCTTAGGTTTATCAATGATGATTATCTTCGTTCAAACCAACAAAACGGCAGTTTTATAACCGACTTATCTCACACCGATATTTTTAAATTCAACGAACAAATTCATGCTCTTTATCTGCAATACACAGGTTGGACAGGTACACAACAAGAGCCGAAATTGAAATATCACTTCGGCATCAGACCTGAACAGGTTTTGAATACAGGCGATAATGTTCAGTCTTCGTACAATTTTTCTAATAACTATTTTCAACTTTATCCATCGGCATCGTTAATTTATTACACACCCAAAAGAAATTCGTTCAAACTTGCTTACAGCAAGCGAATAAACAGACCCTCTATCGGTGATTACAGTCCCTTTATTGATATTACCGATTCGCTGAACGTTTGGTCGGGCAATCCCGATATTCAGCCTGAGATTTCACACTCATTTGAATTAACACAAAATCAAACCTTTAAAAAGGCAAGCCTTACGACTTCCTTGTTTTACCGCCTGACGAGCAACAGTATTTTCCCTTATACCACTATCGACAATAACGGGGTCAGCACCACAAGGCCTGAAAATTTTGGCAATTCTTACACTTATGGGGCAGAAGCTTTTTTTACTTATAACCCGATTAATTTTTGGAAAATAAATCTTGATGCATCAATATACGAACAAAGAATTGAACCAAGTGCCAAATTGCAAAATGCCCCGGAAAATTTGTTGTCAGGATACGCTAAATTCATCAACAATTTTGATGTTTGGAAAAACGGCAGGTTTCAAATCACAACTAATTATACATCGCCCATTGTCATTCCACAAGGCATTATAAAGGAAGTTTATTTTATTGACCTTGGGTTTCAGCAAAAAATCTTAAAAGGTCAGGGGCGTTTGGCTTTGACAGTAACCGATATATTTGATACACAGCGCAGTGAATCTACTGTTTCTGGCAGCAATTTTGAATATACACACTATCGGAAAGTAGATACAAGGGCAGTTATGCTGATTTTTGCTTATACCTTTAAGTCAGAATTTAAAGAAAAACTCTTAGAAAATAAATTTAAAAACGAATGATATGAAAACACCAATGATTGTTTTTTTTGCACTTATCTGCATTATGGCTTATAGCAATACTCCAAAGAATAAAACTGTTGAAAATCCAACTTCTATTACCAATACAGTTAAAGACACCCTTATCAGCTTTGAAAATGGATTACCGGGAGAATTACCTTCGGGTTGGTCTCAATTCTATACCGGACAAGGCAGTACCGATTGGAAAGTATTGGATGACCAGGGAAATAAAGTATTGGGCCAACTGTACAGCGACAATCCCAACGGCCATTTTAATGTAATTGTTAACGATGAAATTTCAGCCAAAGACATAGAACTCACTGTTCGGCTAAAAGGTGTTAAAGGCAATCACGACCAAGGGGGCGGCTTTGTTTGGCGATTTACGGATAAAAACAACTATTATGTGGTGCGTGCCAATCCGCTTGAAGACAATGTAGTATTGTATAAAGTGGAGAATGGCAAACGCACCGACCTGCCATTGGTGGGTAAAGGAAAGACCTATGGCGTGGATGTACCATCGTTGGGTACAGGATGGAATACTTTGAAATTGTTGGTGAAAGACGATTTGTTTACGGTATTTCTTAACGGAAAAGAGATTTTTAAAGTGCAGGACAAAACTTTTACTAATGCCGGCAAAGTGGGTTTTTGGACAAAAGCGGATGCGGTTACTTACTTTGACGATTTGAAAATTCAAATTGAATAATTGTTAGTTTTTTGTTCATCAGGAAAAACTTAATTAATTATCCTAAATTATTGATAATCTGAAAAATTTAAAAAATGAATATGCGTATTGCACTTTTTGCCACTTTTTTATTGATTGCTCGGGTATCATTCTCGCAAATCAGCATTGAAGCAGACTTGATGTTAAATCCTGAAAATATTATCAGGTTAACTTACAACCAAAACGACAGAATTAAAGCAGCCTACTACGAATTGGAATCGGCAAAGAGCAATTTTAAGTTATTTGAAAGTGAATACACCCAGTTTAACCCATTAATAGTTGCTCCAAAATTTAGTGCAAACTCAGATGGTGACTATGCTTCTGATATGACTGCAGGGATGAAAAAAGATTTCTTTGACGGTTCGTCAATTGGTGTGGCGTTGGGAACTTATAACGACTGGGAGCAAAACACGGGTCACGGCACGATAAATTTCATTGAAACAGAAATTGGCTTTCCGCTTTTTTCTTCTTCCAGAACATTGGAAAGAATTATAAAAAGGACATTTGAGGAAAACGAGCTTTATACAAAAAACCTCGATTATGTTGATGCTGTCCGGGAAAATATCCTCAACGCCCTGGAACAATATTATGACCTGGTTCCCAGAATAAAAATTTATGAAATGCTGATTGAATATCGCAAAGAATTAATTAACCTATTAGAGGATGATAGTATTACCACAACAAATTCAGACAGGGAACAAATTAGTGGCGAAATAACAAACCTCAATTCAAAAATTACTGGTTTTGAGATTACTTTATATTCGTTGCAGCTCCAAATGCAACGTTATATGAATGTTGAACAAATTCAGTTAGGCCAGCTAACAAAAATAGAAATAAATTTTAACGAACCCGGATATGTTGGTAAATACTACATCGACGAAATTACTGATAGCATTTTTAACAAAGCCTTAAATAATGACACCGAATTTAAAGTATTGGGTATTATTAAAAAAAATGCCGAAGAAAAAAAGAGGCTGGCAGAAAAAGGAAAGTGGGATATCTATGCAACTACAGGGGGCAGGTATAATTTTTATGAATTCACTGGCAACGTGAGACAGGGCAATTTTCTTACGGCTGATGCGGGTATTAAAATCAAGATAAACGACCCCAAAATACTCAGGCACACCATAGCAAAAGCTCAGGCCGATATTAATGCTATTGATTACACTATTGCCGACCGCAGAAAACTAATTAAGTCAGATATTCTTCAGCTTAAAGATGCGCTTACCAAGAAAAAAGAGCAAATGATTAGTACAACGACCAGTTTGCAATCGTGGAAACGAATTTATGCAACAAAGAAAGAATCGTATTTGCTACAAGAGGAAAGTGTTGATAATTATATCCAGGCATTCAGGTCACTGGTATCAACGCATGAAACATTGTTGCAACTGGAAAATAATTATTTAGACTTAATTAGAGATTTAGACTATGTATGCGGTGAGTATTTTGCTGTAATTAACTTGACAAATTAGCCATCCCACAGTCGTAAGCACATCCCGCAAACCGCTCAAAGCCAAACCAAATCCAAAGTTTGCGGGAAGAGCTTCCGCCTCTCCTGCCCGAGTAACCGCCTTTCAGGACGGTTTTGGGATTGCCCACGCTCAAAAAAACAAAATAAATTTGTACTTTGTAGATAGGTTCGTGCAGATTGATAATGACAAGAAAATAAAGCTAAATATATGAAATACAGACGGATATGAATGAACACCAGTTGCCAACACGCGGTATAGTTAATTGCCGGTGCAGTGGGTATTCGAGCGGCACAGCTCGTATCAAAAGTAGTTGTAACTTGACAGGAAAGTGCTTCGAAATCGGCAACTAACCATACCGCCATCCGTTGGCAACAAGTGTAAAAAAAGACAACCCGACAGCTAGTTACGATAACGACAAAATTGAAATAAGAAAGGATTTAGCTTTTTGACAGGACAGTACTAATTTGATGGAATTTATTTTGTTTTTTTCCGACGCTCAAAAGAAAATGAAATGAAACCCCAACCCACATTGCACACATTTGCAAATCGCACCAGCCGCACGTAAACCAAAATTTGCAAAAGAGTGCAATCTTCCCACCACACTACTGCTACGATAAAACATTCGTTAATTTATGCAAAAAAAAGATTGGATTATAGAAAAATATATCAATCTTTGTACCGTAAAACAATTTTAGTACAAATTTGATATGAGCATTGATAATACCAAAGAATCAATTTTAAGCGTTGCGAATAAGCTATTCAGTCGCTTTGGGTTCCATAAAACTTCAATGGATGAAATCGCTAAAATTGCGAGGAAAGCCAAAGGTTCCTTATATTATCATTTTGCAAGCAAGGAGGATTTATTTAGGGAGGTAGTATCAATTGAAATGATAAACCTGAAAAATCAGCTGTCTTTTATTGTTAATAATCCTGATTTGACTTCTACGGAAAAGGTAAAAAAATATCTCGTTAAAAGAATGGAGATTCTAAATTCTGCTGCAAATTATCATGAAACGCTAAAAGCTGATTTTTTTGAACATTTTCATTTCATTGATGATTTACGGACTGAATTAGATGCATGGGAAAAAGAAAACCTGAAAAAGTTAATCCTTCAAGGTGTTGAGAGGGGTGAATTTGCTATTATTGGAGATATTGATGTTTTGTTAGACGTATTCATTATGGTTATAAAAGGGCTTGAGATACCCTTTTTTCTACAGAACAAATATGTGAAATACGCTCCTCATTTTGAAGGTTTAATTGGAATACTCACAAAAGGTTTATCTCGATAATTTTTTTTGCACTAAAACTGACTATAAAACGATTTAAGTATAATTAATTTTAAAACAACAAAATATGAACAGATTCGCAGATGGCATAGTGAAATTTAAATGGCTTATAATTATAGCCGTTGTAGGTTTAACCGTATTCTTTAGTTATCAGGCAAAAGACTTGCATATAAACGCTGATATAATAAGCTCTTTGCCCGATGATGACCCTGTTGCCCGGTTGTACAAGGAGATAGGAACACAGTTTGGCGGAAATGATATGGGAATGATTGTGTTGGAAACAAATGATGTTTTTAAAGCAGAAGTCATTCAGCATATAAAGCAAATTACCGATAGCATAAAATATACCAGTGGGGTTTCAACCGTTACAAGCTTAACCAATATTCTCGATATCAAAAGCTCTGAATGGGGTATTGAAATCGGCAAGCTGGTTGATGAGTATGATTTGCCCGTTGAGCAATCGCAGTTAGACAGCCTGAAAAACTATGTTTTCTCCAAAGAGATGTACAGGGGAGCTATTGTTTCAGAGGATGGAACGGCAACCGCAATAATGTTTACACTTCTCCCCGAGGGAGATAAACAGGCTGTTGCAAAAGAAATTAAGGATAAAATTGAAGCATTGGATTTGCCCGAGACAACTTATTTTGGCGGTCTCCCCATGATGATGAACGACATTAACGATTTGATTGTTTCGGATATTGTATGGCTTGTTCCCATCGTTTTCCTCGTAATAGCCATTATTTTATTGTTGAGTTTTAAATCTTTTAGAGGGGTATTGTTGCCGTTGCTCATAGCAGGTTTGGCCGTTATTTGGACAATGGGCTTAATGGCAGTAACCGGGTATGAGTTGACAATTATCTCAAATATAATTCCGGTTGTGCTGCTTGCTGTAGGAAGTGCTTATACAATTCATGTGCTCAATAGTATTAACCACAATAAACTTGCAGACAGAAAACAGGCATTAGTTCAAGCACTTAGATATATTCTGATTCCTGTAATACTGGCAGCAGTAACCACTGCCATTGGATTTGTATCATTTGTTTTTGGGGCATACCTCACCATGATTAAAGACTTCGGAATATTTACTGCGGTTGGTACATTAATCGCTTTAATACTATCCCTATTTTTTGTTCCCGCACTTATCTCTGGACTTTCAATGTATGGCAAAAAAACAGCTATTGAATCCGAAGAAAAGCAAACCATATTAACTCACAAAATTCTACTGCCCTTGGTAAAATTTCTGTTTAAACATCCCAAATATACACTTACAGGTTGGGGAGTTCTGCTAATGTTATGCATTGGTGGCCTAATGTTGATAAAAACCAGCGTTAACATGGCCGACTATTTTAAGAAAGATAATCCAACAAGGATTGCAGAGGATGTTATGCAGAAAAAATTTGGCGGCTCGTTACCGGTATTTGTTGTTTTTGAAGGAGATATGCAAAGTCCAGAGGTGCTGAAGATGATGATTAGTACCGAACATTTCATGAAGGAGGACCCGAATATTGAAATAACACAGTCGGTAGCAGACTTGATTGAACAAATGAACGATGCCATGGGCGAGGGTAAAAAAATTCCCGATGACAAGGCAAAAATTGAACAATTATGGTTTCTGCTCGATGGGCAGGAGGTTATGCCCCAACTAGTGAACAATGACCTAACCAAAGGAATTATCCAATCGAAATTTGCATCGGTTGACAGTAAAGAACTTGAGGTGTTTACTGCAAAAATGAACCGGTTCATCGAGGATAACCCAAACGAACATTGTAAAATTGAATTGACCGGGATGCCTTCTGTGTATGTTAAGCTCAACAGTAGTTTGATAAATAGCCAGTATAACAGTTTGTTGATAGCCATTATTATGGTTGTACTTATTGTGGGCTTGATATTGCGCTCCGCTTCAAAAGGGATTTTTGCCGCCATACCCGTTGTTGCCACTATTATTGTATTATTCGGGTTCATGGGTATCACAGGTATCCCCCTCGATATTGCAACTGTACTTGTGGCCAGCATTGCCTTGGGTATAGGCATCGATTATTCCATTCATGTTATAACCGGTTTCAATAAGCATTTGATAAGCCACGGGGATGCTGAAAAAGCCATAGAAGAAACCATATTGCTAAGTGGGAAGGCTGTAATTATCAATGTCATATCGGTATCAGCCGGATTTTTAGTGCTTCTGTTTTCGCAAATCGTGCCCTTGCAAAATTTCGGCTTACTGGTTGCCATAAGCATGTTTGGCTCCGGGTTTGGGGCTTTAACGCTATTACCGGTTATTTTAATCCTTGTGAACAGGAAACGTAAAATAATAGCAAATAATCATTAACAATTAAAAATAAAAAGTATGAAATCAAGAATTAAAACAGCGGTAATGACCGCTATTATCGTAGCAGGAGGTATTTTTTCTGCCAATGCGCAAGACGCAAGTACAATCCTTAAAAAAATGGACGATGTGATGTACTCTCCCAAAGACATGACAGGGAAAAATAAAATTATTCTGATTGACAAAAATGGGAAAGAGGAAATCCGTGAAGCCACTGTACAACAGAAAGGTAACGACAAGCGTATATTTCGTTTTACTTCCCCTGCCTCACAAGCCGGAATCTCCGTTTTATCATTGCCCGATGATGTGATGTATTTGTATTTACCTGCCTTTGGAAAAGAAAGGAGAATTGCAACCAGCGCTAAAAATCAAAACTTTGCAGGTACCGATTTTTCTTATGACGATATGGAGTCTGTGCTATTCTCGATAAAGTACACCCCAAAATTAGTAAAAACTGAAGGCAATGTATATGTATTGGAATTAACTCCTATCGGTGGTAAATCGGATTATTCAAAAGTAATGGTACAGGTAAATAAAACAGATTATTATCCCGTATCAATGGAATATTACGACAAGGGAAACACCAAAATAAAAGAAGCAAAATACACTTTCAAAAAGATTGGCAATTATTGGAATGCCGCTGAAATTGAAATGACTGATTTAAAGAAAAACCACAAAACCAAAATGCAGATGTCGGATGTGAAATACGACACGGGGTTGACAGACGATGATTTTACTGTTAGGAAGCTAAAACAATAATTGGTTGTTGAGAATGAAAACCATTTCAGGGTACATTTTGACAAAAGTTTTGGGTTGGAAAATTGTCGGTGATTTTCCAACCCTTAATAAATGTGTTATCATTTTTGCACCGCATACTAGTTATTACGATTCTTTGTATGGCAAATTATTTCTAAATGAGATAAGCATTAACCATATCATTTTATCAAAAAAAGAACTTTTCTTTTTTCCGATGAATATCTTAATGAAATGGTATGGTTCTGTTGCAGTTCGCAGTGTAAAAGGTGAAAATACTATTTGCAAGATTTCTAAAATAATTCAAGAATCTCAATCCGTACATGCAATTATTTCGCCGGAAGGGACAAGAAAAAAAGTTATCAAGTGGAATAAGGGCTTCTATTATATTGCATTTAAAGCGAAAGTTCCTATTGTAGTAAGTTATCTGGATTATCAGAAAAAAGAAATTGGTATAAAGGGAGTAATTGATGATATTGAAAATATTGAAACCGTAATGCAACAAATAAACCTTATGTATAAAGATGTTACCGCAAAATATCCTGAAAATTTTTCACTTGAATTAAAAGTATAGAGTATATGAAACAGAATGTAGCATTGGTATTATCAAGCGGGGGCTCAAGAGGTCTTGCCCATATCGGGGTTATCTCAGAACTGGAAAAACACGGGTTTACCATTACATCCGTTTCAGGCTCTTCCATAGGAGCGGTTATGGGAGGGCTTTACGCCATGGGAAAAATACAGGAATATACCAAGTGGGTAAGCTCCTTTAACAAAAGGGATATCTGGGGCTTTATGGATTTTACAATTGCCTCTAATGGTTTATTAAAGGGTGAGCGGGTTTTTGATAAAATGAAGACATTTATCCCCGATATGAATATTGAAGATATGCCCATCCCCTTTGCTGCCGTTGCTACTGATATACTCCACGAAAAAGAAGTAGTTTTTACCAAAGGAAGTTTTTATGAGGCTGTCAGGGCATCTGTTGCAATTCCGGCTGTTTTTACACCGGTAAAATATAACAATACCATTCTTGTTGACGGTGGTATTCTAAATCCAATTCCTATCGAACATGTACGCCGAAAAAATGGTGATATCCTAATTGTAGTGAATCTATACGGTGAGAAAAAGGTTGATATTCCAAATGAAAAAAATATCGACAATGGATATTTAAACAGGTTGATAAACCCCTTGTTAACCTTAATTTCAACGGGAGACAAGAGCAGCAAAGGATATTACTCCCTTTTAAGCAGTACGACATCGGCAATGATACAAAAAATTGCAGAATTAAACATTGAAAAACATAAACCCGATTTGGTGATAAACATTCCCCACGATTCCGCCAGCACTTTTGACTTTTACAAAGCAAAAGAACTGATAGAGTTAGGAGAAAGTGCGGCAAAAGAGGCAATCACAAATTATTAGGGAAAATCGATAAGGAAATGAATGCAACAAAAGAATATATCAATATTCACAGGCTTATAAAAGAAAGCGATTCAAAGCTGCTGAAACGCTTACCCAACTTTATGATTTATCTGATTAAACTAATTATCAGACAAAATGAGATAAATCGAATTCTTTCTGCTTATGCTGATTACGAGGGTGTTGAATTTCTGTCAAAAATAAAAGATGAACTAAACATTAAGATTGAAATTGAAGGCATGGAGAATTTACCCGAAGACGGGAAATGCTTTTTTGTAGCAAACCATCCCTTTGGTTTTGTTGACGGTCTGGTACTAACAAAAACGGTCGTCAACAAGTATGGCGATTTCCGGGCTATAGGTAACGAAGCGTTTATGCTAATACCACAATTAAAGTCAAAAATTGCTGCGGTAAATGTTTTCGGAAAGAATCCAAAGCAGTATATTCTGGAGCTGGAAAAAGTGTTTGCATACAATCTGCCCATCACTCACTTTCCTGCCGGCCTGGTTTCAAGAATAAAAGAAAGAAAAATTGAGGACAGGGATTGGCAGAAGGCTTTTATTTCTAAGGCAATTGAACATCAACGAAATGTGGTGCCAATTTTTTTCTATGGCCAAAATTCCCGTTTATTCTATTTCATCTATGTTGGAAGAAAGCTTCTGAGAATAAAATCAAACCTTGAGCTGGTTCTTTTACCTCATGAAATTTTTACCAAGAGAAACAAAACAATAAAGATGAAAATTGGAAAACCAATCACTTACCAAACATTTGACAAGTCTAAAACTCATTTTGAATGGGCTCAGCTTGTAAAGGAACAGGTTTATAATTTAAACTCATAGCAATGAAAAAAGTTTCGGCGATAATATGTGCATATAACGAAGAGAAAACCATCAAAGAGGTTATCCTGTCTGTTTCAAAGGCTGTTATAGTCAGCGAAATAGTGATTGTTAACGATGGTTCTACCGATAACACCAAGGAAATAATTGAAGCACTGAGAAAAGAAATTGAAATAACGGCCATTCATCTGGAAGAAAATAAGGGGAAAGGGTATGCAATGGCTATAGCTGTTGAGAATGCTATTTTCGACATTATGGTTTTTATTGATGCCGACCAAAGAACTATACCCTCCGGCTACATTACCCAATTGGTAGCACCCTTATTAAACAATGAGTGCGATATGGTTTTGGGTTATTCTACCGTAAATATTTTAAGTCAGGAAGTAAATCCATTAAAGATTTTAACAGGCGAAAGGGCTCTACTTAAAGAAGATATTTCACCCATACTTGATAAAATGAAGGAATCACGTTTCGGTGTCGAAACGCTCCTTTACTTCTTCTACATATCTCTGGGTAAATCCTTAAAATTCCTTCGGCTCGCCGAAATGAAGCATAACGATAAATATAAGAAAATGACTACATTAAAAGCCACAACAAGCTATATCAACGAGGGTTGGGAAATTGCCTACACAGCTATGAAGAATTATGATTTATTGCTAAAAGTTATTGAACGGCAAATAAAAAAGGGGGTTAAATTATGAGAAAAATATCAGCAATAATTTGCGCCTACAACGAGGAAAAAACGGTTAAAGAAGTGGTAACAACCGTGTACGATTACTTCTATGACGAGGTAATTGTTGTAAACGACGGCTCAACAGATGGTACAGACAAAATTTTAACCGAACTTCTGAATTTGTCCACACTTAAATATATAGCACTACCTGAGAATAAAGGGAAAGGTTATGCCATGGCAACAGGCGTTGAAAATTCAACAGGTGAGATAATCGTTTTCATAGATGCCGACTTATCCAACTTAAAGGAAGAGCATTTTGAACAGTTACTCACACCTATTTTCAACAATGAGTGCGATATGGTTTTGGGGCAGGCAACAGAAACCCTGATTAACTATAAATTCAACCCGTTCAAATCGTTTACTGGCGAAAGGGCTATGTTGAAGAAAGATATCATGCCAATTTTGGAGGAAATGAAAACCTCAAAATTCGGTGTGGAAACCTTAATCAATCTTTACTTTCAAGCACATGAAAAAAGTGTTAAATATACTATGCTTGAAGGGTTAAAGCACCCAACGAAATTTGATAAAGCCAATGGCAAATCGCAAGCAATAAAAGAATTTGTTTTGGAGGGGCATCAAATTGCATTGGCGGCGTTTAACAGCTTTAATTTGTTAACAAAAATCGTTAGAAATCAAATCAAAAAAAATATAGATTTATGAAAACAAGAATTTTATTTTTTTCTATGCTTCTGCTTGTTTCCGTTTCAAGCGTAACTAATGCACAGGAAGATAACAGCCTTAAACTGTCAGGTGAACTTTTAACCGACCAACGTTTTTTACTTAAATCACCCAACGATTGGGCTTGGAACGAAAACCGTCTGACTTTAAAACTTGACAAAAGAATTACCGATAATTCAAAATTTTACAGCGAAGTCTGGTTGCGTAATATTGGCCTGCCCGGTATTAATTCATCATCTGACCTTTATAATAAAGGGATTATTGACCCTTATAATCTTGAAATCAGGGAAGCGTATGTTCAGTTATACGGTTTTCTTACTGAAAATTTAGATGTTACCATTGGTCGTCAACGCATTGTTTGGGGAACTGCCGATAAATTAAATCCAACAGACAACCTTAATCCATTAGATTTGGAAGACATTTTAGATTTTGGTCGTCGTCGTGGTTCTGATGCTATTAACCTAAATTACTACATAAACAGTGACTTCTCGCTTCAAGGGATTTTTATTCCTTTTTTCCAACCTGCGAATATGCCTGTTGGTATTTTTGCAAACGCACTCTCCCCTAATTTAGAATTACCACAAGGCATGGTCTTAAAAGGTTTATCTGATACTTTAATGATGCCGCGCTATAATTTGGGAGAAAGTTCAACAGCGGGTTTAAAATTCAAAGGTTTTGCAAAAGGTGTTGATTTTTCCCTGAGCTATGTTTGGGGATATGACGGATTACCTTTCTCCACAAGAAATACTTTTATCCCTGTTGATGCGTTTGGCGGAATAACTATCAATTCTCAGCTTTCATTTGCAAGAACACATATTATTGGTGCAGATTTGGCTACAAGCATTGCAGGTATTGGTTTTTGGGCCGAGGCAGCAGCATTTATTCCCGATGAAGACGTAATCATGACCAATGATTTGTCTGCTTTTTATCCGCTGTCACCCGTTCCAGTAACTCAGGATTCATTAATTTTAGACAAAACAAAGCCTTACATTAAATTTGTTGTTGGTGGCGATTACAATTTTGCGGATGGTTCGTATCTTAATCTTCAATACATGCACGGGTTTATTCACGAACGAGGAGCCGAAAACCTGAATGACTATTTCTTTTTACGGTACGAAAAGAAATTTTTCAATGAAAAGTTAAAAGTAGCTCCTATTGGTGGTGGTTTCATAGTTACAGACTGGAATAATATAAAAGATAATTATGCCCTTGTGTATATGCCTGAGATTGCTTACCAAGCCACTATTAATTCAGAAATCACTTTAGCAACCACAATTTTTGATGGCAAAGGAGATAATTTGTTTTCGAATCTGAAGGATTACAATATGTTTATGTTAAAATTGAAATATAGTTTTTAATGTTAAATCAAATATGCCCTACACACTGCCGTAAGCACATTTGCAACCCCGCACGAGCCAACGCTCCAACCAAAGGCTTGCAAAAGAGCTTCCGCCTCTCCAGCCCAAGCAACCGCCTTTCAGGACGGTTTTAGGATTGTCCACGCTCAAAAAAACAAAATAAATTTGTGCTTCGTGGATAGGTTGGTGCATATTGACGATGACAAGAAAAATAAAAGCTAAATAAATGAAAAACAGGTGGATATGAATGAACACCAGTTGCCAACACGCGGTATAGTTAATTGCCGGTGCAGTGGGTATTCGAGCGGCACAGGTCTTATCAAAAGTAGTTGTAACTTGATAGGAAAGTGCTTCGAAATCGGCAACTAACCATACCGCCATCCGTTAGGCAACATTAAAAAATGACACCAGCGAGCGATATAATGGATAAAAATAAAAAAATATTTGGATTAGAAAAAAACACCTTTTTTACAGGACTAACAAGTTTTTTCACTGACACCTCTACCAAGATGGTATATAGTGTTATGCCTCTATTTTTATTATCGATAGGAGCATCTAAAACAACGATTTCGTTAATTGAAGGAATTGCAGAGAGTACAGCATCTTTATTAAAGGTAATTTCGGGATACTGGAGTGATAAGATTGGTAAAAACAAGCCATTCATGATTATTGGATATGGCATTACAGCCATTATAACTCCCTTATATGCATTAGCAAGAGTACCAATTCAGATTTTATTTTTTCGGTTTTTTGAACGTATTGGAAAAGGGTTAAGAGCAGCACCACGAGACAGCCTTATAAGTGGCTCAATAAAAAAAAAAGAAGCTGGTAAAACTTTTGGGTTTCAGAAAGCAATGGATAATAGTGGGGCTATTGTTGGTCCCTTGATTGCTTTTTTATTGCTATCTATTTTTCCATTAAATTATTCTTACATATTTTTATTGGCAACAATTCCTGCAATTCTTGGTGTATTAACGATTATTATTTTCATAAAAGAGGCAAAGGCAGAAAAAAAAGAAACTACGAATAAGATTTCTTTAAAATATTTACCCAAAAAGTTCTATTTCTTTCTTATTATAATTTTCGTATTTACTCTTGGTAATTCGGCAGATGCATTGTTGCTTGTAAAAACCAGCGAAACTGGTATAGATAAATCATACATTCCTTTTGTATATATGATATTTAATACAGTATCTGTATTGCTTGCCATACCGATTGGAAAATTATCGGATAGAATTGGTCGTGAAAAATTGATTATTCTGGGTTTTTTAGTATATGCGATTGTTTATTATTTTTTCGGCAGATTCAATAGTATAAATATTTTTATTTTATTGTTTATGCTGTATGGATTTTACAGTGCATTGACTGATGGCAGCCAAAAAGCAATTATTTCTGACATTGTTAGCAAAGAATTGAAAGGAACTGGGTTTGGCATTTATCATGCTATACTTGGTATTACTTTATTACCTGCGAGTTTAATTGCAGGATTACTGTATGATAGGGTCAATTCAAATGCTCCGTTTTATTTTGGTTCTGTAATGGCATTAATTGCTACTATACTAATGATAATATTTACAGTTTTAGACAAGAGAAAGAGAAAAAGAAAAATTAACGTTGCCTAACACGCAGTATAAAACATTGGGGTTTAAGTGGTTATGCGAGCGTCCTGCCCCGCATCAAGTTCGGTGTAACTCGACAGGAAAGTAGCCCGCAATCTCCAACGTTTCATACCGCCAACCGTTACCGCCAAGTGTAAAAACGACACAGCAGACAATTTACAACTTAAAAAAAATCAAAGAAAATGCCCACGCACAAAACAGCACATTTGCAAACCGCACAAACCGACACACAACCAATGTTTGCAAAAGAGCTGTTTTCTTCCCAACGCACCCAAGCCCACCCACCACCCTTGAAAACTCGTTGACAAAAAATTTAGAAAAGTAAAAATTAGCAGAAGCATAAATTGTATTTTAGCAAATTAATAAATTGATTTTTAGAAATATGAAATTCTCAGACCCTTTCAAAATATTGATACCCAGCGAAAGGTGGGCACCAACACAAAGCCAAATGGACATGTTTCAAAATGCTTACGAAAAGTTGTTGCCACCGTTGGTTTATAAAATACGTTTAGCAGTTGAAAAATGGAGAGATGAAGATTATGCAGGTGCTTCTGAAACTTCAAAACTGTTGATGAATTTTTGGTTTAATCAAGAACATTTAATCGGACAATCAAAATTCTGTTTTTTCTTTTCGCAACGTGAAGCTATAGAATCAATTATCTATTTGTATGAAGTGGCAAAAGCTAAAGACAAATACGAACTAATGCGCTTTGATTCTTCTGGTCGCGTTAGTACAGGTATGTTTGATGAAAACTGGACGCGGTATGTTGTAAAAATGGCAACAGGTGCAGGTAAAACAAAAGTTATGGGTTTGACATTGGTTTGGAGTTACTTCCATAAACTTTACGAAACAGACAGTTTACTTTCAAAAAACTTCTTGGTTATTGCACCAAACATTATTGTTCTGAATCGTTTACGAAAGGATTTTGACGGTTTAAAAATGTTTTTTGACGAGCCTTTTATTCCTGAAAATGGATATGCCGACAGAGACTGGAAAAACGATTTTCAATTAACCTTACACATACAGGACGAACTAAAACCAATAACCGAATCGGGAAATATTTTTCTTACCAACATTCATAGAGTATTTTTAAACGAAGAATCTGAACAAAGTTTTGAGGACACTTTCTTAGGGCTTAAACCAAAACCCGATGCTGATACCTCAAAAGGTTTGGATTTGGGTAAAGTATTGCGCAGCGATAAGATTAAAAATTTGGTTGTGCTTAACGATGAAGCGCATCATATTCACGATAGTGCATTGGCTTGGTTTAAGAGTATTGAAGACATAAGCAATAAATTAAAACTAAAAAACAGTAATGGGTTAAGTTTGCAAGCCGATTATTCTGCAACTCCAAAACACAACAATGGTGCAATTTTCGTTCAAACTATTTGCGATTATCCTTTGGTTGAAGCTATAAAACAAAATGTAGTTAAGTCGCCTGTTTTACCTGATGAGGCTTCTCGACAAAAAATTCAAGAGAAAGGTTCTTCTGATTTTATTGAACGCTATCGCGATTACATTCATTTAGGCTATTTGGAATGGGAACAGCAATACGAAGAGTTGAAAAGCCAAAAAACGCCTATTCTTTTTGTAATGACAATGAGCACCAAAGAAGCAGACCAGGCAGCAGCTTTTTTGGAAAGTAATTATCCAAAAATGAAAAATGCAGTTTTAACTATTCACACTAACAACTCAGGTGAAATAAAGGAAACAGCAACCACAAAAAAAGCAAAAGAAGAATTAGAAATACTGCGTAAAGCAGCCGATAGTATCGACAAAGATGATTCGCCATACAAAGCGGTTGTTTCAGTTTTAATGCTTCGTGAAGGCTGGGATGTAAGAAATGTTTCAACTGTTGTTGGTTTACGTCCGTTTGGTGCCGATTCTAAAATATTACCCGAACAAACCATAGGCAGAGGCTTGCGAAAAATGTTTTCGTTAGATACGCCAGAAAATTTGGTTGTTGTTGGTACTCCTGCATTTTTGGAGTTTGTTGAAAGTTTAAAAACCGAAGGTGTTGAATTTCAATACAGCCCAATGGGTAAAGGTACAAAAGGAAAATCGCCTGTTATTGTGGAGGTTGACAAGGAAAACCCGAATAAAGATTTGGACAAATTAGATATTCCAATTCCGCAAATGAGCCCTCGCATTTATCGGGAATTTAAAAATCTTGAATTAATTGATGTAGGTAGCTTAAAAAACGAAAAAGTTCCAATCAAAAAATTCAACAACGATGAATTGAAAGAAATTGTATTTAACGATATTGAAGGCGATTTTTCGCACAAAACCATTTTTAAAGATACCGTCCCTGATTATCGAAATGTTATTGGATTTTTTACCGCCTCGATTCTTAAAGACAGCCGCTTGGTAAGTGGTTTTGATATTCTATATCCTAAAGTTGAAAGTTTTATCAAATATAAACTCTTCACAAAAGAAGTTGAATTGAGCGATGCACAAACTTTACGAAATCTTTCGGAAGTTCAACCCAAAGAAATTTTAAAAACAACCTTTAAAAAAGCAATTGACGAATTAACTGTAACCGACAAAGGAACTACTGAAGTAAAAAACTACATTTCGCTTAAATTATCGAAACCTAAAATTGCAGAAAACCAACCATTTATTATTCCTAAAAAATCGGTGTTCAATAAAATTATTGGCGACAATCCTTTCGAATTGGAATTTGCTTCGTTTCTCG
>Ga0265294_10002999_pt1 | contig 21931 bp, 19 predicted proteins | sample MunlanPumphouse3_FD_192504 | JGI IMG/M metagenome (GOLD analysis project Ga0265294, IMG submission 192504) | Groundwater microbial communities from a municipal landfill in Southern Ontario, Canada - Pumphouse #3 | ecosystem: Environmental > Aquatic > Deep subsurface > Groundwater | place... | reverse complement strand
AACAAGCATGAGTGGAGGCCTTATGGGAATTAACTTTCGCAATGTAAGTTTTCGTTACAACAAAAAAGCGTCCAAACCGACTTTGGACAATATAACGCTCGATATTTTTAAAAAAAGCGAGTTCATCACGATTTTGGGTCATACCGGAAGCGGAAAGAGCACCCTTGTGCAACACATGAATGCACTCCTTCTTCCCGATGAAGGCGAAGTCGAAATCTTCGGAAAACACATTACCAAAAAATACAAAGACAAACTGAAAGACACCAGAAAAAAAGTCGGACTCGTATTTCAATTTCCTGAATACCAATTGTTTGAAGAAACTGTTCTGAAAGACATTATGTTTGGTCCCAAGAATTTTGGTTTAAGCGACCAAGAGGCTAAAAGCAAAGCTATTGAAGCCTGCAAACAAGTCGGTTTAGGCGAAGAACTTTGGACCCGTTCGCCTTTTACCTTAAGTGGCGGACAAATGAGAAGAGTGGCGATTGCGGGGATATTAGCCAGCGAACCGGATGTTTTAATTCTTGATGAACCGACCGTGGGACTTGACCCCGTCGGTAAAAAAGAATTGCTGAATTTGCTGGAAGATATTAGAATCAATACCGGCAAGACAATAGTCATTATTTCGCACGACATGAATGTCGTCGCCAAACACGCAACCCGAGTAATTGTCCTAAATGACGGCAAAGTTGTCTATAATGGCCCAAAATTGCCCTTATTTTCGGATTTGGAGCGTCTTCGCTCGTTTAATCTGGATTTGCCTGACTCTGCACGGATTGCCATCGAATTAAAGGAAAAAGGTCTAATCGATTTTGATGAGCTTCCTTTAGCTTTGGAAGAACTAAGGAAACACTTAAAATTAAACCTTCAGGGTGCCGGTTATGAATAAAATCGCTTTTGGTCAGTATTATCATACCGATAGTTTTATTCATCGTTTAGACCCAAGAACCAAGATAATTTCCTTGATTTTGATGATGGTGTTTATCTTTGTTATTCCCAAAAACCAATTTGTTGTTTTAGGCTTTTCGGTTGCGCTTTTATTGGCAGTGGTTTTTTTAACCAAAGTGCCGTTAATCCGTTATTTGAAAAGTTTAAAGCAAATCATGTTTTTGCTAATTTTTTCCTTTTTCTTTCAAGCTTTGTTCAATAATAGCGGCGATTTGCTTTTGACAATCAATCAAAACATTTCGATTGCCAATATCGCTTTGGGTGTTGTTTTAATCGTTTTATATTTGTTTTTCAGGAAATACTTACCGTTAAAGTTTCTTTGGTTGATTTTGTTGGTTATTGCCATTATATATATATTCCAATATCCGATTATCGGCCAAAGCCTCAAATCCTATCAACTAAAAGTATACCGAGACGGTGTGGTTACCGGTTTCTTTATCATCGTAAGAATCATGCTTTTGATTGTATTTTCGTCGATTTTGACCCTAACCACCAAACCGACGGATTTAAACAATGCCTTGGAATGGTTGATGAGACCGCTTGAATGGGTTAAAATCCCTACGAGCGTCCTCGCTATGATGATATCCATTTCTCTTCGCTTCATCCCAACGCTCTTTTTGGAAACCGAACGAATCTTGAAAGCGCAAGCCTCGCGGGGAGTGGATTTTAAAGAGGGAAAAGTTAAAGCCAAAATCACGCAAATAATTTCCCTTTTGATTCCGATGTTTATTATATCCTTTAAAAGGGCTTTCGATTTGGCCGACGCCATGGAAGCAAGGGGATATATTCCTGGTGCCAAAAGAACGAAACTGGCTTTACTGAAATTTGGTTTAAGCGATTATTTTGTGTTAATCTTTGCCTTGGGAATTGTTATAGGATTAATTGTTTTAAGGGTGAACCATGCGCTATAAAATGATAATCAGTTACGATGGCAGTTACTTTCACGGTTTTCAAAGACAAAAGGATTATTTGACTGTTCAGGAAATCTTGGAAAAAGCTATTTCGGAAATTGCCAAAGAAACGGTTACTGTAAAAAGTTCGGGAAGAACCGATACTGGGGTTCATGCTTTGGGGCAAGTCATTCATTTTGACATATTGAATAAAATACCGCCCAAAAATTTTGCCAAGGTATTAAACAAAAAACTTTATCCCCACATATATATCAAAGAAGCTCAAATTGTGGACGATTTGTTTCATGCGCGGAAACTGGCTGTCAAGAAAGAATATCACTATATCGTTTCTTTAAATGAATTCAATCCGCTTGAAGCCATGTACAAGCACTTTTTCCACAACCGTATCGATATTGCCAAAATCAAAGAAGCGATGACCTACATTGTGGGAAAACACGATTTCAAAACCTTCAACAAAAACAAGCAAATCAAGAATACGGTAAGGACAATCGAATCGTTTGAACTGGAAGCAAAAAACAACGAACTGATCTTTAAAATCGTTGGAGACGGTTTCATGCATAATATGGTGCGGATAATCATTGCCTTGATGTTAAAGGTGGGCGAAGGAAAATATGAACCAAGCGAAGTAAAACAAATGATTGAAGGAAGAAACAGGAAACTTGTTCCTTACGTTGCCCCCGCAAACGGTCTATATTTGGTAAAAGTATATTACGACTAAAAAAGTTTAGGTATCGGCCTAAACTTTTTTTATAAAATATATATATGAAAAAAAGAAATACTTGCAATTTAACGAAATAAACTGTATAATAAATTTATATTATACGAGGAGGGAAGCGATAATGATAAAAAGAATTGGCATGGCCTTTTTAACCGTTTTAATGTTTTTATCGCTTTCTTCGTATTTCCCCGCTGCTTCTGCCAAAAGCTCTTTGGATAATACTTATTATTATTTAGAAGAAATATACGATAATTTATTGTTGACGGAACAGGACTTAAAAAGGATGAAAAAGCACTTAAAAAAGAAAGATAAGAGGAGTCGCAATTTCTTGAAAAGGATTGATGACAAAATCAAGAAACTTTGTTTAAAACATTTTAAGACCGAAAAAGCAAAAGATGTTGCCATCTTGGAAAAATACGGTTTAGCCGGAGAATCGGTTGGAATCTATTTTAACAAAGATTCCAAGGGTAAAGAAAATAAAAGCGTTTTGATAATCGATTACCGCGAAAAAGAATTGTATACTTGGATTGATTTATAAAAAACAACCAGATATTTGTTTTATCTGGTTGTTTTTGTTTTATTCGCTTTTTTTAGGTGGTTTTTTTTGATATTTTTCCATCAGCATTTTTTCGCCCATTGCTACTTGTTGTTTTGTTTTTAACCCGCCCATAAGCGGAAGTTCCCCCAAGGTTTCCGGTTCAATGCTTAAGTCTTTGCCGAACTCGGTATCCTTTTTTAGCTTTTGTTTGATATCGCGGGTTGTCGGTTTGTTCTTTAGGTTGGAATTTGGGTTGTTGTTCATCACGGCACCTCCTTTTTATATTATCGATCGCTTCTTCAAAATATATACATTCAAAAATAAAATTTAAAAGGATGAAGTTTTAAAATATGCTATCAATTGAAAACGGGGGCGGTTTATGGTATAATTTTCACAGTGGAGGACAGGAAGATGAAAGCTATAAAAATACGGTATTTTTTATTTATGATAGGTTTGGCATTTTGTTTGACCGGATGTAAGCCTTCAGTCAATTATGACGAAATCGGACAAACACTTCTTGGCGATTTACCGGATTTAATCTTCGCCAATGAATTTCAATATGATTTTCCTGAAGAATACCAAGGTCATAAGATTACTTGGGAGTTTGCGAAAAGCGATTATATCGATGAAAGCGGGAAGTTTATTGAACCGCCATTTCACGATGCGACGTTAAAACTGAGCGTTTTTGTGGACGGCGAAAAAGCCGGAACCAAGAACATCACTTTATCGAGAAATTTAACCAACTATTTTAGCGAAATCGAAAAATATGTCAAAAGCTTTATCAAAGACCGCGCCCGCGGCGATGTCAGACTGATGACAACCTATTACGATATCGAGGGAATTGAAATCGGCTATACTTCTTCAAAGCCCGAGATTGTCGATAACACCGGTAAATATTATAATCACGAGTATGATGAGGAAATCATCTTTGATGTTTCGGTATCATTTCGGGGAAAAACCCACGAATTTCAAGTCAAACATATATCCGTGGGAATTCCCGACATGGAAAAAGTCGTCAAAATCGATGAATGGTTGCAAGAAGAACTCGCCAACATGACTTTCGTCGATGGAATGGAACTTCCTCAGACTCATCCTCTTTACGGGGGCAGAATCCGTTGGATAGCGGAAGACCCGTTTGTGGTTTTGAACAATAAGGATTTCTTCTTGCCGATGGATGAAGGCACATATATGTTGATGGCGGAAATCAATTATCCCGGGGCTTTTGAATATTTCCGATATTTTGTAGATTTGCAAGCAACCGAAATCAAAGACCCGTTAGAACGCGCCAAATGCTTTATTGAAGTGGCAACCCCGAAAGAAATCGAAGAATTTATCGTTTTGTATAATGGCGAGGGTGCGAATATTACGCGAAACATAATCGGCGATGATGTCAATTGGCAAGTGCACGGAGGGACTAAACCCGAAGTTCCTCAAAACGTTTTGGACAGCAGAATGTATGAAGGGTACACCATGCCGAACGAAGATAATGTTTTATGGATTGTCGTCCACGAAACAGGAATGAAATTGACGGGATTGTTTGCGGAGGCGTTTGACAAGGTTCAATGGGACCGGGCAACCGGAGACACAAAACCTGACAGCGTATCTTGGCATTATACCGTTGACGACCACCAAATCATTCAAAACTATGAAGACGACATTGCCTGTTGGCATGCAGGTGACGGCAGCGCAATCGGCGGCGGAAATAAAAACGGCATCGGTATCGAAATGTGTATCAATCCGGACGGAAAATACGATGCTTCTTTCCGAAACGACGCAAGACTTGTGGCATCACTTTTGATCAGACACAACTTGAATATGGCAAATGTCAAAAGACATCGCGACTTTATGTCCAAAGATTGTCCAGAAACAATGATTAAAGAAAGACGCTGGTTTGAATTCTTGGATTTGGTCGCCAAAGAATATATATCTCAAACTCTTTTGTCGCAATTCGAGATAACTTATGAAATCAACTCAGAAGCTTTGGCAACATGGCCAATCGCCGGAGTTTATCAAAAAGTTGATGGCTTTACGGAAGATATCACCGTTATTGCCAAAATTGCAAGCGAAGAGTTAAGCCTTGCGATAAAATTGAATTAATCAAATAAATACCGAAAGGAGAAAAACAGTTGTTCTTTTTCTCCTTTTTGTTTTCATTGGCAATTGGGTAATATTTTATGGTATACTTGTTCTTGTATAATATTAAAAAAGCAAAGAGGAAGATATATGGTAAAGAAAGTTTACGCCAATTTCGGAAAAATAATGGTTTTATTTATTTTGTTGTTTATGCTTGCGGGATGCAAATCCGAAATAACCGAAGAAAAAATCGAAGAATTGAAAACACAAATCCCCGACATGATTTTTTTAAATGATTTAATAAGTCTACCTTCCGAAATAAAGGGAAATAAAATTACTTTCAGTGTTAATAAAGCGGGGTATATCGACGAAAGCGGTAAAGTTGTCAAAGCTGAAACCCATGACGTATCTTTGATATTTACCGTATTTGCAAACGAAAAGCCCTTGTTTGAGAAAAAAGTAATTCTATCGCAAAAAATAGACGTCTTATTTAATGAGATTGAGAAATATGTTCGTTCATTCATCCGCCATCGGACCGGCAACAATATCTATTTGGTTTCCAAATATTATGATTACGATGATATTTCTTTTGTTTATCAATCCAATCGAGTCGATATTATCGATCATGACGGAACGCATCATTCCCATGAATATGACGAACCGGTTGTAATTGACGTTACGGTTAACGCCAGGGGGAGGACGCATCAATTTTCCATTGAGGTGGAAGCGGTTGGTGTACCGGATTACGAAAAATTAAACCGCGTTCAAACTTGGCTTGACGAATACATGGAAACAGTTGGATTTTTTGATGACATGGAATTGCCAAAAACCCACCCTCAGTACGGAGGAATTATCAAATGGATTGCATCGGACCCTTTGGTGGTTATCGGACACAACCGATTTTTTTTGCCTAAGGAAGCCAAAAGGGTTGCTTTAATGGCGGAAATCACTTTTCCCGGCGGGGATAAGAAAAGCGAATATCTTTTCGATTTGCCGAGTTCTTCAATTGACGATTTGACCCGCGCTCAAAGATTTTTGGAAATTTGCTTTGAGGAAGATATGAACGAATTTTTCGTTTTATATGAGGGCACATCACCAAATATCACCCAAAATCTTCTTGAAGGAAATCCCAAAAACAAGCTTTACGGAGAAAAAAGGGAAGAACTGGATTTAGCGAATTTGGACAAATGGTTCTATCCGGGTTATGTAAAACCAAACGAGGATAATTTATTATTTATTGTAGTTCATGAAACCGGTATCAGAACTCCGGAAAAAAACGCTCAGTTTTATAGCGAATTTCAATATAATAAAGCTTATGTTGTGGATGAAGTGGATGCTTGGACTTCGTGGCACTATACCGTGGATGACCATTCCATATATCAAAGTTATCAAGATCAAACCGAATGTTGGCATGCAGGAAACGGGGATATATATGGAATCGGCGTGGAAATGTGTATCAACTCGGACGGAAATTACAACGCATCTGTAATCAACAATGCCAGATTAATCGCTTCGCTTTTAATCAAACACAATTTAGGAATGAAAAGTTTGAAAAAGCATAATGATTACTCGAATAAACCGTGCCCGGAAACAATGCTTCAAAACAGACTTTGGTTTAAATTCCAGAAATTGATAAGCCATGAGTATGTTTCGCAAGTTCTCCTTTCCCAGTTTGACATAACTTACACATTTGAATTAATCGAGGGGTTAACCGCCTGGCCGATCAATCAAGTTATATATAATGAAGGCGTAACAGCGGATTCAGTTCAAAATATTTCGGTAAACATTGAGGGAATCGAACTTGCATTTAAGATCGTAGTTCAAGCGAAGTGAGGAAATAAACGACTGACAACTAAATCAAGAGAAGTTTTTTTTCAAGTCAAATCCTATTTATTTCTTTTACAAAAACCCGTACCTATGGTATAATTATTGTAATTAGGCGGAGGAATAAAATCATGAACGGATTGTTTATCACCATAGAAGGAAACGACGGAAGCGGTAAAACAACGATAATCAACGGAATAAAAAAGATGCTTTCCGAAAAAGGCATAGATTATATACAAACCCGGGAACCGGGAGGAAGCGAAATAGCGGAAAAAATCCGTCAGGTTATTTTGGATAAAAACAATGACAAGATGGATTCCCGCACCGAAGCTTTGCTTTATGCGGCGAGCCGCCGTCAACATATCGTTGAAGTAGTGCTCCCTGCTTTAAATGCGGGTAAACTAGTCCTGTGCGATCGATTTGTCGATAGTTCCCTTGCCTATCAAGGATATGCCAGAGGTATCGGAATCGAAGAAGTATATAAAATGAACCAGTTCGCTACCGAAGGTTTGCTTCCCGATTTGACGATTTACCTAAATGTCTCTCCTCAAGTCGGCATCAAAAGAAAATCCGCCCAAAAAGAATTGGACCGGTTGGAACAAGAAGGTATCAGCTTTCACGAAAAAGTCTTCCAGGGATATCAAAAAGTGGTGGAAATGTTCCCAAAAAGGATTGTTGCCATTGACGGAGAACGTGATGCCCAAGCGGTTATTGATGATACGGTTGTTGTAGTCGAAGGATTTTTAAAACAAAGGATGAACCAAAATGACTAACTACGCGAAATTATTTGATTATCAACCAGAAATCGTATCTGCTTTAACCAAGAGTTTCCGAAAAAAACGTCTTGTTCATGCTTATTTGTTTGAAGGCCAAAAAGGCGCGAGGAAAATGGATGCGGCGGTGTATCTTTCTTCGTTGCTGCTATGCCAAAGCGATAATCCGCCTTGCGGGGTTTGCCCCAATTGTCAAAAGGTAAACAACCTTTCTCACGGAAATATATATATTATCGAACCGGAAAACGAAATAATCAAAAAAGATCAGATTGAAGCTTTGTTGCACGAACTGTCTTCAACTTCTTTGTTTGACGGCAGCCGTATATATATTATTAAGGAAGCTCACTTGATGAATACAGCAGCTTCCAATGCTTTGTTGAAGTTTTTGGAAGAACCTCATCCCCAACATTATTTGATTCTGCTTTCAACGCAGCCGCACCTTTTGCTTGATACGATTAAATCCAGAGTGCAAACACTCCATTTTAATCCCATCTCAAAGAAAAAGATGACCAAAAATCTAAGGGACAAGGGAATTGCCAAAGATATCGCTTATTGCCTTGCCCATATCACATCAAGCGAAGAAGAAGCGGATGAATTGATAAAAAGCGGGGAAATCATTGACATCGTCGCTTTGGCCAAAGATATTCAAAAAGCCAAAAACAACAAACAAGATAGTTATTTGGTTTTTTTGAAAAAGGGAAGATTTCTGTTTGGCGAAGCGATATCCGTTATGCATCATCAAATGCTTTTTGATGTATTAATGCTTTTGGTAAGAGAAAAAATCAAAGCCGTTCACGGCGACGAGGATTTATTCTTTGTCGATTGTTTAAAAAATATCGATAAAGAAAAAGAAACGCCTGAAGGACTGATACGTCAGTTGGAAGTTATGAACAAATACCAGGAACGAATAAAATACCATGTCAATATGGAGTTGTTGTACGCGAGTATGTTTCTCGAATTTTAGGAGGTAAATGTGGTTAATATTGTCGGAATTCAATTTAAAGGAGTTGGCCGAATCTATTATTTCGATCCTGCCGGCGAGGAATATCAAGTTAACGATTATGTGATTGTAGAAACAGTTCGCGGTTTGGAATTGGGCAAAGTAATTATACCCAATCAATTAATTGATGAATCATCGATTGAAAACGAATTGAAACCAATTATACGCAGAGCTACCGAAGAGGATTTTGAACAAGAAAAACGCAACCAAGAACAAGCAATGTACAGTTTTGAATTTTTTAAGAATGCGGTGGAAAAATCAGGATTGGAAATGAAGCCTCTGTATTGCGAATATACCATTGACCGCCAGAAAGTTATTTTTTATTATACGGCGGACGACCGGGTGGATTTTCGTGATTTGTTAAAAGTTTTAACACCCGAATTTGCCATGAGGGTAGAACTTAGACAAATCGGTCCTAGGGAAGCTGCGCGTTGCGTGGGCGGTCTCGGAACTTGTGGCAAGCCATTGTGTTGCGCCAGTCATTTGAGGGATTTCAATGTGGTAACCATGAAAATGGCCAAGGATCAACAAATGAGTTTGAATACTACTAAAATCAGCGGAGCTTGTGGAAAATTGATGTGTTGCATTGCCTACGAAAACGAACTTTACCAGGAAGCCAAAAAGGAAATGCCCCCCATCAATTCTTGGGTTAAAACGCCAACCTGCGATGCATGCAAGGTCGTCGGTTTGGACTATTTAAAGAAAACCGTTAAAACCTTGGAAGGCGAGGCGATTGTTCCTGTAACCCATCAGCTTCACGAAGTAGAATTAATTACCGAAAAAAAAGATAAATGAGTATGAAAGAAGTAATCAATGATTTATTAGGATATGAAGGCTTGAAAATCATACAACGGCCGGATATGTTCAATTTTTCCCTTGACTCAACGCTTCTGGCCTCGTTTGTAACGATTAACAAAGCCGATAAAATGATTGTTGATTTGGGGTGTGGCAATGCGCCCATTCCCCTTTTTTTGTCTCTTAAGACCAATGCGCATATATATGGTATTGAAATTCAACCGGAAATTGTTGATTTGGCGAAACGAAGCGTAGCTGTAAATAAATTGGATTATCAAATAACCATCATTGAAGAAGATATTAAAAACGCCTATCTGAAACTGGGCGTATCCAGTTTTGATGTTGTTACTTGCAATCCTCCGTACTTTATTTATAAAGAAACAAGCAACACCAACAAAAACGATTATTTGACCATTGCTCGCCACGAAGTAAAGATTACTCTTGAAGAAGTGCTTTTAAGCGCCAATCGCTTACTGAAAGAGGGGGGGCGTTTGGCGATGGTTCACCGGACTGACCGGTTAATCGATGTCCTTGATGCTTTCAGAAAATACGGTATCGAACCGAAACGCTTGCGTTTTGTATATCCTAAGACGTCGTCAAAAGAGAGTTTGATAATATTAATTGAAGGCATGAAAAGCAAGAAAAAAGGGAACTTGAAAGTGCTCCCTCCGCTTTATGTTTACAAGGAAAACAATACATATACCGACGAAATCTTGGAAATCTTTAGGTACCGCGGTCGAGGTGGTGAATAAATGAAAAGACAAAAATCATTTGATAACGATAATGCAAAATTATATATTGTTTCCACACCCATCGGCAACCTTGAGGATATCACTTTGCGAGCTATCAACACCTTGAAAACGGTGGATTTAATATATTGCGAAGATACCAGAAACACTGTAAAGTTGCTTAACCATTTTGATATCCAAACAAAAATGAAAAGTTTTCACCTTTTTAATGAAAATGAAATAACTGCCGAGATAATTGAAAAAGTTAAAAGCGGTTTGAACATTGCCTTGGTGAGTGATGCGGGGAGCCCATGCATCAGCGATCCCGGATGGATTCTGGTAAACGAAGCCATCAAAAACGAAATTGATGTTATCGTTGTTCCGGGGGTGGTTGCGGGAGTTATGGCTTTGGTTGGATCTGGTTTATCCACCGAGCGGTTTATGTTTTATGGTTTTTTGCCCCATAAACAAAATAAAAGGTGCGAAGAATTGAAAATTTTAAAAAACCGCATCGAAACCGTTATTCTATACGAAGCTCCCCATCGCATCAAAGCAACGCTTTCAGATATTGATTCCATCATGCCCGAACGCAGAATCGTGCTTGCCAGGGAACTTACCAAAAGGTTTGAAGAATACTATCGGGGATATCCCAGAGAAATCCTTGAGGAATTGGATATCGTCAAGGGCGAAATGGTTATAATCCTTGAAGGAAACAACGAAAACGAAAAAGACGAGGAATTAAATAATTTAAGCATCGAAGAACATTATCAATTTTATCTAAAACAAGGGTTCGACAGTAAACTTGCCTTAAAACAAGTGGCAACCGATCGCGGAATTCCTAAAAGGAATATATATCAAACATTATTTAAAAAAGAAGCTGAGTAAACATGGACTAGTTCTACTGTCAGCTTCTTTTTGTTTTGGTTATATTATTTTTATTATCTTTTATTTATGATTTCGTTAATGCTTTCTATATCGGAATAAGCAATTTTTTCTCCTTTTTCGGTTTGGGTGGTTTCTCTGCCTTTTCCGGTTACCAAGACGATATCTCCCGGTTTGGACATGGCGATGCCTAAAGAAATGGCGCTTTTTCGGTTCGTGATTTTGGAATAGTTGGTTTTGGTAACCGAAGAAGTCATCTGGTTTATAATATCCATTGGGTTTTCGTCATAGGGGTCTTCCGTGGTAAATACCACATAATCCGCTAGTTCTGTGGCGATTTTTCCCATGAGGGGACGTTTGGTTTGATCTTTGTTTCCGGTTGCTCCACAAACAATAATCAATTGTCCGTCGGTTTTTTTCCTAACCTCGGTTAGCAAATTGGCGATAGAATTCGGGGTATGCGCAAAATCTATATATATATCCGCTTTGTTGACGGAAGCAATTTTTTCCAACCTTCCGGGGACGATAGGCGTACTGGCTAACCGTTTTTTTATTAGCGATAAGGGAATGCCTTCTTTTAAAGCAATGATTATTCCCGGCAAAGCATTTAATAAGTTATAGGTTTCCGGTTTATTCAGTTTAAACCCTTGATAGATATTATTCTCGGTTTTGATGTCAAAAGTTAGATAGTTTTTTGTGAATTCAATATTTACAGCCTGAAAAGACGAAGGTTTATTGATACTGAAGGTGATGAGTTTTTTTATATCTCTAAAGCGGTTGGCATATATATCGTCTTGATTTATAATTGCCGCGCCGTGGGGTTTTAAGTGTTTAAACAATTGAAATTTGGCTGCGAAATACTCATCCATGGTTTTGTGGGTATTAAGGTGTTCATGGCTTAAATTGGTGAAGATTGCATAATCGAACCTTATAGTCTCAATCCGTTTTCCGATTATACCTTCCGAAGATACTTCCATAGTGGCATGGGAAATGCCTTGCCTGACAAATTCATTTAAAAGACGGTACGATTCCGAAAGGAGCGGTGTGGTAAAAAGGTTTGGGTAAGTTTTTTCATTATATATAATTCCGTTTGTCCCTATTAGGGCAGAGTTAAAACGGCCGTTTAATAAGTGATTGATGATTGCGCATGTGGTGGTTTTTCCGTCGGTTCCCGTTACGCCTGTCAAAACTAGATTTTCGCAAGGATCGCCGTAAAAGATTTTTAACAAGCGAAGCAATTCTTTAAAAGAGTTATCTACCACGATTACCGGAACCGTTGCTTGAAAATAGGAAGATTCCAAAATAATGGCGCTTGCTCCTTTTAGAGTAGCTTCAAGAATAAATTCAACACCTTTAAACTTGCTTCCCGAAAGCGGGACAAACAAAAAACCGGGTTGAACAAAACGCGAGTCTGTTGCAATTCCGGTAATTTGTGCATCTTGATGTACTTGAGGATACAATTCTTTTAAACGCACAAGATTTCACCATATATATTATATGGGGAAAATAGTGCTTTAATGTAAAGGAACAAGGAAGGAATAAGCAGAAAAGTTCTTATAAAAACAAATATATGCTTCGTCCTTGCTGGCGACGACAACACTGTTTCTAAAAAAGTCTTCTTTGGTGAAAGGTTTGATTTTTTCTTCGATTAGAGAGACCAAATCTTTCTTTTCGATTTTTCTAAAATCAATCCACCATTTCTTCGGTCTGGTTTTTGATCTATCCAAATAATCTTGGATTACCAAAAACTCCAGTTTTTGAGAATATTCAGATATATTATCTTTTAAAAAGGAAGCAAATAAACGGTATAAACTATCCCGTTGATAAGAAGAAAAAGAAAATTTGTTGGCTTTCAAATAGTCGTAAAAAGCCAAAAAGAAATGGTAATAGGAATCAATTAAGTTATTTACAAAAATGAATAGCAAGGTTTTGGGAAACCATTTGGAATTATAAATTTTGTTCAAGACAAACTCAACTTTTTTGCTTTCCGTTAAGTCGCTTTCCTTTAATAAATCGTTTCGAGTGATTTCGTAAGGCGGATTTTTACTGTATTTATACCCAAACTCTTCGACCAAATCGAGCATTCTGGTCCCCCTCAAAAACTTCAAAAAGCCTAATTGAAGCTCGGTGGGTTGCCAAGAAATGACCTCGTTAAAGGAAGAAATTACCGAATCTTTGGTTTCCGAGGGGAGTCCCACAATGAGATCAAGGTGTAGTTCAATGTTGGTATTTTGTCTGATTGCTAGGATATTTTCCTTTAGTAATTTTAAGTTTTGTCGGCGATTTACCGCCACATTTACCTCTTCGTTTGTTGATTGAATGCCGATTTCGAAACGGATAAAACGGGAGTTTACGGTAGATAAATACTCGATTATTTCTTTATCCAAAAGATCCGCAACTATTTCAAATTGGAAAACCGTAGCAATGTTTTCTTCTTCAATCAGTTTTAGAATTGTTAAAAAATACTTTTTATTGATATTAAAGGTTCGATCCAAAAACTTTACAATCGGAACTCTTTTTTTGATGGCCTCTTTGATGATTCCCGTAACCTTTTCCAACGGAAAAAACCTAACTCGTTTATCCAGCGAAGACAAACAGTAACTACAATCAAACGGGCAACCCCGGCTTGATTCCAGATACAAAATTCGCTTGTGGTAATCCGTAACGCTTAAAGGAGCAATATTGATTTTGTTTAAGTCGGGCAGTATCATCGGGTTTTGAATAAACCTATCGTCTCGAAAATAAGATAGAGACGGTACATTCGATAATTCCCCATCGCCATTTAAGGCCATCAGCAGGTTGCTAAAAGCAACTTCCCCTTCACCACGGATTAAAAAGTCCGCTTTGGTTTCTTTTAAGAAATGGTTGGCGTTGTAGCTTACTTCTGGTCCGCCTAAAACAATTTTGATTTCCGGATGATTATTTTTTAAAAGCCGGGATAATTTGATTACGTGAGTGATATTCCACAAATAACAGCTGAAACCGATTAGCTGGGGATTTTCCCCAATTAAGTCGCGGTAGATTTTGTCAATGCTTTCTTTAATTGTGAATTCTTTGATTTTCACCTCAAATGAGGTGTTGGCTTTTAATTGGTATAAAGCGATTGACGGATGGATGTATTTGGCATTGATGCCAACAAGAACGGTTTTCATACTAATTACCTCAAACATAGTATACCACATTTGTTTCGCCGATTGCCAAAAAAACCAAAAGGGCAAATATTCATGATAAAACTTTCAAAATTTGGTTAAAATAATGGAAACGCATTCATAAAAATAGGAAAATTCAAAGGGTAATACATTGATAATATTGTTTGCATAATATGGTAAGTTGTGCTATAATAAGACAGTATACGACTAATGAATAAAAATATATTCGTAAGGAGGAATATAATGTCGAAAAAAGTTTTCCACTCAATGGATGGGAATCAAGCAGCGGCGTATGTAGCTTATGCCTTTACTGAGGTAGCAGGTATATATCCTATCACACCATCTTCTCCGATGGCGGAGTATGCGGACGAATGGGCGGCCCAAGGAAAGAAAAATCTCTTCGGCGTTCCTGTTAAAATCGTGGAAATGCAATCCGAAGCCGGTGCAGCGGGCACAGTTCACGGTTCGTTGCAATCGGGAGCATTAACCACAACCTTTACCGCAAGCCAAGGTTTACTGCTTAAAATTCCTAATATGTATAAAATTGCTGGTGAATTATTGCCGGGTGTCATCCATGTTTCGGCTCGGAGTATCGCAGCACAAGCATTATCGATTTTCGGTGACCACCAAGACGTAATGGCGGCTCGTCAAACCGGATTTGCGATGCTGGCAACTTCCAGCGTTCAAGAAATCATGGATCTCGCGGCGGTTGCGCACCTTGCCGCAATCAAATCCAGCGTACCGTTTTTACATTTCTTTGATGGTTTCAGAACCAGCCATGAAATTCAAAAAATCGAAGTTTTGGACTACGAAGTCTTTGACAAATTGTTAGACAAAGAAGCTGTTGCGAAATTCAGACAACGTGCCCTCAGTTTTGAACATCCGGTAACCAGAGGTTCATCACAAAACGAAGACATATATTTCCAAACACGTGAAGTATCAAATAAATATTATTTAGCAGTTCCCGATATTGTCAATGATTACATGAAGGAACTATCTAAAATCACCGGTCGGAACTATGCGCCATTCGTTTATTACGGCGCAAAAGACGCAACCGACATTATCGTTGCGATGGGTTCCGTAACCGAAACAATTAAAACTGTTGTCGACTATCTCAACAAACAAGGTCGTAAGACCGGTTGCTTGGTAGTTCATTTGTATCGTCCGTTCTCAACCAAATATCTATTTGATGTATTGCCAAAAACCGTTGAACGGGTAGCGGTGCTTGACAGAACCAAAGAACCGGGATCAATCGGCGAACCATTATACTTAGACGTTAAATCAGCATTCTACAATGTGGAAAATGCTCCGTATATCATTGGCGGACGTTATGGCCTATCCAGCAAAGACACAACTCCGGCCCAGATTTTTGCGGTGTTTGATCATTTAGCAAAGAAAGGCCATGACAGTTTCACCATCGGTATCAACGATGACGTAACTAACTTGAGCTTGCCTCTCGGAAAAGAAATCCGAATCAATGACGATGTTACCGAACTTATTTTCTATGGATTGGGCAGCGACGGTACCGTTGGCGCCAATAAAAATACCATTAAGATTATAGGCGAAAAGACTGCTCTTTACGGTCAAGCATACTTTGCTTATGACTCGAAGAAGAGCGGCGGCGTAACAAGATCGCACCTACGCTTCGGCAAAAACCCAATTCAGATGCCATACCTTGTAACACTTGCCGACTTTATCAGCTGCAGTCTGGATTCATACGTTCGCAAGTACGACATGCTTAAGTACTTAAAAGATGGCGGAACATTCTTGCTTAATACGGTAAGAAAACCAGAAGAAATCGAAGACTTCTTGCCAAATCATTTCAAGAAACAATTAGCCGAAAAGAATGCGAAGTTGTATATTATTGATGCAGTTAACTTAGCTATGGAAATCGGTTTAGGTCACCGTACCAATACCATTTTACAATCTGCTTTCTTTAAACTAAACGAACAAATCCTTCCATATAAACAAGCAAAAGAAGAAATGAAGAATTTTGCGGAAAAATCATATGGACGCAAAGGTAGAGAAATTGTTGAACTAAACTTCAAAGCTATCGATAAAGGCGCCGAAGGTTTAGTAGAAGTCCCTGTTAAACCAGAGTGGAAAAACTTACCTGCTGACGACGATTTCGAAAGCGAAGACCGTCCAGATTTTGTCAAGAATGTTGCAGACGAAATCAATGCGATGAACGGCGGCGAATTGCCGGTTTCGGCTTTCCTTGATTACGATGACGGCACAATGCCTAACGGCGCAGCTGCTTTTGAAAAACGCAGTATTGCCAACTTCGTTCCAGAATGGATACCTGACAACTGTATTCAATGTAACCAATGTTCATTTGTTTGTCCGCACGCAGTAATCAGACCGTTCCTTGCCACTGAAGAAGAAATTCAAAATGCTCCGGAAAGCACAATCGTGCTTAATGCGGTTGGTAAAGGCTTGGAAGGCTTAAAGTACTCAATTCAAATTTCGACTTATGACTGCACGGGCTGCGAAACTTGTGTTAACACTTGTCCGGGCAGAAAAGGCGAAAAAGCGCTTAAGATGGTTCCAATCGAAGAAGCTATCGAAAGACATCAACCGGATAAAGCTCACTTCTTCTTCAATAACGTAACTTATAAAGACTCGTTAGTGGATAAAACCCTAAGCGCTAAGAACAGCCAATTCTCGCAACCATTGTTTGAATTCTCCGGCGCTTGCGCAGGGTGCGGTGAAACTACATATATCAAGTTAGCAACGCAACTATTCGGCGACCGGATGGTAATCGCCAATGCCACGGGTTGCTCGTCAATCTATGGCGGAAGCTATCCATCAACTGTTTATACCAAAAACGCTCACGGCGTTGGACCTGCATGGGCTAACTCGCTCTTTGAAGACAATGCCGAATACGGTTTCGGTATGAAGATTGCGGCTGATGCTTTACGCGATCAAATTCAAGTATTAATGGAACAAGCAATCGATAAGAACGAACTCCCTGAAATGCAACCATTGTTTGAAAAATGGATGCAAAATCGCGAAAATTCGCTAGTTACTAAAGAAGTTCGCGATGAATTGGTTCCGCTTCTGGAAAAATCGAAAAACCTAATTGCTAAACGAATTTTTGAACTTAAAGACAATCTTGTCAAACGTTCGCAATGGATTATCGGTGGCGACGGTTGGGCATATGATATCGGTTACGGCGGTCTTGACCACGTAATTGCCAATAACGAAGATGTCAACATCTTGGTTCTTGATACCGAAGTATACTCCAACACAGGCGGTCAATCTTCAAAATCCAGCCAAACCGGTTCGATAGCCAAATTTACCGCTGCCGGTAAACACGGCAAGAAGAAAGACCTCGCTGCAATCGCCATGAGTTACGGTCATGTATATGTTGCCTACATCGCTCACGGAGCCAGCCAAGCTCAAATGCTTAAAGCAATGAAGGAAGCCGAAAGTTATCCGGGTCCATCTCTAATCATTGCCTACTCACCATGTATTTCTCATGGTTTGCGTGCAGGCATGGGCAAAGCGCAACAACAAGCCAAGCTTGCGGTTGAATGCGGATATTGGACACTTCTCCGTTATGATCCACGTTTGGCCGAAGAAGGCAAGAACCCATTGCAAATTGACTCCAAAGAGCCAAATTGGGAACTATACAATTCCTTCTTAATGAGCGAAACGCGTTATTCGCAATTAAAACAAATTAATCCAAATCAAGCCGAATACTTATTAGAACATAACATGAAAGAAGCCCAAAAACGCTATAAGAACTATGTTCGTCTAGCTTCTTTGGATTATTCCAACTAAGGTAATCCCGGGGGTTTAAAAGCCCCCTTTTTTTATTCTTAAAAAATTGCGTTGGCTTTTTTTAAAAAAAAATAATAAGTAGAAAAATTAATTGATTTGTTATTTTTTCTTGTTTCGTGTATAATATGGCTATATATAGTCTTATGGCTGTTAAATGAGATATTTAGGACAAAGGAGGTCCAAAAGATGTTAAAAAGAAAAATTGTCGCAGTTACGCCGCTTGTGGCAACTTTAGTGTTTTTATTGCTTGGGTTTATTTGGGAGGCATGGCATCCGGGTTGGATAGTATTTTTGTCAATTCCAATCGTTGGCACAATTGAGAAAATAACCCGTAAAAATATGAAAGCCAAGATTACTTCTTTAACGTTTCTTTTTTGCTTGATTACATTCTTTATTTTAGGTTTCGCTTGGGGTGCTTGGCATCCGGGATGGCTTGTGTTCTTTTTGATACCGATTGTGTCGACACTAGTCTATTCGTAGGATAGAGAAATGGAACCGTCAAGAAACGATCGACAACTTAACTACGCTTTAAAGAAGAACAAACCGCGCCTTTTATTTCCCATCCTGAATACAGTTTTTGCGGTTGCGATAGCGGTATTTTTAACGGTTGTCGCGATTAAACAAAAACAACCTGTGTGGGTTTATTTTGTCATTTTTCTCTTTTTGGTGATTTATCCTTTAAGCAGTTGGTACAACAGTTATTTTTCCAAAAAATATGCCCGAAAAAAAATCTACAACGTTCAAGAAGAAGCCGAACAGATGTTACAATATTCCAAGCATTTGATCCACAGAACCAAATATCAATTGACCGAAGAAAGCCGCTTAGCTTTTTTTGTGAATTTCACGGATACAATTAATGAACAAAAGGTAAGCTTCAACAATAAGACCAAAGAGTTCGAACCGTTAAGCATTGAAAAGAACAAAAAACTTGCGCTTTTAACGATTGGTTTATCGTTTGCGGGGGCGGCGATTGATCCGACCTCCAAAGAGGTGAAAGGAATCATGGGAATGGTTCCGTGTTCGATTTGGGTTAAGAAAAAACTAAGCCCGCCTCTGGCAGAGCCGGGAACGGTATTGGTTGATTTTGGCGATTTTGCGGTGGAGGGGGAAGTTATTTTCCAATATCGCAAAAAGGAAGATATCTATTACGATTCCAAAAGCGGTTGGCTTTGCTTTGGATCACGCAAACTTACCAAATTGGATGAAGCGGTAAAAATCGCTGATGAGGTTATTTTGGTTGTTCGAAACAACGATTTGGTATCCATTTGGGTAAAGATTAAAGAAAACATGGTTTTTAGTTAAAAACAACCCCAAAAGAAATTAAGAGGAAGTCAAAAAAGGGCTTCCTCTTATTTGTTTTAATTATGCATATTGAGTGCGTATATTACCTATTTTTGATATAATAATATGTTGAGGTAGATTAACCATGAAAACAATTTTTGCCAAAATAATTATTGCTTTTTTCATTTTTTTACTTATGCCAACAGCTTTATCAGTGGATGCGGAAAGCGAGTACCTGTTTAAACAATTTTATTTTTCGGGATATCTTAATACCGAAAGTGTGGTAATGCTTGAATATAATAAAAACCATTTTGACAATAATGCTTTAACTTCCATTTGGTCAGGAATCGAAGAAATTTTGCTCAAAACGGAAAGAAACTTTTCAATCTCCCAAACACCTTATATGGCCAGTTACAAAATTGATAAGTCCAAATTGATGTTAATCAATGAACGAAGCGGAACCGGCGAAAAAACAACCGTCGACCAAGATTTTATCGATTTAATAAAATTGGCGGTTGAAGTAGCAGAAGCCACCAACGGAGGGTTCGATCCCACGATTGGACCGCTTACGACCCTATGGAAAATTTCCGAATTGTCCGAGTACTGCCGAACCGACAGCATGGATTATGATGCGGAACGCTGCGAAATACCTACGGATGATGAAATTAACAAAGCTATACAAAAAATAGATTACACTTCAATTGAAATCGATGAAACAGAAATGACCGTTTATTTGCCGAATCCTGGTATGAAACTGGATTTAGGCGCAATCGCCAAGGGGTTTGCTGCAGACAAGGTTACCGAATATCTAATCAGCCAAGGATTTCACTTTTTTATGATTAGTCTCGGAGGAAATGCCTATAACTACGGCGAAAGCATACTCTATCCCGGCAAAAGCGAAACTGTATTAACCAATCCTTTTGGCGGCGATTATTTGTTAAAACTTTTCGGGAATTCCCAAACCATTGTAACATCCGGTGTTTACGAACGTTACATCGAAGTAGGCACAGATATATATCACCATCTGTTAAATCCTAAAACTGGTTATCCTTTTGACAATAATTTAATGTCCGTGTCAATTGTTGTGGATTACAAAGAAGGCTTTTATGCTTCGGCGTTTGCTGATGCGTTTGCCACCGGTATTTTTGCCCTTGGCTTGGAAGAAGGCTTAGCCTATGGGGAAAGCCGGCCTGACATGGAAGCGATCGCCGTTACGAAAGACAAAAAAGTATACGCCACGAGTAACCTTGATTTTAAAGCTGAAAAAGGATTGACAGAAGACTTTGAGTTATATGTGGGCGGAGAAAAGATAGATTTAAAACCGGTGCCGGTTGATCCGACCGACCCCGAGGATCCCTCGCCATATGATCCAACGCAGGATTTATTGATTGCCTTAATATTTATCGTAATCGGTTTTGGTGCAACCGTTTTGTTAGTATATACTTTAAGAAAACCTAAGAATAAAACAAAAGAGGAATAAATATGTCCATATTGAAAATAAAAAACCTTCGCGTTTCGGTTGAAGGCAAAGAAATCTTAAAAGGAATCGACCTAGAAATAAAAACCGGGGAATTCCATGTTATCATGGGGCCCAACGGAACCGGAAAATCAACGCTTGCTTCGACCATTATGGGACACTTTAAATACGAAGTAACCGATGGCGAAATTGATTTGGACGGCGAAAACCTGTTGGAAATACCGGTAGACAAACGTTCCCGAAAAGGCTTGTTTTTAGCCATGCAATACCCAAGCGAAATCAGCGGGGTAACGAATGCGGATTTCATCAAGACGGCTCTTCAGGCGCGTCTTCCGGAAGGCGAACATATACCGCTTTTCAAATTTATCAAAACGCTTGATAAAGCAAGCAATGAGTTGAAAATGCACAGCGATTTGCCACACCGATATGTCAACGTCGGTTTTTCTGGCGGTGAAAGAAAACGCAACGAAATTTTGCAAATGAAAATCTTGAAACCGAAATTTGCTATCCTGGATGAAATCGATTCTGGTCTGGACGTCGATGCTTTGCGGATTGTGGGTGAAAACGTAAGTTCCATGAAAAACAGCGACTTCGGTGCTTTAATCATTACTCACTACGAAAGACTTTTGGATTACATTGATGTCGATTGTGTCCATGTCATGCTGGACGGACGAATAGTAAAATCAGGCGGAAAAGAACTGATTGCCCAAATCGATGAAAAAGGCTATGACTGGATAAAAGACGAAGTCGGTTTGGTTGACGAACCAATCAATGTTATCGGAAAAGTAAGCGTAGGCACATGCGCCGTCAAAAACGTCTTGGATACGGGAAATGGTACCAATGGCAACAATAAAAATCGATAAACCCGCACCAAATCCCATCGTTATCGAGGATAGCGACGAGAAGCAATTAATTCATGTTTTGCCCTTACAAAACGCCACCCTTTATCATAAGAATAATAACGGTATTAAGCATGTAATCATTACTTTGGAAAAAGCCGCCAAGTTAACATATTTTCTGTGGCAAAAAGCAGGCGAACTAAATGTTCGTT
>Ga0265294_10002997_pt1 | contig 21948 bp, 18 predicted proteins | sample MunlanPumphouse3_FD_192504 | JGI IMG/M metagenome (GOLD analysis project Ga0265294, IMG submission 192504) | Groundwater microbial communities from a municipal landfill in Southern Ontario, Canada - Pumphouse #3 | ecosystem: Environmental > Aquatic > Deep subsurface > Groundwater | place... | reverse complement strand
AGAAACAGTAGGGGAAGTAATGGGTAAATACCATCCTCACGGAGACTCTAGTATTTATGATGCAATGATTAGAATGAGTCAATGGTGGAAACAAAATACCATTTTAATAGATGTTCATGGTAACAACGGTTCTATGGATGGCGATAGTGCAGCTGCTTATCGTTATACTGAAGCTAAATTAACAAGTATAAGTAACGAACTATTAAGAGATTTAGAAAAAGATACTGTTATTTGGTCACCAAATTATGCTGATACATATTGGGAACCAACAGTATTACCATCAAAATTTCCTAATCTTTTAGTCAATGGTACTAATGGAATTAGTGCAGGTTATGCTACTAATATTCCACCACATAATTTAAGTGAAATTATCGATGCGACTATTAAAAGAATTGATAATCCAAATTGTTATTTAGATACTATTTTAGATATTGTCAAAGGACCAGACTTTCCTACTGGAGCTATTGTTGAAGGAAAAAATGGGATTAGAGAAGCTTATGAAAACGGCAGGGGCAAAGTCATTGTTAGAGCTAAAATAGACTTTGAAAAAAACAAAAAGATAAATCAAATAGTAATTACGGAAATTCCTTATGATGTCAATAAGGGTAATTTAGTAAAAAAAATAGACGATATAAGAATTGATAAAAAAATAGATGGTATTAATGAAGTAAGAGATGAATCTGATCGTGAAAATCCAGTTAGAATTGTCATTGATTTAAAGGATAATAGTAATCAAGAATTAATTTTAAATTACTTATTAAAAAATACTGAATTACAAATTTCTTATAATTATAATATGGTAGCAATTGTTAATAATCGTCCAATGACATTAGGTATATTGCCAATATTAGATGCTTATATTGCTCATCAAAAGGAAATAATTACTAAAAGAACAGAATTTGATTTAAAACATGCTAAAACAAGAATTCATATTGTTGAAGGTTTAATAAAAGCTTTATCAATTTTAGATGAAGTAATCGCAACTATTCGTAAGAGTAAAAATAGAGCTGATGCTAAAAACAATCTAATTAGTGAATATGCTTTTACTGAGGAACAAGCAGAAGCTATTATTTTGTTACAATTATATAAGCTTACTAACACAGATGTTACTGAATTATTAGATGAACAACGAAATCTTAATATAATAATAAATGGTTTAGAAGCTATCTTAAGTGATCCAGATAAACTTAAATCAGTTATCAAAGAAGAATTGAAAAAGATTAAGAAAGAATATGGTACTGATCGTAAAACAGAAATTAAAGATGAAATAACTGAAATAAAAATAGATACCACTTTAATGATATCTAAAGAAGATTGTATTGTTATTGTAACAAACGAAGGATATGTTAAGAGGGTTTCTAAGAGAAGTTATAATTCCAATGAAGATGATACTTTAGTAAAAGAAAGTGATTATGTTATTGGATTATATGAAATGAATACAACTGATACTTTAATCATATTTACTGATTTAGGTAATTATTTATATATACCAGTTTATGAATTACCAGACCTTAAATGGAAAGAATTAGGTAAACATATTAGTAATATTATAAGTATTAAACCAGAAGAAAACATTATTGGTAGTTTACCAGTATATGATTTTGAAAAAGAAGAATATATTACTATATTTACTAAGAATGGTATGATTAAAAAGACTAAATTAAATGAATTTAAAGTCCAAAGATATTCTAAACCGCTGACTGCGATTAAATTAAAAGATAAAGACTTAGTAGTTGGTATTACTAATAATGAAGGAACTGATATCTTAGTAACTACTAAAAATGGATATGCACTAAGATATAACACTTCAGAGATAAGCCCAGTAGGTATTAAAGCAGCAGGTGTAAAATCAATTACTTTAAAAAATGATTATGTTGTTAATTCATTAGTGTTTAGTGATGCTGAATATTTAATGGTTATTACTGATAAAAACACAGGTAAACGAATAAGAATATCAGAATTTGAAAAGATTACAAGAGCTCGTAAAGGTGTGCTTTTAGTGAGGGATGTTAAGACTAATCCATATCATATTCTTAAGACTTTTATCTTTAATTCAAGAGATATGATAGGACTTAAAACAGAAAGTGATATTATTTATATAAAACCAACTGAATTACCAATCGCAGATCGTTATTCAACTGGTTCAAGCATATCTAAAAATAATATTAAAGAAGTATTTATTCAATCAAAACTTTATAAAAAAGATGACATTAAAGAAGAAATAATTGAAGAAAAAGATGAATCAGTTTCTTTAGATACAATTGATGAAAGAATCATGACAATAGATGACTTTCTAGATGACTTTAAAATTTAACCTTTTGGTTAAATTTTTTTTATAGTGTAAACTAATGTGCTCGACATAAAATGGTAAAATTTGACAAAAAATACCGATTTAAGTATAATCAAGATAATATATCATAGGTATTTTGAGGTGATTAATGAAAAGTAAAAAACATAAAAATAAAAATGCTTTTACTTTAACTGAATTGATAGCTGTTATTGTTATTTTATCAATTATTGCTTTAATAGCTACACCAGTTATTATTGGTATCATTAACAACTTACGAGATGAAGCCTTTCGAATTAGTGTTCGCAATATTTTTTCAGCTGTTGAGATAAAAAAATATGAAACATCTGTTTCAAATAGCGGAAAAGTAAAAGATTTGAATATGAAAAATAATGGTTTTGATGGTGGTGTTTGGACATATGACGAAACTATTGATGAAGTAGTTTTAACGGCAGTAGAAAAGGATGGAAAGTTTGTTTGTGAATTATCAGAACAAAAGAAAAATACCAATTTTGAAATTAGTCAAAATTGTTATGGTATTGAAGAAGTAGTAGATAACAATCCGGGTGAATTAGAGGGTAGTGGTACTGAATTAGATCCGTATGTTATTAATAGTGTTGAAGATTTAGTCTTTTTCTCAAAAAGTGTAGATGAAGGTACCACTTATAAAGATCAGTTTGTAAAGTTAGGATATGGTTTAGATTTTGATTGGAATTTTTCTTATGTTAATCCACAGACGACTGTTTTTGGAGATGTCAACAAAGATGGAAAAATAGAAAGTTTAAAAATTGAGTTATTGACAGGTAATGGTTTCGATCCAATCGGTGAACGAATTGATGGAACATTTACTAATGATAAACATTTTGCGGGAACATTCTTAGGTGACAATAAAAAAATTAAAGGATTGTATATAAAAAATCTAACCATCGGAGTTAATGGTCTATTTTCAATTATTAATGGAGCTACAATATTAGATTTATCAATTATTGATGCAGACATAACATCTTATAGTTTTACGGGAATAGCCGTAGGACGAGCATATTATGATGCTTCTAGCACTCCATCTACCATAATTAATGTTCATGTTCAAGGAAAAATACTCACTAGAGCAGGGACAACGGGTGGTTTAATTGGTCGCGGATATGGAAATATTACTGATTGTAGTGCTGATGTTGATATAGAACTTAGTGAATCTGGTAGTAGTTTAGGCGGGTTAATCGGAGATATTTATGATGGCAATATTATTAACAATTATACAACTGGTACTTTAACAAAATCAATTACCACTGATACTTATTCACAAACTGGTGGTTTAATTGGAATTGTAAGAACGACGACTAATACTATCTCCAATAATAGTGCTGATGTGACAATAATTAGTAATTCTGGTCGTTTTGTTGGTGGACTGATTGGTTATACTTATGCCGATGTGAAACAATCGTCTTCAGCTAGCAATATAACTGCAAGTAATGGTTATAGTTATGGTGGTTTAATTGGATATGGTAATGGTGCGATTGATAGTTCTTATGCTACAGGAAATATAACATCAACTTCAACTGATATTACAGCTAATATAGATATTGGTGGAATAGTTGGATATGCTGCATTTAATGTAACAGATAGTTATGCTACAGGAAATGTTACTTCGTCTTCAGGATATAATATAGGTGGTTTAATAGGTCGTGGTGTTGCTTCAATAACTAACAGTTATGCTACAGGAAATGTTACCAATTTAGGTGAAGGGCAAACATATGCTCAAATGGGGGGCTTAGTAGGTTATATAACTAACGCTGAAAGCATTATTGGTAATTGTTATGCTACAGGACCTGTTACTAGTCAAAGTGGTATTTCAATAGGGGGAATAGTTGGATATCATTATGGAGTAATTGAAAATTCTTATGCCACAGGAAATGTAACATCAAATATGACTACTAGAACTACTAATATAACTATAGGAGGATTAGCTGGTCACATTAAAACTGATGTTATTGATAGTTATGCTACAGGTGATGTTATTGCTTTATCAGGATATAAGATTGGTGGATTACTAGGTAGTTCAGATGGCTCAATTATTAATAGTTATGCAATAGGTGATGTATCTCTTACAGGTGGTGCTCAAGAAAATGCTTATGTCGGAGGTTTAGTTGGATATGCTGCTAGTGAAACTGGAGTTATATCTAATAGTTATGCCACAGGAGCTGTTACTAGTTATAATGGTACTTATGTTGGAGGTTTAGCAGCGTCAGCTTATACTATTGTTGAAAATTCATATGCAACAGGTAATGTAAAGTCAAATATGGTTGATAATACTGGTTCATTGTCTGTCGGAGGTTTGATAGGTCGCTCTAATAATATGGTAATTGACAGTTATGCTAACGGAAATGTTCAAGTATTATCTGGTTACAATATTGGAGGTTTAGTTGGATATGCTACCAACAACATTTTAAACAGTTATGCGACTGGAAGTGTTCAAATGGAAGCACAAAATCAAAAGAATTGTCAAGCTGGTGGATTAGCAGGTTATGTTACTAGTACGGCAACATTAATTCAAAATACACATGCTACAGGAAATGTTTATTGTTATAGTGGAAAACACGTTGGAGGTTTAGTTGGGGTTTCCTTAGCTAATATTAAAGATAGTTATAGTAGTGGTACTGTAACTCAAGAACGTGGTTATAGTTATGGAGGAGAAGTAGAATTTGTTTCAGAAGGAGATGGTATAATATCCACTACTAGTGATTATGTTGGAGGTTTAGTTTCATATATAATGGGATCTATAGAAAATAGTCATTCAACTGGAAATGTTAACGGATCATCGGCTGTAGTAGTCGGAGGATTAGCTGGTATAGGATGTGGAAATGTAATTAATTCATATACAACCGGAATAGTAACAGGAAGAATTATAGTTGGAGGACTATATGGTTTTTCTTCCACTTGTGAACCATCTTCTGTTATTAACTCATATGCAACAGGTAATGTTTCTTCCTTAGAAGCAGCAGCAGGAGGCCTAATAGGGTTTAACTCAGGTTTTAATATAAAAAACAGTTATGCAAGAGGAAATGTTGTAAGTTTAGGGCAATCTAGCAATTCGGTTAATGACTGTGTTGGCGGCTTAATAGGTTGTTATCAAGGATCTTTTATTGAAGATAATATTGAGACAATTGAGAATGTATACTATATAGGAAATGTAACAGGGGTAACTAATGTCGGAGGATTAACTGGTAGAATTGGAACTGCATTTTCAGATACACATTTTAATAAATTATATGTTGTAGCTAATGTTACTTCTACTAATGGAGAAGCTGGCGGAATAACAGAATATATAACCTCTTTAGCTGGTTATACTGATGGAACAATTAATTTGCAAAATATGCTAATTAATGGTAGTGTTTCAGGAAATGTTAAGTATCCTATGGTTGATAGAATAGCAGCTTCATTCTTAACAACAGATAATTTGTTTAGATCATCCACTTTACAAATTACTGGTCCTACTAATAGTCATGGAACAACCGTAAATGTTAATGATTTAAAAACTTCAACTTGGTATATGAATACACTTGGGTTTGATGATAACTGGAGTTTTACAAGTAATTATTATCCAAAATTATATAAAGTTGATGTAAATGGTAATCCAAAGACAGAACTACTTGGTGGACAAAATAATGTCTTAGTAGAATAAAGGAGGTAAAAATGAAAAAAGTTTACATATTTTTGGGATTAATCTTATGTTTGAGTTTAATAATTATTGTTGTTAGAGAAAAAAGTGAAATATTTAATAAAGAAAAATTAGAAAAATATGAATTAGAAAAAATTAAATCTATCAGTGGTATTGATTTCAATATATATGAAAGTGATTTTGAAGAAATATTTGATATTTTAGATAAATTAAAATTAACTGATAGAGAAATCGAAGTTAGTGGCATTTACACTCCTTTGTATGTTAATTTAGAAGACGGATTATATGCATATTCATTATATAAAAATGGCGTAGTTCGATGTACTCACGATAAAAAAGTATTTTATTCTACTGATAAAAATAAAGTGGATGAATTACTCGCAAAAATTGAAAAGTTGACCAATGCGTATAAAAATGAAGATTTTTATAAAATTGAATACAATAATGTATATAGTGAAGTTAATGGAGCAACTTTAGTCAATTTAAACGGAAACAGTATGATAAAACTTACTCTTAATGCTGATGTCAAAAAATTTATAGTTGCATCGATGAAAGAAGAAGACGATATTGAATCACCAGATGGTGAAGTTTTAATTGTTCAAGATAAAACTTTAAAGTTTATGAGTGAAGTCAAGAAAAATTCCGTGCTAATTATCAAATATAATCCATCTGATTATATTCATAATATTATTATTAAATTCGAAAGTGAATATGGATATAAATATTCAATTACACCTCTTTATAAAAATGGAGTTATTACCTTTGATACAAAAATATCACATTAATAAGAATTTAACCTTTTGGTTAAATTTTTTTATATCTTTTTATCCTTATTTTTGATATACTATCTATAGTAGAGGAGTATATATATGTTTAAAAAAGTTGGTTTATTTCTTATATTATTTTTTGTTAATATTTTAAATATTAATGCTTATACTGACAGTATTGATAAAATAAGTATGGATATTTTTATCGATGATGAAGGAACAGCTTATGTTCTAGAAATATGGGAAACAGAAGTAGCGACAGGTACTGAAAACTATAAAGTATTTGATAATTTACAAACCTCAGAAATTAAAAATTTTATGGTTACTGATGAAACAGGAACTGTTTATCAATTTATAAATAATTGGAATGTAAATGATTCTCGTGAAGCAAAGAAAAATAAGCATGGAATTGTTTATACTTCAAATGGTGTAGAACTATGTTGGGGAGTAGGAAATCTCGGAGAACGTAGATATATATTAAGTTATGAAATAACTAATTTTGTTCAACAGTACAATGATAAACAAGCAATATACTTTGGTTTAATTACACATGATATGGATCCAATGCCCAAAAATATTGATATAACAATCAGTTCTAACCATCATTTTAATGAAATAGGGGCACTTCTATGGGGATATGGTTATGAAGGTGTTGCCGATATTATTGATGGCAATATTGTTCTTAAAAATACTAAAGAATTAAAAAGTTCAAATTATGTAACATTTTTAGTTGAATTACCAAGTAACACTTTTAATACAACAGATTATGTTGATGATACTTTTGATAATTTATTTGAGCAAGCTGAAGTTGGAGTAGAAAATAAAACTCCTATTGAGTATATTCTATTTAATATTCTAATTGTATTATTTCAATTTTTTATAATTACAGCTGCAATCATTAGTAGTGTTATTCATTATAAAAAGACTAATATTAAAATGTCTTTACCAAGTATCAAAGATACAAACTATTATCGTGATATACCATGTAAAAAGGATATATTTAGAGCTTATGTTATTGGAAAATATAGTGGATTAATAACTGAAAATTCTAATTTAATCGGAGCTATATTATTAAAATGGATTAAAGAAAAAAAAGTTACATTTATTGAAGTAGAAGGTGGATTCTTCACTAAGGGTGATAAGAATGCTATTGATTTATCAAAACCTTTTTACTCAGATAATATTTATGAAATGGAACTCTATGGTATGCTTGAAAAAGCTTCTAAAGGAAATAAAGCTTTAGAAAAAAACGAATTTTCAAAATGGTATATGCGTAATTATACGACTGTTAATAATTGGTTTAGTAAAATAGAAAAAGAAATGAAAGTTGTCTTTGAAAATGAAGGTTTAATATTAAAGGAAACAGAAAAGGTGTTAAACTTAATTCCATATCAAAAAGATGTATATACAGATAAAATAAAAGAAGAAGCAATAGCTTTTCAAGGATTAAAGAAGTTTTTAAAGGAATTTACTTTAATTAACGAGAGGAATGTTATTTCTGTTCATATGTGGGAAGAATATTTAATATTCGCTCAACTACTTGGAATAGCAGATGAAGTAGAACAACAATTTAAAAAGTTATATCCAGATATTGCTGAACAAACAACTCTTAACCATAACAATATTGTTTATATTAATGCGTATACAGGAATTATCACACGAAACAATAGTATAATATCTTCGCGTCGTAGTAGTGGCGGTGGGGGATTCAGTAGTAGTGGTGGTGGCGGTGGCTCTCGCGGAGGTGGAGGCGGTGGAGGACGCAGATAGTTTTTAAATAAAGTTAAACATTTCGTTATAGTCTCATATATTATTATAGGTGGTTATAATGGGAAATATAGAAGAATTTAAAACGTTTGTTAGGAAAAATCCTTCATTGATAAAATTTGTAAAAAGTAATCAAATGACTTGGCAAAAATTTTATGAGATATATAATTTATATGGAGAAGATGAATCAGCGTGGAATGATTATCGAAGCACTAGAAGCAGTGAACCCGAACAAGCAATAGCTTCAAGTGTTGCTCTTGGTGGATTTTTAAATTGGTTAAAAGGTATTAATTTGGATGCAGTTCAAGAAGGAGTAAATAGTATACAAAGGGTGGTAGGAGTATTAGGGGATTTAAGTTCTAAAGATACTTCTACTACACAAAAAGAAGAATATAAACCGCGTCCTTTGTATAAACATTTTGATGATTAATGACTTTAGATATTCAATATAAATTAAAAAGTAATTCTAACTATTTAAGATACTTAAGGGAAAACTCTTATTGGTATAAAATCTTGAATCGTAACCCAAAACAATTTAATACCTTTATTGAAGAAGTAAAAACTGCTTATCGACTTCGTCCTGGAGATCGTATTAGTAGAGTACTAGAATATATAGATATGTTTCAAACAATCATGACATCATTAAAATAAAAGAGGTGGATTATGCGAATTATAAGTGGAAAGTATAAAGGACATAAAATAAAAGGATTTGATCTTGATGGAACAAGACCGACAATGGATCGTATTAAAGAATCAATGATAGCAATGATTCAAAATAAAATAAAAGATAGTGTATGTTTAGATTTATTTAGTGGTAGTGGATCAATTGGACTTGAATTTTTAAGTAATGGAGCTAAAAATTGTTACTTTGTCGATAATAATATAAAAGCCATTGCTGTATTAAATGAGAATATTAAAGCATTGAATCTTGTTGAGGAGCATTATATATTTCGTAAAAATTACAATGATGCTTTAAAGTATTTTAAAGATAATGATATAAACTTTGATATTATATTTTTAGATCCACCATATAATGATAATTTTATCAATAATATTTTAAATACAATAGTAGAATTTAAAATATTAAGTCCAGGTGGTATAGTCATGTGTGAATATGAAACAGAAGAAGTTGATAATCAAGAATTAACCTTAATGAAAGAAAGAAAATATGGTAGTAAATATATAAAAATATATAAAAATTAAAAACTTTTTACAAAGTTTTTTTATTTTGGAAAGGATATTTTGTTACCTTCTAGTATGTTATTAGTAAGGAGGTGAGAGAGTGTTTAAAAGATATCCTTTTGTAAAGCAAGAGGGACTTAAAGATTGTGGTTGTGCATCGTTATTGATGATTATAACTTATTATCAAGGTTATATCAGCTTAGAAAGATTAAGAGATATTACAAAAACTACTAAGAGTGGTACAAACGCTTATAATTTAATAGAGGCAGCCAAAGAACTTGGATTTAATGCTAAAGGCATTAAAACAAGTTTAAGCGAAATAAACAAAAATAATTTAATTCTACCATGTATAGCACATGTAACTATTAATAATAGTTACAAGCATTATGTAGTTATATATGAAATTAATTATAATAAAAAATATTTAATAATTAGCGATCCTGCTGATAAAACTAAAAAAATGACATTTAATGAATTTAATAAAATTTGGAATAAAGTATTAATTATTTTATATCCAATTAAACCTATCGTAATACATAATAAAGAGTCTATTATAGACTTTATAATAAAAATAATTAACCCCTATAGAAGATACCTAATTGAAATATGGTTGTTTTCTTTATTAATTACACTATTTTCAATTGCTTCATCTTTTTATTTTAAATATATGATTGATAGTATTTCTTACTCTAAAGGTTATCTGTTATTTTTGTTCATTATTTTTACTAGCATTTTGATATTGAAAAACATAACTACCTTTTTTAGAAACATACTATTAATTTATCTTAATCAAAAAATAGATCTTAATTTAACTACTGATACTTTTAAGCAAATAATCTCACTTCCTTATCATTATTATCGTAATAGAACTACAGGAGAAATATTATCTAGAATGACAGATCTTTATTCGGTTAGAGAAATGATTAATAAGGTAGCATTAAACCTCTTTGTTGATTTACCGCTTACTATAGTATCTTTAATTACTCTTTACTATATTAATAGTACTTTATTTGGAATATCTTTTATAATTCTATTATTTTATATATTTATTGTCGCAGTATATCATAATATCTTTAACAAAAACGTAAATATAATGCAAAAAAATAAAGCTGAAATAACTTCTTGTTTAGTAGAAAGTATAAGTGGTTTTGAGGTAGTAAAAGGGTTAAATATAGATGACCAAATAAATGATAAATTTGAAAAAAAATATGTAAAATTATTAAAAGATAATTTTAGATTTGATCATTTGATTAATAGTCAAATTTTTCTAAAAGAATTAATGAATAACGTTGGACAAATAATAATAATTTTAGTTGGTTGTTTTTTAATAATTAATAATAAAATGACAATTGGAAGTTTATTGACCTTTAACGCTATTCTATTTTATTTTTTAGAGCCGATTAGAAATATTATTGATTTAGATATAAATATAAAAGAATCTAAAAATGCCTTAAGAAGAATAATAGACGTGTTTATAAAAGAAGAAAAACAAGGCTTCATCGAAAGTAAAATAAAGGGAAATATTAAATTCAATAATTTATCCTATACTTACAATAATATAAGTGATACTTTAAAAGATGTTGATTTAGAAGTCAAAGCAAATAGTAAGGTATTAATTATGGGAAGAAGTGGCAGTGGTAAAAGTACAATTTTAAAATTAATCAAAAAGTATTATTCTGTTAGACGGAATAGCATTTATATAGACGATATAGATATTAATGATTATAAAAATCTTGATAGTATTAGTTATATATCACAACAAGAAATCTTATTTACAGATACTCTTTATAACAATTTAATACTTTCAGGTAACAAAAATGATGATCAAATATTAGAAATAACTAAATTATGTTATATCGATGAAATTATAAAAAATAATGATTTAGGGTATAACATGTTAATTGAAGAAAATGGTTTTAATATTTCTGGCGGACAAAAACAGAGAATCGTTTTAGGAAGAACCTTATTAAATAACTTTGAAATGTTATTAATAGATGAAGGATTAAATCAAATTGATATTAATTTAGAAAGAAAAATACTTAAAAATATTTTTAATAAATATAAAAATAAAACAATTATAGTAGTATCTCATCGTTTAGAAAATATGGACTTATATGATCAAGTAATAGAATTAGAAAATGGAATAATAAAAAGGAATATATGTAAAAATGGAAGCTATTAGTATTTTTGATAATTCAGTTTTAATATTAGAAAAAAAGCGACCATTATATATTATTTCCTATTTAACCATCGTTTTTATTACTACTTTATTTATTATATTAATTGGTTCGTTATATAAATATAGTCCATATAAAAATTATCTAGGTAGAATAATTATTAATGAAGATGATTTTTATATTAATTTATTAATGGAGGAAAAGGAGATTCCATTTTTAAAGGATAGTCTTATCATTAATAATAAAAAATATAAATCAAAAATTATAAATATAAGTGATACTGCATACATTGGAGAAAATACAAAAAAATATTATGAAGTTACATTAGAGAGTAATATAGACGATAATTTGATTATTCAAAACAACATAATACAAATAAATGTAAAATTATCAAAAACAACATTATTAAAAGAATTAGTAAAAAACATAAAGAAAGGGTTGATATAATGAATGAATTAACTAAAAATGAATTAGAGCAAATTAATGGAGGCGGAATAGGTATAGGATTTTTAATTGGAGCTGGCATTGTCTTTTTGATTGGAGTTATTGATGGCTATGTTAGACCGTTAAAATGTAATAAGTAGGAGGTAAAAATGATTTTAAAAAAAGAAGAATTAATACTAATTCAAGGTGGATTTAGTATTTCTGGAACTTTGATTAATTCTCTAGTACGTGGTATTAATGTATTTCTTGATTTAGGTAGAAGTGTTGGTACTGCGATTAGAAGAATCGGTGGGAATAAATTATGCCCATTTTAGATTATATTAAGAAAAATAAGAAGAATATTATTGTAATAACAATAATATTACTTACTCCGTTTATTTTGCCATTATTAACAACATTAATAGAAATAATATATCATTATGGTACTTATGTTGGCACTTTTATAAGGTCAATTAGTACTGGTGGGATTTGTTTTTAAGGGATTTATCCCTTTTTTTGTTTAAAATGTGCTAAAGCATTACTTAATAAAAAAAATTGTTGTATTATATAGTGGATGGTGTTATAATATCGATAGATGAAGGGAGGGATTATTAATGACAAAAGTTGTTGTTCGCAATGGTAATGTTGATGGTGCACTAAGAACTTTTAAACAAAAAAATGTTAAAGATGGCCTCCTAAAAGCAGCTCGTGAAAGACAAGAAGGTTATATGAAACCTGGAGTCAAAAAGAGAAAAGCTAAGAAAGAAGCTATTAAAAATAGTCATAAAAAAGAAAGAAACTATAATTAATGAGCCTTAAGGGCTCTTTATTAATAGGAGGGAAACTATGAGAGAAAGAATATTAAATGATATTGTTAATGCTATGAAAAGTAGTAATAAAAAACTTTTATCTGTTTTAAGAATGGTAAAAGGCGCGATTGAACTAGATGAAATAAAACTTAAAAGAGAACTAAACGATGATGAAGTAATTCAAATAATTTCTAAACAAATAAAATCAAGAAAAGAATCAATTGATTTTTTTGAAAAGGGTAATCGTGAAGATTTAATTACTGCTACTAAAAGCGAAATAGAAATATTAGAGAAATATTTGCCTGAACAAATGAGTATGGAAGAAGTAAACAAAATTATTGATGAGGCATTCTTGAATGTTAAACCTACTGGACCTTCTGATATGGGTAAAATAATGGCTGTTATTGCTCCTCTTGTAAAAGGGAAAGCTGATTTAGGAATGGTTAATAAAATAATCAAAGAAAAGTTAAATAATGTTTAACTTTTTTTTAATATATTATGGTACAATATTGTTTAGATAGGAATGATTTTATGAGTCAAGTTACAGGCTTAGTTTTAACTATGATAGTTGGTTTATCTATTATTTTAGGAACAATTATTATATTTAAGATGAAAAATAATGAAAAAGTAATTAGTGTGTCAGTTAGTATTGCATTTGGAGTAATGATAAGTTTAATTGTATTTGATTTATTACCAGAAGCATTTGAATTAATAGAATATGAGTTTGGTATTAATAAAATACTTATTATTTTAGGATTATCGTTAATGGGAGTTCTTATATTAAAAATATTTGATTTATTCATTCCAAATCACGGACATAACCATAAGCATAGTCATGATGAAGAAGAACATCTATATCATATTGGTATAGTATCAAGCATTGCGTTAGTACTTCATAATGTTATTGAAGGTATGGCATTATATAGTACTGCTATTACTTCAGTGAGTCTGGGTTGGTTACTTGCCTTAGGAATTGGACTACATAATATTCCGTTAGGAATGGTAATAGCATCAGCTTTTTACTTAAGAAACAAAAGCGTTAGAAAAACATTAGTAATCAGTTTTTTTATTTCGATGTCTACTTTTCTAGGTGGATTTATTATGTATATTATAAATCTAAATGGTAATTACATTAATGATTATTATTTAGGTGTTCTTATTTGCATTACTTTAGGAATGATTTTTTATATTGCTATATTTGAACTATTACCTAAGATAATAGAAGATAAAAACAAAAAGATATCAGTCATTGGAATTATTATAGGTATTAGTATTATATTAGTTCATTATTTTATATAAAAGATATATGTAAAGTATGTCTTTTTTTTTATCAAAGTTTACTCTTTAGGATAATTATAATATTATGTATATATAATATGGAGGTATGCAATATGAAAAAAGGTTTTACATTAGTTGAATTATTGGCAGTAATAATAATATTAGGACTTGTGGGTTTAATTGTGATACCTTCCATTACTAAGTTAATTAAAGATTCAAGACAAGATTTATATAAAAACCAAGTAAGAACAATAGAAGAAAGTGCTCGTAAATGGGGAGTTAAACATATTGATTCATTGGTACCAAATACTACTATATATGTTAGTTTAACTGACTTAATTAATAGTGGATATATAGAACAAGATAAAATAAAAGATCCAAGAACAAATACTGATATGAATGGTTGTGTAGCAATAAGTCATAATTCCATCTCAGATAAATATAAATATACATATGATGAAAGAGAATGCGCCGAAATGGATGATTCGAAAAATATGACTTCAACTGATTCACAATATGTATGTTATGACTTTGATGCAAACACAGGAACAATAGTAAAATATGATGTAGATAATACTAATTGTTTAAGTGATGTTGTCATACCTTATAAAATAGATAATGTAGTAGTTAAACATATTGGGAATGCAGCCTTTATTAATGAAACAGGTCAATCATGTTATGCTAATTCTTATGGCGAAGGTGATGAATTTTCGGTATCACATAATTATGTTAGACAAGAAGGAGACATATATTATGGATGTTGGTTTGATCTAACAGAAAGGAATATTAATATTACCAGTGTTATATTTCCAAGATATCTAGAAACAATAGGTACATCTTCGTTCGCTTATCATTCTATAAGTAGTTTAGATTTTAGTAATTCACCAAGTTTGACTAAAATAAATGATGATGCTTTTTATGACAATCCAATTGAAAGTATAAATTTTACTAATGCTTCGAAGTTAGAATCTATTGGTACATATACATTTAGTGAGACTTCTTTAATGAGTGTCGATTTAAGACCTTTAACAAATTTAACAACAATCGAATATAATGCATTTTCAGGTAGTAACATAACAACCCTTAATTTCCAAGGATTAACAAATTTAACAAGAATTGAATATGAGGCATTTGAAGATAATATAATAACTAGTGTAACAATTCCTGCAAGTGTTGAAGTAATAAGACATAATGCTTTTGCTTGGAATCCACTAGTAAGAGTAACAATAGAAGGGGATAACAAATTTAGATTTAATGATATATGGGCAGCAATCGGATTCCCATCATCATTGAAGCCTTCAGTAGAAATTACTGAAGTTTCAAAAGCGTTAACCATATCTTCTTCAAATGATTTTTCGTTTGAAAATGCTTATTATAAAGTAACAGCACCAACAACTGGTAATTATCGATTTGAAGTTTGGGGTGCTCAAGGAGGAAATTCTCTTGATGACGGATATGAGCGAATTGTTCAAGGTGGTAAGGGGGCATATTCATCAGGAAATTACTATTTAACAGCTGGTCAAATAATTTATGTATATGTTGGGAGTGTTGGTGAAAGTTCTGGAGAATATGGTGCTGGAGGTGGGGGAGCTTCTGAAATAAGAACTTCTAAGGCCTTAACAACACCACTGACAGCTTCAGAAAGATTAATTGTAGCTGGTGGTGGTGGCGGCGGCGGTTATTATGGCGGTGGCGGTGGAGGAGGCTACTGTGGCGGTGGCGGTGGTGGCTCTAGTTATACTGGCGGTGTCACATCAGGTCAAACCATTGCGGGTAATGCTTCAATGCCAAATCCAAGTGGTGGAAATATGATAGGAAGACTTGGTAATGGTTTTGCTAGAATTACTTATTTAGGAACATAAAATTAAATACTAAGATAGATTCTTCATCTATCTTTTTCTTTACCTAAACAAATGTTTGTGATAAAATTAATATGGTGATATTATGAATAGAATAATTATGCATATTGATGTTAATAATGCCTTCCTATCATGGACTGCGGTTGACCTTTTAAACAATGGTAGTAAATACGATATAAGAAATAGTTATGCTGTTATTGGTGGAGACGAATCAAAAAGACATGGTATTGTTTTAGCTAAATCTAATGCTGCAAAAAAACTAGGGATTTATACTAGCGAAACTTTATATAGTGCTAGAAAGAAATGTCCTGGATTAAGAACTTATCTACCTAATCATAAGTTATATCAAACAATGTCTTATAAATTATTCAAATTAATAAGTAATTACTCACCAGACATCGAACAGTTTAGTATTGATGAATGTTTTATAGATTATACTAAAGTAAGAAATTTACATGGAGATCCGTTAGCCTTTGCCTATAAACTAAAGGATGAAATTAAAAACACTTTAGGATTTACGGTTAATATAGGAATAGCGAATAATAAGTTATGTGCAAAAATGGCAACTGATTTTTCAAAACCAGATAAAGTACATACTTTATATATGAATGAAATAAAAGAAAAAATGCATCCTTTACCAATTAGTGATTTATTTGGTATTGGTAAAAAAAGTAGTGCTAAATTAAAAGAATTAGGAATTAATACAATTGGTGATTTAAGTATGTGTGATCCTAATAATTTATATAAACATTTTAAAAATCAATCTTATCGAATAATAGAAATGGCTAATGGAATTGATAATAGTGAAGTGGTTACTGAATATACTCAATCAAAAGGAATTAGTAATTCAACAACTGTTTCTTACGATTTAACCAATAAAAATGAAATATATCAAGTAATAGAGTCGTTAGTAGAAAATGTCACTATTGATTTAAGAAGAGAAAAAAGATATGCTTCAACAGTCGCAATAATTTTAAAAGATAAGGATTTTAAGAGTTATTCTCATCAGAAAAAAATAGTTAACGCTACTAATAATACTAAGGAAGTATTAGAGATTGCTAAAAAATTATTTGACGATGCTTGGAATAATGAACCTATTAGATTAGTAGGAGTAAGATTAGATAACTTAACTGATAAAGTTAATCATCAAGTATCATTATTTGATTGTTTTGAAATCAAAGAGAAAGAAGATAAATTAGAGACAGTGGTTGACAAACTTAAAGTAAAGTATGGAAGTAGTATTATAAAAAAAGCTAGTTTATATAAAAAAGGTAAACAAAAATGATATAATAGATAAGGAAAAGAGGCAGTTATGAATACAAAAATAATAAAAGAGATAAGTTTAAATTTAAATATTAAAGAGAGTCAAGTAGAAAGTACTTTAAAATTGTTAGAAGAAGGAAATACTATTCCTTTTATTTCAAGATATCGTAAAGAAGTAACAGGCGCACTAGATGAAGAACAAATCAGAAGTATTAATGAATATTATCTTTATCAAGTAAATTTATTAAAGAGAAAAGAAGATGTTATTAGATTAATAGAAGAAAAAGGATTGATGACTGAAGAATTAAGAAATCAAATATTATCTTCTGAAAAATTAGTAGAAGTTGAAGACCTTTATAGACCGTTTAAAGAAAAGAAGAAAACGAAAGCAACTGAAGCTATTAGAATGGGATTAGAACCTTTAGCTAAAGAGTTATTAACTTTTCCAACTAATGGTTCATTAAAAGATTTAGCTAGTAAATATCTTAATAATGAAGTTAAGACTTTGGAAGACGCTATTACAGGAGCTGGTTATATAATAAGTGAAAGTATCAGTGATGTAGCTTTATATCGTAAATGGATTAGAACTAATACTTATCTATTTGGAACAATTATATGTAAAAAGAAAAAAGATGCAAAAGATGAAAATAAAACTTATGAAATGTATTATGATTATCAAGAAAATATAAAAAATATTAAACCTCATCGTACTTTAGCAATTAATCGTGCAGAAAAAGAAAAAGTAATCACAGTTAATATAGATACTCCTGAAGAAAAAATATTATCTTATTTAGAAGGAAAAGTAATTGGGAATAAAGTATCTTTTATTAATGACATTATTAAAGATGCAATTAAGGATAGTTATAAAAGATTAATAAAACCAAGTATTGAAAGAGAAATAAGAAGTGATATTACTGAAGCAGCAGAAATAGTGGCAATTGATAACTTCGGAAAGAATTTAGAGAAACTTTTATTACAACCGCCAATGAAAGATAAAATAGTATTAGGGTTTGACCCAGCTTATCGTACTGGTTGTAAACTGGCAGTTATTGATGTAACTGGGAAAAAAATTGATATAAAAGTCATATATCCACATGAACCTAGAAATGAGTATGAAAAGAGTAAGAAAACAATTCTTGATTTAATTGAAAAATATAATATCGATATTATTGCTATTGGTAATGGAACAGCTTCAAGAGAAAGTGAAAGTTTTATTGTTGATGTTATAAAAGAAGCTAAAAGAAAAGTCGAATACATTATTGTTAATGAAGCAGGTGCTAGTGTTTATTCAGCATCTAAATTAGCAATCAGTGAATTTCCTGATTTACATGTCGAAGAAAGAAGTGCTATTAGTATTGGTAGAAGACTGCAAGATCCACTAAGTGAATTAGTAAAAATAGATCCTGAAAGTATTGGAGTAGGTTTATATCAACATGATGTAGCTAATAAAAAGTTAACTGAATCATTAGACTTTGTTGTCAGTAAGGCAGTTAACTCAGTTGGAGTTAATATTAATACAGCCAGTGCATCTTTATTAAAATATGTGTCAGGGATAAATAAAAAAAATATCGATAAGATATTAGAATATCGTGATAATAAAGGTAAAATTAAATCTCGTGAAGAAATTAAAAAAGCTAAACTATTAGGTAACGATACCTATGAACAAGCAATAGGGTTTCTAAGAATAATTGATGGAAATAATGTATTAGATGTCACTGGTATTCATCCTGAAAGTTATAATATTACTCTTAATTTATTAAAAGAGTTAAATTTAACAACAGATGATATAGGAACCAATCAATTAATTGATGCTTTTAAGGACTTTGATATAAATAAGTATAAAGATATCCTTAAAACAGATATATATACTTTAGAAGATATTGTTAAGTCTCTTATTAAACCTAATCGTGATCCAAGAGATGAAATGGTTAAACCATTACTTAGAAGTGATATTTTACATATTGAGGATCTAACTGTTGGAATGAAACTACAAGGAACAGTTAGAAATGTAGTTGATTTTGGAGTGTTTATTGATATTGGATTAAAAAATGATGGTTTAGCTCATATATCTAAACTAACTAATCGTTATATTAAACACCCTATGGAAGTAGTAAGTGTTGGTGATATTGTCGATTGTTATGTTGAAGATATACATATAGATAAAAATAAAGTGTCTTTATCCTTAATTGAACCAGTTAAACAAAAGTGATATAATCCTATATAATTGGAGGGTATATGAAAAAAGTAATATTATTTATTGTTTTGTTTTTAATAAGTTTTGTTGATAACGTAAAAGCTGATGAAATAGGTGCAACTATTTCGGTAACAGGTGATAAGTATCCAGGAAGTGATGTAACAATAATAGTTACAACTAATGGTCTAACAGAAACTAATTCCATAGTTAGTTATGATATAAATCTAACTACTCATTCATTATTGACTTTTAAATCTTGTAAAGATAGAAATAATCAAACATTAACTTCACCTTCAGTATCAGAAGTAGTTTCATTAAATACTGATGTTCCATTGCTTACTTGTACATATAAAATTTCAAGTGAAGCAACTGCTAATACGACTATGCCTATTAGTTTTAATGAGTCTATTTTAATTAATGGTGATGACATTGATATTCCTTTAACAGGAAGTCAAAGTATTGTTGTACAAAAGTTATTATCATCGATTGCGACATTAAATAGTATAACTCTTGATAAAGGTACATTATCTCCAAACTTCAATAAGGATGTTCTTTCATATAATGTGATAGTTGATGGTGGAATAGAAACTATAAATATATCAGCAGTCAAAACAGATACTTTATCAACTGTATCTGGGTTAGGATCAAAAACCTTAAATTATGGTAATAATAGATTTAATATTGTTGTTACTGCTGAAAATAAAACCCAAAAAACTTATGTTGTAAATATTAATAGAACGGATAATCGTTCTACCGATTCTTCTTTAAAGTCTTTAACTATTACGTCAGGAAAAATAAATCCAGTATTTAAGTCATCTGTTAGAGAATATACTATGACTGTTAAAAGTGATATAAAAGATCTTGAAGTAAAAGCAATAGCAACTTCTAGTAAAGCTACTGTAAAAGTTATAGGGAATAATGATTTAATAGAAGGTATGAATATTGTGACTATTACAGTTACAGCGGAAAATGGTAAAAAAACAGATTATATAGTGACTGTAATGAAAGAAGAAAAAAATGATGTCAAAGTTACCAATGAAGAAAAAAAGGAAACGAAAGAAGTCGTAAAAGATACTACTAGTAAGGATTATAGTATGTTGTTATATATTGTTATGGCTAGTACATTAATATTGCTTATTGCTTTAGGCATATATATTTTAGTAGCTATAGATAAAAAACCAAATAAAATGTAATCTTCTGTATATAATTATACTGTTAGTATATTAAAAATATCTTTAGAAGAGGAGAAATATATGCTCGAAATAAAAAAAATAAAAAAGAGTTATACAACTGGGAGTTTTACTCAACATGCACTAAAAAACTTAACTATAACATTTCGTAAAAATGAATTTGTTAGTATTTTAGGTCCAAGTGGAAGTGGTAAAACAACTTTACTTAATATAATTGGTGGTTTAGATCGCTATGATAGTGGTGATTTAATTATCAATGGTAAATCTACTAAAAAGTTTAAAAATGAAGATTGGGATGCATATCGTAATAATTGCATTGGCTTTATCTTTCAAAACTATAATTTGATAAGCCATATTTCTGTTTTAGAAAATGTTGAAATGGGAATGACTTTAAGTGGTGCTTCAAAAAAGAAAAGAAGAAAAATAGCTAAAGAAGTATTAAATAAAGTTGGATTAAAGGATCATATTCACAAAAAGCCAAATCAATTATCTGGTGGTCAAATGCAAAGAGTTGCGATTGCAAGAGCTTTAGCTAATGATCCAGATATTATTTTAGCTGATGAGCCGACAGGTGCTTTAGATTCTACAACTAGTATTCAAATTATGGATTTAATTAAAGAAATATCTAAAGACAAATTAGTTATTATGGTTACTCATAATTCAAAGTTAGCTTATACTTATGCTAACAGAATTGTTGAATTAGAGGATGGAGAACTGATTAGTGATTCAAACCCAATATCTGAAGATGATATAAGTAGTGATTATAATATTAAAAAAACAGCAATGAGTTTTTTAACAGCATTGAAGTTATCTTTTAATAATATTGTTACTAAAAAGGGAAGAACTTTATTAACTGCTTTTGCATCTAGTATTGGAATTATTGGAATAGCGTTAATACTATCGTTATCAAATGGCTTTGATAAACAAATAGATAAGTTTGAATCTGAAACTATCTCATCTTTTCCAATTATGATTAGTCAAACTAGTATGGAATTAGATATGGATGAACTAAAAAAGATGCGTAATGAAACTATGGGAATTGGAGGAAGCGATAAATTTCCGGATGTTCAAGTGAT
>Ga0265294_10002996_pt1 | contig 21949 bp, 21 predicted proteins | sample MunlanPumphouse3_FD_192504 | JGI IMG/M metagenome (GOLD analysis project Ga0265294, IMG submission 192504) | Groundwater microbial communities from a municipal landfill in Southern Ontario, Canada - Pumphouse #3 | ecosystem: Environmental > Aquatic > Deep subsurface > Groundwater | place... | reverse complement strand
CGAAATTGCATTGAATCTGATAAAAGAATACGCAACAGGAAAATAATATTTTAAAGCAAGATGTTTGTTTAAGATAAATTTAACAGAAATATTTTAACTGCAACGAAGAATTTTGAAAACCTTACATACATATAAATTTACTTTATTTTAGTGTGTCGCGGTTAAAAAATTCTTCGTTTTGCATAATACCTTAAATTTTTAAAGAGGTAAAATGACAGAACCTTCAATAGTTGTTTCATCTGCATCGAATGTTATGACAGCTATGGATATTTTTCAGCAGGTAAGTTCTTTTTATGAGATTTCATGGAATCATTTAATAGTTTTTTCAGGTGTGGCTCTTGCTATTGTAGGCATTATAATTCCTGTGATAATTTCTTACATACAAAATAAAACTATTAAGTGTACGGAAGATGCGATTAAGTTTCAAATTGCGGAACAGAATAAACAGTTGGAAAATCAGAGAAGAGAATATCTTTTAAAATTAACAGAACAGGAAGAAGTTTTTATTCAACAGATTTCAGAACAGAAGAAAATTTTTGCGGATAATCTGCAAAAACAAGAGAAACTTTTTAAAGAACAAATAGATATACAGGCGAAAAAAACACATTCTATCGATTTAAAATTTCATGGAATAAATGCCCGTTTTTGGCATATGAATTGTGTACAAAATTTACAAGAAAAACCTGCATATTCAATAATATATGCTTCTGCTGCGGTATTGTCTTATAAAGAAGCGGGAGAGTATGCGGATATTGTTATGTTTGCGCCTGCAGTTAAGAATATTTTGTTAAACAAGATTAAACGGGACGATGTGTCCGGAGATTTAAAATCCGCTATAAAACAAATAATAAGTATTTTTAGCAGCGTACCTTCAAATATAGCCGAAAAAAGCTCCGGTTTTCTTAAAGACCTTGCGGAGATTCGTAATTTTTACGAATCTGTCAAATAAAAATAATTGACAATAAAAATGGATATTTAGTAATATTTGAATGATATAAATAAGATGTTTAACTGTTTAACAGTTTATTTATATCTTTTTTTTGTTTTCAATGAGTGAGTGAATATTAATTAGGAGGAAGTAACAGTATGCATATATTGGTTTGCATCAAACAGGTACCGGGTACGACTAATGTTCAGATAGATCCTGAAAAAGGTACTTTGAAAAGAGAAGGCGTGGAAGCCGTTATAAATCCTTTCGATGAATATGCAATTGAAGAAGCGGTCAGATTAAAAGAAAGAATCGGCGGAACGGTTACGGTTATAACAATGGGACCTCCTCAGGCTGAATCAGCTCTGAGAGAAGCAATCTCAAGAGGAGCCGATAACGCAGTGTTGGTCGGCGACAGAGCTTTTGCCGGTGCTGACACATGGGCGACGTCATATGCCTTGTCGTCCGCTATTAAAACAATAAAAGATTTCGGAGTTATATTTTGCGGTAAGCAGGCTACCGACGGAGATACTGCTCAAGTCGGTCCGTCAGTCGCTGAAATGCTGGATATACCCCACATAGCGTATGTTAAAAAAATTGAAGAAATATCTGAAACTTCAATGAAAGTCGAAAGAATGATGGAAGACGGATACGATTTAATAGAAACTCCTGTTCCGTGTTTGATAACCGTCGTTAAAGAAATAAATACTCCGAGAGTTCCGTCTCTAAGAGGTAAAATGGCGGCAAAAAAAGCGGTTATAACGCAATTGAATGCCCAGACAATAAATGCAGATACGACAAAAACCGGTCTTGCAGGTTCTCCGACGCAGGTTAAAAAAATATTTACCCCTCCTCAGAGGCAGGGCGGAGAAAAATTTACCGGTGAACCGCAGGTGATTGCGGCGGAACTGGTAAAGAAATTGTTGGGCAGCGGGATTATTAACTAGGAATAAAACGGGAGATAGAAATGGCAAATAAAATAAATGTATTAGCTGATAAATGTGTGGGATGCGGACTTTGCGCAAACAATTGCCCTTTCGGAGCAATCAGTATGCAGGAAAGACCTGACCATCCGAGAAAATTTAAATTGGCTGTTATAGATGCAAATAAATGTACTTTCTGCGGAGCTTGTATAGAAGCCTGCAAAACTTTTAAAGCTATTGAAATGCATAAAGAAGAAGTAACTTCAGGCGTGGATAAATCTTTGTACAGAGGCGTATGGGTTTACGCCGAGCAGAGACACGGAGAAATTTCTTCTGTCGTTTATGAACTTTTAAACCAGGGTTCCGTTCTTGCAAAAGCATTACAGGTTCCTTTAAGCGCAGTTTTGATTGGTTCAAATATAACCGACAAAGCCCAGGATTTAATAGACAGAGGAGCCGATAAAGTTTACGTTTACGACGATCCTGTTTTTATAGAATTTCAGGATGATCCTTACAGCTGTATTTTGACAAGTCTGATAGAAAAAGAAAAACCCGAGATAATTCTTATGGGCGCAACAAATATAGGCAGATCTTTTGCTTCAAGAGTCGCAGCAAAAATTTATACCGGATTGACGGCTGATTGTACGGCTTTGGATATAGATTTGGAAACAAGAAATCTTTTGCAGACAAGACCTGCTTTCGGCGGAAACATTATGGCCACAATTTTAACTCCTAGACACAGACCTCAAATGGCTACCGTCAGACATAAAGTTTTTAAAGAAGCAAAAGTCGAAAAAGGAAGAAAAGGCGAAGTTATCGTCAATAAAGTTGATGCTTCAAAAATAATCAGCAGAACGAAATTTTTAGGTTTTATTAAAGATGCAAGCGCTTCAGTTAATATTTCTGATGCGGATATTATTGTTTCAGGCGGAAGAGGATTGGGAAATCCTGAAGGTTTCAAGCTTATAGCTGAATTAGCCGAACTTTTAGGCGGCGCAGTCGGCGCATCAAGAGCGGCTGTTGATTCAAACTGGATTCCTTATTCTCATCAGGTCGGACAAACCGGAAGAACGGTAGCTCCTAAAGTTTATATAGCCTGCGGTATTTCAGGACAAATACAGCATATGGTCGGTATGAGTTCATCCGATACCATTATTGCAATCAATAAAGATAAAGAATGTCCTATGATGCAGATGGCTACATACTCAATGGAAGGCGATTTATACGAGATAATTCCTGAGATAATAAAAGAAATAAAAAAAACCAGGTGCTCTATATAAATTACAGATAAATAGCTTTTGTTAAAATGTCACAAATATTTTAAGATATAGTATAAATATTTGTGGCATTTCGCATAAGCGGGCAAAGTTAAAAAGACTTTTAAAATAAAACGCATTTTAGTTGTTTAAAAAAAATTTTTTTGGTAGTATATTACATATCATCGGTTAACTTACCGGTGATGTATTTAAAAAGGAGAAGTGGAAAAAAATGAAGAAAGTTTTGTTCGTGTTGTTTTGTTGTACGGTTTTTGTAATCGGTTGTAAAAAAGCCCCTCAGGAACAGGTTGTTGAGACGGAACAAGTAGAAGTTACGACTGCAGCTCCGACAGATGTCTTAATATCTTCCAGCAGCGTCGATATCTCTTCCGTTACACAGTCTCAGGGAGAAACAACGGCTGTAGTTTCAAACGATGTATTGATATCATCTGATGTAGCAACATCAACAGACACGGCGGCAGTAGAAGTCAGCACAGAAGCAGTTCAAGGAGAAATAAAATAAATGAAAAAAGTATTGTTTTTAATATTGTGTTGTGCAGTATTCGCAATAGGATGCAGCAAAGCCGTAGAAGAACAGCCTGCAGCAGCAACAGAAACTATGGATCAGCAGGCAACGGAAGCTGTATCAGATAATGTGGCAGTATCAACCGAAGCAGCGGCAGCAACAGACGTAGAAACATCAACAGTTACGCTTTAATTTTAAATTGATAAGAGGAATAAATAAATGAAAAAAGTATTGTTTTTAATATTATGTTGTGCAGTATTCGCAATAGGATGCAGCAAAGCCGTAGAAGAACAGCCTGCAGCAGCAACAGAAACTATGGATCAGCAGACAACGGAAGCTGTATCAGATAATATAGCAGTATCAACCGATACTGCAGAAAATGATGTAACATCAAGTACAGACACAATCTAAATCTTAAGGGGTAAGTAATGAAGAAAATTTTATTCGTGTTGTTTTGTTGTACAGTTTTTGTTATAGGTTGCGGCAAAAAGCAGGAAGAACCGGTTCAGGATGAAGATTTTGCTGTTGCCGATACGCAACAACAAGAGCAAGAGACAGAGAAAGAAGTTATTAATCCGATTGATAATATACCTCCGGCCGATCCTGTCGCTTTGGCAAAAATAGACAACATAAGCGAAGAAACAGTCCAGAAAGATATAGATGATGATTTAAATTCTTTCTCCGCACAGGAAAAAGAAGTTTTTATTATGGGTTATAAAGCTGATAAGAAAGCCGAACAGCAAATGTACAAGGAAGCAATAGACGATTATACAAAAATATTAGCTATTCAGGAAAATCCTTGGACATACGGAAGAAGAGGCACAGCGAAAAAAGCAATAGGAGATTTTGCCGGCGCAATGGCTGATTTGGATAAAGCTATCTCTTTCGGGGATACTGTATCTTGGATTTATACCGAAAGAGCTGATTTAAAAGCAAGATTAGGAGATAAACAAGGTGCTATTGCCGATTATGAAGCATCGTTGAAAGATAAAGAAGCGTGGAAGTATGAAAAAATAGCAGAACTTAAAAAAGAGCTCGGCGATACTGCCGGTGCGGAAGCTGCTATGAAAAAAGCAAAAGAGCTTGGTAAATAAGAAAAATAAGTTATTTTTTTTGTTTGAAATATGATTTTATTTACAGGAGATGTCAATGAAAAAACTTTTGTTTATGTTGTTATGCTGTACAGTTTTTGTTATAGGCTGCGGGAAAGATGATGCTTCTCAGATAACAGATGAAACAGATCAAATGGAATTTTCCGAACCAGTCTCAGGAGTTACTAATGATTCTGTAGCTGAACAAAGCGCGGCTGAAGGTAAAAAAGCTTTGGATACGGATAAAGATTATGCAAAAGCGGTTGAAGCGTTTACAAAATCTTTGGAAGCTAAAGAAGCCGGCTGGGTATATGCTGACAGAGGAAGAGCTAAAGTTATGCTGGGCGATAAAGAAGGCGCAATGGCTGATTTTACAAAAGCTATAGAATTAGAAAAGAGAGATATTTACTACGAATGGAGAGCTAATCTGTATACGGATATGGGAAATGCCGAAGCGGCTCGCGCAGACCAGGCGGAATTTGAGAAGTTGCAAAAGGAATCAACAGCAAATTAATCTGCGAATATAAATTCAATTAAAAAAGCTCCACAATTAATTTTGTGGAGCTTTTTTTGTCCAAAAATGTTTATATCTTTTCTAAATAATGTATAATAAACGGTAAATATATATATGAATAAGGATACTAAAAAACATATGGATTTTTTCGGGACGGACGGCATCAGGGGACAATCAAACAAATTTCCGTTTGACAACAGGACTGTTTCTCTCGTCGGTTATGTTTTGGCAAAAAATACGCCGTCAGCCGGCAGGGAAATTTTAATCGGAAGAGATACAAGGGCATCCGGCTTAAGAATTTTTAAAGCATTGCAAAAAGGCATAAACGCCGCAGGCGTTAAAGTTGTCGACTTGGGCGTTATACCGACGGCGGCAGTAGCTTATTTGTTAAAACACAACAGTTATCAGGCAGGCATAGTTATTTCCGCATCGCATAATCATTATACTGATAACGGAATAAAATTTTTTAATTCCAAAGGAATGAAACTTGCCGATGCTGTCGAAGCCAAACTTGAAAAAGAACTGACAAAATATATAAATGAAAAAAAAGAGTTAAATATAACAAAAAAAATTAAAAATGTTTCGGGAAAGAATCTCGCTAAACAGTATCAAAATTTTTTAGTTTCTCTCCTTTCTGAAAACTCTTTGAAGAATAAGAAAATAGTTATAGACTGCGCAAACGGAGCTTCTTATAAAGTCGCGCAGCAGGTTTTAAAAAAATTGAAAGCGTCCGTTATCGTTATAAATGATAAACCGACGGGCAAAAATATAAATCTTAACTGCGGAGCTTTACATCCGGAAGTCGTTGCGAAAGCCGTTAAGAAAACAAAAGCTTTTTGCGGATTTGCTTTTGACGGAGATGCTGACAGGGTTATTGCGGTGGACGACAAAGGAATCGTCAGAGACGGTGATTATTTTTTGGCTGTAACGGCTAAACATTTAAAAGAAAAAAAGAAATTAAAAAATAATACTCTTGTAGTAACCGTTATGGCGAACCTTGGTTTGATTAAAGCTATGGAAGAGTCCGGAATAACTACGGTTGTAAGTAAAGTCGGCGACAGATACGTATATGAAAATTTAAAAAAGCATAAAGCAATACTCGGCGGCGAACAGTCGGGACATATAATATTTAAAAATCTGCTTGATACGGGCGACGGAATGATCAGCGCTCTTCAGCTTTTAAAGATTTTAGTTTCTGAAAATAATACTTTATCTTCTTTATGTTCTTCGGTAAAAAAATATCCGCAGATATTGATTAATGAAAAAGTCGCAAAGAAAATTCCCGTAAAGGATTTAATCAAAACATCAAAACTCATAAACGGCGTAGAATCACAATTAGGAGATAACGGCAGAGTTTTGGTCAGATATTCAGGCACTGAGAATCTTTTAAGAGTTATGATAGAGGGGCAGGATAAAGCGGAAATAAAAAAAATGGCGCAGAATATAGTAAATTCGGCAAAACAGGAAATCGGCAGGTTTTAATTTTTGATTCTATTGCGCAAATTAAGACAGAAGGTAAAAGAATGATAAAACTCGGAGTAAATATTGACCATGTTGCAACATTAAGGCAGGCAAGAAAAGAAGATTTCCCAAGTCCGCTTAAGGCGGCGTCAGTCTGCGAAAAAGCCGGAGCCGATTCAATTACGGCTCATTTAAGAGAGGACAGAAGACATATTCAGGATAAAGATATTTTTGAATTAAAAGAATCTTTAAGAACAAGGCTTAATTTTGAAATGGCGGCTTGCGATGAAATTGTGCAGATAGCCGTTAAAGTTCAGCCTTATTCGGTTTGCATCGTTCCTGAAAAAAGACAGGAAGTTACCACTGAGGGCGGGTTGGACGTCGCATCACAAAAAAAATCTTTGTCGGAAACGGTTAAAAAATTAAAAGATGCAGGTATAATAGTCAGCATGTTCATTGACCCTGAAATAAAGCAGATAGAAGCATGCGCTGATATTAAAGCCGATGCAATAGAAATTCATACCGGCAAATATGCATGTTTATTTAAAGAAAATTCCGCAGTCTTAAACGTAGAACTTGAAAAAATCAAACAGGCTGCCGGATTTGCCGCTCAGCACAATCTTATTTTCAATGCGGGCCACGGTCTTGATTACCAAAACGTTTCGCAAATCTGTGAAATAAAAAATCTTAACGAATTGAACATAGGTTTTGCAATTATGGCTAAAGCGTTGTTTGACGGAATGGAAAACGCCGTCAGAGAAATGAGGCAGATTTTGTTGAAATATTAATGCCTCTGCTGTTTTTTTTGATTTATTATAATGATAATATCTGATTAATATTTATGTGTTATCTGTTCATATTATATTTTTCAGCAATCTGAATAGACAAAAACTTCTTTCTTTTAAAATTTTGACGGCAAAAAGTCCAAATTCTAATTTGAGTTTTTGAACGCCTGATATTCCGGAAAGCATGTTGATTAAATAAATAAAATGTTTTTTTACGGTATTTAGTAACTCTTGTTTTCTGTCATATGAAACATTTTTTGAGATCTTCCCTGTAAGACGTAAAAATCCGTCAATATATAAATTGTTTACAGAATAGTCATTAAAATTTCTTTTTAGTAGTTCTTTGGTCAAAGTAATATAAGACTTAAGACTTTCAATCCTCAGTTGCCCGTTGTTGCTTGTCAAACTTGATATTTGTTTTCTGTAAACATATAATTCTTTGTCTGCAATAACAATTTTTTGTGCATATAAAAAAGCCATAACGTTAAAAGAAAAATCTTCTTCTATTTTAATATTTTCAAAAAAATAAATTCTATTGTTTTTTATAATATCGGTTTTATATAACTTGCACCATACAGATCTTGATGTGTTTGCGATTTTAAAAATAACTTGTATGTTTCTGCAGTTTTTTGATGATGCGTTATTATAAGTAGAGTTCATTTTTTTTGAATTTGATTCTTTCTTAAATACTTTGTCTGTATTGTTGTATATTACATGGTGTCCAACCGTAATATCTGCATTATTATCAATTGCAGATGTGTATAGTTTTTCAAGATAATCTTCAGAAATCCAATCATCGGCATCAACAAAAGTTAAATAGCGTGCTGAAGCAGAATTTAATCCGGCATTTCTTGCCGCCGATACTCCGGAATTAATGTTCGTAATGATTTTAAATCTTTCATCTGTATCTGAATATTTTTTTAGGATTTTCAAAGAATTATCCGTTGAAGCGTCATTTATACAGATGCATTCAAAGTCTTTGAATGTTTGGGTGCTTACGCTCTCAAGACATTGTTTTAAATATTCTTCAGCGTTATATACGGGTATTATTATTGATATTTTCGACATATGTCCTTTAAATAATAATGGATTTTTCTAAAATTGATTATATACGAATAAAGATGTTATGTCAACTTATGGATGGTATACAATAACTTCTTATAAATAGTGTGAAAGTTATTTCAAAAATGTGAAAATAAACATATATATCGGGGGTATAAATGACTGAAAATATATATATGCTTATAGGAAGAAGAATAAAAGAAGAAAGGCAAAAGCGCGGATTAACTCAGGAAGAGCTTGCTGTTAAAGCTCATATAGGAACAAAATTTATCGGCAATATAGAAAGAGGAGTAAGCAAACCAAGCCTTGATACTTTTATTAAAATAGCAAAAGCCCTCAATATATCCTGCGATTTATTGATTAGCGAAGATAAAAATAAGAAAAAACGTTACAAAAAACCGGTTTCAAAACATCTTGAATATCTTGTATCAGAATTCCCGGGAGATGAACAAAACCAACTTGTAAAAGTTATAAAAGATATCCGCAAACTGACTTTAAAAAAATAATATTATCAAACTTATTATTGGGATGATCTCAGCTTTTTTATGATGCTGTCTCTTGATAGAATTCCTTTTATCTGTTTGTTTCTGTTCGTTACCGCAATGCTTTTTATCCCGTTCATATGAAGGAGAAATAATGCTTTGTACAAATCGTCTTCCTGTGTTATAAAAAACGGTTCGGGATTCATTACGGCTTCAATGTCGGCGTTAGGAGAATTTCCCCGCAGCGTGTAATCTTCAAGGTCGTCTTTTGTTATTATCCCTGCAAGTTTATTTTTTTTGCCGACGATAGGCAGAATATCATAAGCGCTGTTGTTAAACATTTCAAGAGCTTCTTTTATTGTGGTTTTTAAATGAATTTTTTCTATATTTTTGTCCAAAGCGTCAATTGCCTGTATTTTTGTCAAAATGTTTTTCGCTTTTGAAGGAGTGTCCTGTTTTAAAATTAAGGTTGAATATACCGGAGCGTGATTAAGTTTTTCGGCCACCAAATCTGCTATTGCGACGCTGAACATTACCGGTAGAATGTTATGGTAATCTCCTGTCATTTCAAATACCATCACTACTGCGGTTATAGGCGTTCTTGCTACGGCGGCAAGAAAAGCTCCCATGCCGACAATTGAAATGGTAACCATATCTATATGCAGCCCGAAATAATTTGATGTTACACCGAGGGCATACCCGAGAAAAGAACCCAGCATCAGCATAGGAAGAAAAATTCCTCCGGCGGTTCCTGAAGAGAAACAAAAAGGAGTTATAAAAAACTTGCCTGCGAAAATTAAAATAATCAGCCAAATGCTGAATTTATTTTGCAGAAGCTGGTCTATTGCTATATTACCGCCGCCCAAAATATACGGCAAAAACAATCCTATTATTCCTACGGCAAATCCGGCGACGGCTGGTTTTGCCCAATTTGGAATTTTATGCATTTTATCATAAAGTTTTAAGTTGAAAAATATTGTTTTGGCAAACAAAACGCCAAGAATTCCGGCAATAACCCCGAGACAAATAAAAATTATAAAACTTTCAGGCGACACATAAGTCGTTGTGCCTGACGAAGGGATTAAAAATGACGGATTTTCTCCGAGGAAATGTCTTGAGACGCTGACAGCGCTTACTGTTGCGACTAGAACTGAAAAAAGAGTCGCCGCCGAGAATTTCTGCGTTAATTCTTCCAAGGCAAATATTGTGGCTGAAATCGGAGCGTTAAATGTCGCTCCCAGCGAGGAAGCTGCTCCGCTGGCTATGAGATTATGCTGGCTTGTGCCTTTCATTTTGAATATTTTCGCCACAAGCGCGCCGACTCCGGCTCCCATCTGTACGCTAGGACCTTCTCTTCCGAGGGAAAGACCTGCTCCTATTCCTGAAATACCTGCGGCAAATTTAACAAGAATGCTTCTCACTCTGATTTTTTTGCCTAATCTTGCAAGGGCAAGTTTAACATAAGGGATTCCGCTTCCTTTAGTTTCAGGAGCAATTTTAAATACCAGTAATCCCGATAAAAGACCGGCAAAAGATGTTATCAACGGGAAAATCACTATTTTTTGCCAAAGAGAAAATTGCCCGATAAAGCCCTGCGTAAGCGTAAAAATTTTAGTTATCGTCATATTAAACAATACTACTATAATTGCGGCGATTATACCTACAAGTATTGCCTGAAGAATTATTTCGCTTCTTGATATATCCTGAAAAAAAATCTTTGTTTTGTTAAAAATGCTTGTTTTCATAATGTCCTATTATATAATTTTATAGATTTTTCCTCAAAAAATTTTTTTATTCCAAAAAAATACAAATTATGTATAATTAATAAATAAAATATGTGATATGCGTTATAATATTCAATAAACATGAAAAAAATTAAAAAACTATTACTTTTTCTTACGGTGTCAGCTTTCATTTTTGCTTTGGCTGCTTTTATCGCTTTCAAAATATTTTTAACGCAGGACAAAATAAAGTCATATATTATTGATTACGCACGCAATGAATTCCGCCGGGAAGTGAAATTTGACAAACTGTCTTTTAAATTTATCGGCTTTGAACTTGAAAATTTTTCTATGTCTGAAAAATCGTCATTTGATAACGGAACGTTTGTGAAAGCAAGAAGTCTAGCCGTTAAAATGAATATAATCCCTTTGCTCAGAAAAAAGATAACCGTAGATACTATAAGTGTTGACGGAATGTATATTGAAATAAAAAGAAACGCCGCCGGAATTTTTAACTTTGATGACATTGCCGGTTCGGGAAAAGCCGAAGAACAACATCCGGAAGACGATAAATCAGGCAGTCTCTTTTTAAACATAGACAGGCTGTATGTTAAAGATTCAACGGTAAAATTTGACGATAAAACCAACGGATTGAATACCGAAGTAAGCGACGTTAATATACAATTGAGCGGGTTTTCTTTCAACGGTTTATTTTTATGCGACAGTTCTTTTAAAATAACCTACAAGCAGCGCAATACCGATATTAATTTTCCCGTTAAAATAAAATTTGAAACGGATTTGAATAATTTTGACCAAAATAAATTGTTTTTAAACATATTGTCTCTTCAGACAAAATATAACAATGCCGATCTTTTGATAAGCGGTAAAGCCGAGAACCTTAATGTTCCTAAGATTGATTTAAACATATCCGTTAAAAACATTGATGAAACTACATTCGGTGATTTTTTTAAAACGGCGGTCAAATATAATATAAAATCTTTAGACCTCAAATCTCGGGCGGTGATAGATATTTCAAGCAAGACCGCAGTGATTAACGATTTGAGTCTTGATTTGCCGCAGTCATCTGCAAGCATATCAGGCAGCATAGATTGGAACGGTCCGGATATGCTTTATAATATTCAGGCAAAAACAGATTTTCTGCTTGATAATCTGGCAGATGTTGTTCCGCAATATGCTTTAAAGGGAAGAATAAAATCACAGATTTCCGCAACGCAGACTTCAATAGAAGGCAATATAGATTTTGAAAATGTTTTTTCGGCAAATCCGTCTTACGGCAATATAGAAAACCTTAATGCAAAAACACAAATAAACGCAGAAACCAAGCAGCCTTTGCCACAGGCGTTTAAAACTTTCAATATAAATAAATTTGTCGTAAAAATAATATCGCTAAACGGAAAATATAACAATACCGATGTATGTTTGAGCGGCAACTGGAAAAAAGCCGCAACTTCAAAAATAAATCTTGATTTGCAGACTAAAAATTTTTCAGATGCGGCTTTGAGCAGTTTTTATAAACCGAAAACGGATTTTGCTTTGGCTTATTTTAATTTATCGGCAGATTCTGTCTTTGATTTTAAGAATAAGACCGCCGATTTTTCGAAACTGGACATAAAATTTCCGGAATCTTCCTTGTCGTCATCCGGCAGGATAGACTGGAGTAAGGATAAGCTGTCTTATAAAATCAATCTTGCGGCGGATTTGCTTTTGGATAATGTATCAAATCATATAGGAACATATAATGTAAAAGGAAGAATAAAATCATCGGCTAAACTTTCGGACGTTGATTTCAGCGGAGATTTAAACTGTTCGGATATTTCTTTTGAATATCCTCCGTTTATAAATGTTTCGGGGTTAAGCCTGCAGGCTTCCGCGCTGTCAAAAAAAGATATTACGCTTGGACAAATAAAAGGCGTGTTTAATACCGGGAATTTTACTGCTTCCGCATCATATAAAGATAATAATTTAAATATGAAATTACGAATGGATAAATTGGCGTTGAATGATTCGTCTGATAAGCAGTCTTCTTCCGATTCCGAAAATGAGAATAATGAGCAAAAGAAAAAGATGAAACAAACCGGCAGCGACGCCAAAACAAATATTAATGCGGATATTATCATTAATGAAATAAGCATCCCGTATCTTACGGGCGGGAAAGTAGTTCTAAATACGGCTGTTAATTCCGTATCAGCCGGCATGAATGCGGCTGACGGCGTATTAAATTTATCGTTGGCAGGCGGTAAAATTACAAATGTGCAGCGGCTTTCAAAAAATAAGTTCGCAAAAATTTTTCTTATGATATTTAATGTTTTAAATAATAATATAGCCGTCAGCGATAAAGTTAACAATAAGGAAAAAGGCATAATTTATGAAGATATGAAATGCAACCTTATTTTCACAGACGGATTAATGAAAACAAAACAGGTATTTATAAAAATGCCTCTCACTACAATCAGTACGTCCGGCACGATTAATTTTAAATCAGGTTCCGTTGATATGAAAGTGAATACAGGTCTTTATGCGGCGATGAAAGTTTCGGGAACCGTAGAAAATCCGCGTACTTCTTTTGATTTAATCGGGACGGCGGCCGACATTATATCCGGCTCAAAAGGAACGATTGAAAATGTAGGAAAAAAACTCGGCGAATCCTTGCAAAATATATTTAAATAATTATAATTATACAATTGTGTAACTTTTTTAAAGGGAGCGTTGTCTAACTGACATTATGAATACAAAAAATCTGTTGTTTATACCGTTTATGTTTTGTGCGTGTTCTCTGTTTTCACAGGATGTCCAAATTCTTACATGGCGTGACTGTATAGACGCTGCGAACAAGTACAATCAAGATCTTATCATTGCAAAAAAAGATTTGGCAATCGCCGAATACGGCTACTACTCTTCATGGAATTCCTATTATCCCGCAGTCAGTTTAAAATATGCTTTTAACAGAGACGGAAGCGAAGCCGTAAAAGATAAATGGAATTTAAGCGCAACCGCTTCACAGTCTTTATACAATTTTAAAAACACAAGCGAGATAAAAACCAAAAAAGCCGTCATAGATAAAACGATATCACAGCTTACACAGTCCTATGCGGAAGTTTATTATTCAATAAAGGAAGCATTTTTAAAAATGTGTTATGCGCAGGAGAATATAACTCTTTTGGATAATATATATGATTTGAGAGCCCAAAGCGCTGATATCGTAAGGCTGCAGTATGAAGGCGGTAAAGAAAGTAAAGGGAATATGCTTAAAGCTCAGGCTCAGAAAAACTCTGCGTATATTGATGTTTTAAACGCAAAAAGAGATTTAAATACGGCAAGAAGAACCTTGTCGGAAAAAATCGGCGTTGATCTAAGCGGAGATTTTTCAGTTAAAGGAGAATTAACTTTAAAAGAAGATAAAACCGAATTTGATATAGATGCGAAAGCCAGGGAAGTTCCTGATGTTATAATTTCTTCCGCCGCCGTAAAAATAGCGGAATATGAAGTATCGTATGCAAAAGGAGATTTATATCCTAATTTATCTGCAACGGCTTCCGCCGGTCTGTCTGATGCGCAGGGCCCGGTTCCTCCTTCAGAAAGCAAGACATGGAGCGTAGGAATATCGTTGAATTATCCTTTATTCGCAAACGGTTTGACAAGCGTAAAAAATGCGGTTGATTCTGCAAATGCCGCTCTTGAACAAAGCCGCCAGGAATACAATAAAACGCTTCTTAATATGAAGACTACTCTTCAGGATATTCAGATGACCATAGAAAAAACAAAAGACAATGTCGGCGCATATCAAATGTTTTTGGAAGCGTCAATACAAAGACAGAAAGAAGCCAATATCCAATATCTTGCAGGAACTATGGAGTTTCAGACATGGCAGGATATTGAACAGGAATTAGTTAACAGCCAACAGTCTCATTTGTCGGCTTTGTACAACTATAATGTCGCTTTGGCGGAAAGAGACCAAATACTCGGCAATACAAACGGAGAGATAAAATGAACAAAAAAATAATAATAGCAGCCGCAGCCGCGGTTATAATATTTTTTGCGGGATATAAACTGCTGGTAAAAAAAGAAAAGCAAATACAAGTATCTTATGTTCCCGTTGCAGCGGAATTGTCAAATGTCAAAGAAGTAATAGACACTACCGGAGAAGTATCCGCTTTAAACAGAGTTGAAATTAAACCAAGCGTCGCCGGAAGAGTAGACACGTTGCTTGTAAATGAAGGAGACAGAGTTTCAAAAGGACAAATTCTTGCTTATTTAAGCTCTTCCGACAGAGTCGCTATTCTTGATGCCGTAAGAGCGAATGAAAAAGAAAATATCGCCGATTGGGAAAATACGTATAAACCTACGCCGGTAATATCTCCTATGGACGGTAAAATTATTTTAAGAAATGTCGTTGAAGGGCAAACAATAGCTACAACCGATGTATTATTTGCTTTAGCCGACGAATTAATAGTAAATGCGAGCGTTGACGAAACGGATATCGGAAAAGTTAAAATCGGGCAGAATGCGGTTATAAGTCTTGATGCTTATAAAGATATTTCCGTAACCGGAAAAGTATTCCAAATACTTGAAGAGGGACAGAACGTAAGCAACGTTATTACATATTATGTAAAAATCAGACCTGTCAAAACTCCTGATTTTTTTAAATCTCTTATGACTGCCAATATAACAATAACAGTAAACGAAAAAAATAACGTTGTCGTAATACCTTGGAACAGCGTTAACGAAACACAAGACGGAAAACAGTATGTTTTAACCGGAGACGGTTTGTCGCAGAACCAAAAGGAAATAGTCGCAGGTATTATCGACGGCGATAAAGTTGAAGTCGTATCGGGTTTAAATGCAGGAGATAAAGTTTTGGTAAAATCAGACCAGTATAAACTTGAAAGCACGGACAACAGCGAGAAAGGATTTCTTCAAATGACGCCGCAAAAAAGAAAAAGCAACAGCGAAATTTTAGCCGGTTCGGAAACTTCAAAAAAACAATAAATATTCCCGGGAAAAAAATGTCAAAAGAACATAAAGCGTTGATCAACATTAAGAATATAACAAAGGTTTATGAAATCAGCGATAACAAGCTGGAGATTTTAAAAGGAATAAACCTTACTATTGAAGAAGGCGAATTTGTAGCCATTATGGGCCCTTCCGGTTCCGGTAAAAGCACTTTAATGCATATACTCGGGCTTTTGGACAAGCCTACCGGCGGCGTATATGAAATATACGGGCAGAACGTTTTAAAATTTGACGACAGCCAGACAGCTTTTCTAAGATCAAAAATTATAGGATTTGTCTTCCAACAGTATAATTTGCTCAGCAAAATGACAGCCTGCGATAATGTCGCGCTGCCTATGATTTATTCCGGCGGTACGAACCGTACCGAAAAAGCAAAAAAACTTTTAGAGAATGTCGGTCTTGAAAACAGAACTGATCACAGGCCTAATCAATTATCGGGAGGACAACAGCAAAGAGTGGCGATTGCAAGGTCTCTTGTAAACGACCCGAAAATAATTTTTGCCGATGAACCAACGGGAAATCTTGCTTCGGCCCAGTCAAATGAGATAATGCAGATATTAACGGATTTAAACAATAAAGGCATAAGCGTTATTTTGGTTACGCATGAGCCTGATATTGCCCAGTGGGCAAAGAGAGTCATAACAATAAAAGACGGACAGATTATATCCGATACAAAAAAAGAAGAAGGTAAAAAAACCGAAACAAAACCGTTAAAGATAAAAAAAGATTCGTCGCATTTAAGTATGGCTGAATTTGCGGAAAACTTTTTTTCCGCAGTCAGAGCGATTCTTGCGAATAAAACACGTTCCGTTTTAACAATGCTTGGCATTATAATAGGCGTTGCATCTATTATTTCTATGCTTGCTCTCGGCACGGGTGCGCAGAAATCTTTGGAAAAGCAGATTACTTCAATGGGGACAAATCTGCTTTATCTTATGCCGGGCAGAATCTCTTTGGGAGGAGTTGCCGGCAGCGTTGTAAGAAGAATTACTCTTGATGACGTTAAAGCTTTGGCTTCAAATAAGGAACTTATAAAAAATATAGATCCTAACGTCAGCGGATCTTCACAGGTCGTTTACGGCAATAAAAATACCAACACTTCAATAATGGGAGTGACTACCGCATATCAGTATATGCAGAGCGCTGTTCCGCAGTACGGAAGATTTTTTACTAAAAGCGAAAATGATTCCGCCGCAAAAGTCTGCGTTATAGGAACAACCGTGGTTAAAAATCTTTTCGGCAATGAGAATCCTGTCGGGAAATATATCAAAATTGACAGAAAACAGTTTAGAATAGTCGGAATTCTTCCCGTAAAAGGAGCCCAGGGCCCTAGAGACGGAGATGATAAAATAGTAGTTCCTTTAAACACGGCTATGAAAAGGCTGTTGGGCACGCAATATGTCTCGTCCGTATCTGTGGAAGTGAATGACGGGAAAATTGACGAAACGGAATCTTATTTGCTTTCTACGATGCTTGCAAGAAATAAATTAAGTTCTGATCAGGCGGATTCTTTCAGAATAAGAAATATGTCCGATATGATACAAATGCTGTCTTCAACAACAAAAACAATGACTATGCTTTTAGGCGCAGTCGCAGGAATTTCTTTAATTGTGGGAGGCATAGGCATTATGAATATAATGCTTGTAAGCGTTACGGAAAGAACAAGAGAAATAGGTTTAAGAAAAGCTATAGGCGCTACAAAGACTGCCGTATTGCTTCAGTTTCTTATAGAGTCTTCCGTATTGTCTCTTCTCGGAGGAATAATCGGAGTAAGTTTAGGCGTTCTTATTTCGCTGGCTGTTTCAAAATTTGCCGGATGGGCCGCTTTTGTTACAAGCTTTTCTGTTATTTTATCCGTTTCTTTTTCCGCGGGGGTCGGAATAGTATTTGGTTTATGGCCTGCAAAAAAAGCTTCAGAACTTTCGCCTATAGAAGCTCTCCGTTCCGAATAATTTTCAGATAACTTGTTTCTTATTGAATGTATTTGAACATTTTAAGCTGTATAGGAACAGTATTTAAGATTTTTGTCTTGTTCTTTTCTGTCTCAAGAAAGTCCGTTATTTCTCCGTTTTTTGCAGTAACTACCTGATATGACCAATTATAAACGCTGCCTTTTAAAATATTTGCCGGTACTGAGATATTAGAAGAATTATTGTTGCCGATAGTTTTTATCAGAGTAACCGTATCAGCCGCGAATCTGTAAATTTTTACTTCCAAAGGAGAAATTCTTACGGCATATTCCCAACAGTTTTCAGGAACAAAAAAACCTTCTATTCCTTTCAGCATATTTTGGCTTCCCGTATAAGCTATTCCGTTCATATCTATGTAAATGTCTATAAAATCCGACAGCGAAAAATCCGTATCTATTGAAAAGAAAATATTATGTTCGTCTTTGTTTACGTTTAATGATTTTATTATTCCGTCGTTATATATAGTATAACTGTCTCCGTCTCTTATAAAAGAGCAAATATCTGTTTGCCCTGAAGTTTCGTCGGCGTTTTCGGCAGCTTCAACTTTCATAAGATTCTCAACAGAAGGAACTTCTTTCCCCGAAAGTTTAAAAATATTGGAATATGAAATATTAAAAATTCTTCCGGCGTATATGTCATTATTAAGAAGTTTTTTAATTATGTCAAAACTGTACATAGTAGTTAATTCATCATGTAAAGTCGGATATAAATCCTCTCTGCCCGAATTTTCATCGACTTCATTTGAAGCGCTTAAGAGTTTAAGAATAATGTCTTGAGAAATATTCCCCAAACATTTAAACTTTACGGCGGCGCTGTCCGCATTTTCTTCATATTCGTTTGCGACGGTTACCGGCAGCTCTGCGCCGAAAGTTTTGCTTTTATTTAAAAAATTTATCATGTAGAGCATAAGATCGCTGTTTTTAAGATGATCTTTCGTTAAAACGACGGGTATTATTTTTTCTTGTTTGTCCGAAAACCATTTTTGTATTTCGCTTGATGTTTTAGGAAAATCTTTATAAGGGACAAAGACGGTTACTTTGTTTCTTTTAAAACAGCCTTTATATGAAGCGTCTTCAATTTCCGCCGTTGTCCACAAAATATCATTGTCATGAAAAATATCCAGACTGTCTTCGTTTATAAAAGCGTTTTTTAAAAAGATTCCGTCTGCAGGCTTTCCGAATAAAAGGGTTGCTTTTTTTTGGTATTCCGCCAAAAGATTGTCAAGATCTTCAGTTCTGTTAAAAATTTCCGAAGATACGGGTATTTTAGAGGAAATAAGCGGGATATAAGGTTCCTGTGTGATTCTTAAAACAGGTTCGGTTTTATTTTCCGTTATCAGGTTTCTGAGATTGTCTGAAATTGCCGATTCTCCGTTTATGCTTGCCGCAAAACAGAAATTAAGGGATGAATGTATCTTCTGCATTACTTTAGGAGAAACGCTTTCTATGGATTCACAAAAGAAGACAACCGTTTTTTCTTTTGCAAAAACGCTTGAAGAAAATAAAAATAATATTGATATAACCGTAAAACTTTTAATGTTCATTTTATTCCTTCAAATATTATTCGTTAAAAAATATAACCGACGGAAAAAGTGTATTTTAAATATTCTATGTCTATATCGGCGTTTGTCGACTGAATTTTTGCCCTTCCGTTATTTGTCGCAGATAAAAGTTCAAAAACCACATTGTTGTATACTATGCCTACGCCGAAAGCATAATATATTCCGCCCTGTGTTTTATCCGTGTAATCGTCATATTCGGAATCAGGCATGAAGAAATTATATCCGGCTTGTCCTATAACGTAACCGTATTTATAAGGGTCCGTAGGATTAGATCTTAGTTTCACCGACAAATATACGGGGAGAAAATAAAAACTTCCCGGAGTATTGCCTATATCTCTTGAATTTTGAATTGTTATTCCGGCACCTACGCCGAAAATATTTTGAATATAACGGTAATATTCGGCGCTGAAATTTATACCTTTAGGAGAATCTTCCGAGCTTGTGCTTCCTTTGTGCCTGTAGTTGCCGTAAAAATCAAAGCCGGCTTTAATAATTAATTCGCTGTCTTTTTTTATTATTTCTCCGTCATTGTCAATATTAAGCAAATCATGTTTGCTGCGGGGATCTTCGTCTTTCTTAATTTCTTTTATGTCTGAAACGGGTATTTTAATAAGATTTTCACCCTGAATTATATAAACAACCTGATCATCCTGATGTGGAATATTGCCTTTGTAAACGGTTCCGTTATTTAAAGTAACGGTTTCTGAAAATGACGCCAGAGAAGAAAAACATAATATTGCCAAACAATAAAAAAATTTTTTCATAAACGCTCCGGTTATTTGTAGTAACTGTAAATAGTCCATGCTCCTATTAAAATAAAAGCAAATCCGCTTATGAGTTTTAACGGGATATTGCTTAAATAAGTTTTAGCAAATGTTCCTGCCAAAACGGCTATTGCGGAAGACAAAAGCAAAGCTCCTCCCGCCGCTAAAAAAACCGTAAAAGGAGATAATTTTGAATTTGTGGCGAACAGAAGAGTGGCTATTTGAGTTTTATCACCGAGCTCAGCCAAAAAAACTGATAAAAATATCGTACAAAATGCCCCAACCATATAAATACCCCGAATTATAAAATTAAATCTACGAAATAAACGAAGCCGCAGAATTCAAAAATCAATCTTCAATTCTTACTTTCACAGTTTTAGCTTTTGTGATGGAAAGCTTGTCGATTTCCTTTAAAGCGTTTTCAATCTGTTCGCTTAAAGCCCTGTGAGTGGTTATTATAATGGAAACTTTTTTATCCTGGTTTCTGTCATTTTGGTATAAACTGGCGATAGATACTCCGTAACTGCCGAGAATGCCCGAGATTTTCGAAAGTACGCCCGGTTTGTCGACAACAGTGAATCTCAGATAATAATCGCTCTTGCTTTCTCCGTGCAATAAAAGTTTTATGTTTTTGTTTTTTGAATATATTACGTTTTGCACAAGTCCGGCAGTTCCGTTTGAAACGAATTTTGATAAATCTATAATATCCGAAACTACTGCGGCTGCGGCCGGAAGCTGTCCCGCTCCTTTGCCGTAAAAAACCACATCGTCGCAGGCGTCGCCTGTAATCATAACGGCGTTATATTCGTTATGCACGTTTGCAAAAAAATGATGATGGTCTACCAGACAAGGCTCAACCCATAAATCCAATCCTTTGTCTGTTTTAACCGCAGAACCTATAAGTTTAAAAACGTAGCCGAAGTCGCTTGTTATTTTTACGTCTTCAACGTCAAGCTGATCGATGCCTTTAATTCTTATATCGCTTACTTTTATCCAGCTTCCCCATGCGATGGAAGATAAAATTGCAAGTTTGTTTGCCGTATCAAAACCTTTAACGTCCGATGTCGGGTTCGCTTCGGCAAAACCGGACTTTTGCGCGTTAACCAAAGCGTCTTCGTATGACATTCCTTCATTTGTCATTTTGCTTAAAATAAAATTTGTCGTGCCGTTAAGTATACCTTTAATTTTTTTTATTTCATTTCCGGCAAGACCTTCGTTCAATCCCTGAATTACCGGAATGACTCCGCCTACCGACGCTTCAAAATAAACCATTCTTTTTTTTGTCTGCGCCAGCGAAAATATTTCATCCCAGTATTTTGCAAGAACGGCTTTGTTTGCGGTAACTACATCTTTCCCGCTTTTTAAAGCTTCTGTTATAACAGTTCTCGCAGGTTCATATCCGCCTATTAATTCAACAATAATGTCGATAGACGGATCTTTTATAACGTCCATATAGTCTTTTACATACAGCTCAGGTTTATCTATAGGATTTAAATCGCATATTGATTTAACGTTTATTGTTACTCCTGATTTTCTGAATGCTATTAATTTGTTTTTTTCAAGAATTTTTACTACGCCTTTTCCGACGGTGCCGTAACCGATAAGTCCGATATTTAGAGATTTATTCATAAAAAGTTATCCGTTTTTTGTAAAGTTTTTTAATCTTAATAATGCGTCATGAAATCTTTTGTCGTGTGTAACCAAAGATATTCTTACATATCCTTCTCCGTTTTTTCCGAATCCTACGCCCGGGGAAACTACAACGCCTGTTTCTTTAAGCAGTCTTTCCGCTACGGACAAAGATCCTTCTTTTTTAAATTTTTCCGGAAGCCCCGCCCAAACATACATCGTCCCGAGAGTGTATCTGGTTTTCC
>Ga0265294_10002995_pt1 | contig 21952 bp, 24 predicted proteins | sample MunlanPumphouse3_FD_192504 | JGI IMG/M metagenome (GOLD analysis project Ga0265294, IMG submission 192504) | Groundwater microbial communities from a municipal landfill in Southern Ontario, Canada - Pumphouse #3 | ecosystem: Environmental > Aquatic > Deep subsurface > Groundwater | place... | reverse complement strand
ACGCCGACAAGGCTGATGCGAACAAATATTATGGTATCAACCTCACGTCCCTGGACGAATTCAAAAACCTGGACGGATTGATCATCGCCGTGGCCCATGATGCGTATAAAAAGATACGCATGGAACAGTTCACGGCCATGTTTGTGGCCCCGGAAAAAGCGGTCATTGGGGATATCAAAGGAATCCTTGACCGGGATATGGTGCAGGCGTCAACGGCAAAGGTCTGGCGGTTGTAAAAAAGATATCAGTGTGCACCAATAAAAGAAAAAGGCGGGCCCGCTAAACACGCGAAACACGCTAAAAAAAAGGCAGTTTTTTAAAAAATCCCTTTCGTGTTTCGGGTACCTATGAGTGGCTCCGCAACAATTATGAAAAATCCCCTTTTTCGGATACTCAGGAAAAGGGGATTTTTGTATCAGTCGTTTTTATCATCCCAGGATTTTGCTTAAGCCGTTACTTTCGAACGTATTGCGCTTTACGAATATCGCTAAAAAGGCTAGCATTTTTTTATATTTGGATTACAGCAGGCGTTACCTGGTTAGCCTTGCCCAAGAGAATCCCTTGGTTACGTTAAGCGATAGCCGAAAAAAAATTTACGCGCATGGTCAGATTTGAACTCTCTGTACTTCATTTGAAAAAAGGAAGTAAATGATGATAAAAGAGAAACGTATCGTAACCCTACCTGCATCAAAGCACAGAACCTTGATCTGTTACCCCATTATCCATTCCATGGAAGATTTAGGGCAATTCAAAGAGGTTGTTCGTCAAGCACGTATTGAAAAATCCGGATTGGCATCCGTTCAACGAAAAGCAGCGGTCGTCAATCGTCTGTGGCAGAATATTGATCAATCTATACAGGAACTCTCACTCACAGGTACAACAACCGTGCGCCTGTACCAGGATGGCCTGGCTGTCTGTGGCAAAGAGAAAGAGATTGTCAAGGATATGGTTGAACAGGGAAGCGCCAATTACCGGCTGCTTGCAAACCTTATGGCACAAGGGATGATACTCATGGGGACAGAATCTCCTGCGCTTCTGGTAGAAGAGTACGAGGCGGCCAAGGTTCAGATGAAAAATCCAGATATTTTTTCAAATAAAAATTTTGATCAAAAGCTGCTGGAACAACGGGATCGCTTCATTGCAGATCGAATTGACCAAACTCTTTCATGTAAAGAGACGGGCATTATTTTCCTGGGGGGATTGCACAATCTTGAGAAGTATCTCAATCAGGATATTCACCTCGTCTATCCTCTTTATTTTCCCGCAAAAAAAGTCCCGTAGCCCTCACAAAGCTAGAGGAACCAGACGCAAAGAGGGCTGCGGTTGATGGGATTGCTGTTGCATGCTGGGCCGGACAGGTCCACGGTAAAAAAATAAAAGAAATTTTGTAGTTCCACCGGGGAAATGGCAACGTATGGAATCAAAAATGGCTAAAATATTGATCATAGATGATGAGGCCATGATATGTCGTCTCCTGTCTAAACTGATGGAATCGGAAGGGTATGAAACCATCATTGCCCATGATGGCAGAGAAAGCATGGAGAAAATCCGGTATGAGAGGCCGGATGTTATTTTATCCGATTTTAGAATGCCTGGTATGGACGGCATGGAACTACTCAAAAAGGTCAGAGACATAGATCCGGATGTACCCGTTATTCTGATTACAGCGTATGCAGATGTTCATGGCGCGGTGGAGGCCATGCGCCAGGGTGCCCATGATTATCTTGCAAAACCCTTTGAGCACGACGAAGTGGTCAGAGTGGTCCACCGGGCATTGCAGGAACTGCTCCTTAAAAGAAAGCTTAAGCAACTCTCCTCTAAGCTGAGAAAGCGGATTGATCTGCGGGAATGCATGGGGCCCAGTGAACAGGTGGCCCAGATGATCGTGAACATCAACCGTGTGGCTCAATCTGATTTTTCTGTCATTATCCAGGGCGAGACAGGTTCGGGGAAAGAGTTGGTTTGTACGGCACTCCACCAGAACAGCAACCGCGCCCAGGGTCCCTTTATTGCTTTGGATTGTGGTGCTATTACGGAAACGCTTTTAGAAAGTGAACTTTTTGGCCATGAAAAAGGGGCCTTTACCGGTGCAACGCAGCAAAAAATTGGTAAATTTGAAGCGGCCAGCGGAGGGACGCTTCTTCTTGATGAAATGTTTAATATGTCCATAGGATCTCAGGCAAAACTCCTGCGCGCCATCCAGGAAAGAAATATCTACCGTGTGGGCGGTATCACGCCTGTACCCGTGGACGTCAGAATTTTAGCGGCGACCAATCGTAATTTGGAAGCATGTTCACCTTCCTCGTTTAGAAAAGATCTTTTTTTTCGTTTGAATGAATTCATGATTCGTGTTCCTGCCTTGCGGGAACGTCCGGACGATATCCCTTACTTGAGCAAGCGTTTTCTGGATTCTACCAATATTATGCTCCAAAAAAATGTCAAAGGTTTTACCTCGGGTGCCATGGACCTTTTAATGGCATATCCCTGGCCCGGGAATGTCCGCCAGTTGAAATCCATCATCCGGAGAGCCGTGTTGATGGCAGATGATGTCATCACGGAAAGACATCTTAATCTGCCCACTTCCCTTCATCAGGAGATGCCTCCCGTTGCTGAACCAACTGAAAAGTTATGGGAAAAATGCTCTCTCAAAGAAATCGTGAATCAGAAAGTCCGTGTGCTGGAAAAAAATATATTAACGGATGTGCTTTGTTACACCGGAGGAAACAAGGCAAAGGCTGCACGACAATTACACATTGACTATAAAACTATTTATAGCAAATTGAAAACGTATGGGATTTCAACCAGTGGAGAAAAAAAATGACAAACCCTAAAGATACAAAACGAGGCGGTTCTTCTTTTGATGGTATCTTGACGTTTTTAGAAAAACTGGGAGACCTGGCTGAAAAAGGAGAACAACTTTCTCGTACGGTATCCTTTGAAGGAAAAAATAAGGATATCAAAGGCGTCTACGGTTTTTCAATGAAAATGGGGATAGGTGGCGACAAACCAGACGTTCAGCCCTTTGGAAATATCCGGAAAGATGATGATTCCGGTGAGTCCTTTGTGCATGAAGTCCGTGAGCCCCTTGTCGATGTCTTTGAAGAGAAAGAGTATCTCCTTGTGGTGGCGGAGATGCCCGGTGTCAGCCAGGAAGATATTGAGGTAACCATTAAAGAGGACCTCATGGAAATCCACGCATCAAAGGGAGAGATAAAATATCAAAAAGAGCTTCTGCTCCCCCACGCATTCTCACAGGATAAAATGAAAATTTCCTGTAATAACGGTATTCTTGAAATTAAATGCATGAAATAATCCACCGGTAAATTTTTCGCATCTGGAAAGGAATCTGCCATGAACTCTACCAAAAAGTTACAACTGAAGGTAAGTGAGGCACTGAAAAAAGATGTGGGACGTGCCTATGCCCGAATGGACCCCGATGACATGAAGGCCCTTGGGCTGTCCATTGGAGACATTGTTGAAATAACAGGTAAGCGAATCACTGTAGCCAAGGTCATGCCAGCGTACAAAGAGGTCCGTGGGCAATCTCGGGTTCAGTTGGACGGTATCAGCCGTGAAAATGCTGGCTGCGGCCTGGATGAAACCGTGCAGGTGACGCTCACTTCATGGAACGCCGCTGATCGTGTGGTGCTTGTTCCGGTGAATATTTCTCCTGACAAACGGGATCTGGATTATATTGGGAGCCTGTTAGATGGGCTTCCCATCCAGGCGGGGGATGCCATCCGGGCCACGCTGTTTGGAAGTCGCACTGCAAATTTCAAAATTGAATCCACCGTGCCCCCCGGGCCGGTGATGATCAATCCCACCACCCAGCTGATTATCAGTCAATCACGCTCCAAAAAGGGCGTGGAAAAAGATGTGGGCATTTCGTATGAAGATATTGGGGGCTTGAGATCCCAGGTACAACGGATCAGAGAGATGATCGAACTGCCCCTGCGGTTTCCTGAGGTGTTTGAACGTCTGGGCATCGGTGCCCCCAAGGGTGTCTTGTTGTATGGTCCTCCCGGGTGCGGTAAAACCCTGATTGCCCGGGCCATCGCCCATGAAACGGAAGCCCATTTTTTCTCCATCAGCGGTCCCGAGGTGATCCATAAATTTTATGGTGAAAGTGAAGCCCATCTGCGGAAAATTTTTGAAGAGGCTGCCAAAAAAGGGCCGAGCATTATTTTTCTCGATGAGATTGATGCCATTGCCCCCCCACGGGAAAAAGTGGTGGGAGATGTTGAAAAGCGTGTGGTTGCCCAACTGCTCGCCCTTATGGACGGCCTGAATCGTCGCCAGAATCTCATTGTCATTGCCGCAACCAATATCCCCAATGCCATTGATCCTGCTCTCCGCCGCCCCGGACGTTTTGACCGGGAAATTACCATTCCCATACCCGACAAGCACGGTCGGATAGAAATCCTGGATATTCACAGTCGCGGAATGCCTCTGGCGGACAATGTGGACATGCACCGCCTGGCAGAAATCACACACGGCTATGTGGGGGCAGATCTGGAAGCACTCTGTCGTGAGGCCGCCATGATCTGCATCAGACGTCTGCTTCCCAATATTGATTTCAATATGACGCGGATACCCTATGAGCAGTTGAAAACCCTTGAGATCGGTATGGATGATTTCATGTCGGCTCTGCGGGAGGTGGAACCGTCGGCCATTCGGGAAGTCTTTATTGAAGTGCCCAACGTCAAATGGGAGGATATCGGCGGCAACCGGACCATCAAAAAACGGTTGATGGAAGCGGTAGAATGGCCCTTGAAATATCCCTGGATTTTTGAACAGGCTGGCACACGGCCTCCCAAAGGAATTCTGGTGTCAGGTGCCCCGGGGTGTGGTAAAACCCTTCTTGCAAAGGCCGTTGCCAATGAAAGCCAGGTCAATTTTATCTCCGTCAAGGGGCCTGAGTTGCTTTCAAAATATGTGGGAGAATCGGAAAAAGGCGTTCGTGAAATTTTTACAAAAGCCCGCCAGGCATCCCCCTGTATTATCTTTTTTGATGAGATAGATGCGCTGGTGCCCGCCCGGAATGCTGCCAGCAGCGATTCTCATGTGGGGGAACGGGTCCTCAGTCAGTTTCTCGCGGAATTTGACGGCATTGACGAATTAAAAGGGGTGCTGGTTCTGGGGGCCACCAACCGGGTTGATATGCTGGATGCTGCGGTGTTACGACCGGGCCGTTTCGATGAAATCGTTACAATTCCTCTGCCCGATGAAGATGATAGAAAAGAGATTTTTCGTATTCATCTTCTGCATAAACCCTTTGCAATGCAAGACCACCTGGGGGAACTGGCCCGGCAATCCCAGGGATTCAGTGGGGCTGAAATCGCCGCCGTCTGTCATCGGGCGGCTCTCATGGCCATTCGGAAAAAAGTGGGTGAAATAGAAGCTCACCCAGAGGCCCCAGTTGTCGACGGGAAGACAAAAGATGCGGTTTCCATTACCTTGGAACAGTTACACCTTGCAATGGATGAAGTCAGAAATTCACATACAGCTTGAGAAGCAGGCTCTGTGGCGGGGGCGTGTGTTGCCTGTGAACGAGGGCTGTGGGCCCTTGTTCCATCTGGATGAATAAAGTGCTCACCGCAAAACCATGTAACACAATCTGCCTTTCTAGATTATTTAATTTATGAAGTGGAGGGCTATAATCATGGCAAGCCAAAGGTCAGAAATTAATGTTCAATCCGAAGAGGTAACCTGTAATTTCTGTAGCGGAAGGGGGACAGACCCTTTTGGTATTATGTCTTGGCTCTCAACATGCTGTGTATGTAAGGGCAAAGGAACCGTACGTGTTTCTTCTCCATACATAACGTGTCCGCACTGTGGAGGGACGGGCGCTATCAAGACATTTACCTGCACTGCATGCCGTGGAACAGGTTTCGTTGCTTTGGGCAAGGGCCCCAGAGAGACATGTCCAGACTGTAAAGGCTCAGGAGACGACAGTTCGAACCCTTATCTGCCATGTTTACGGTGCCACGGACGAGGTTTCATAAAGACGGTCCGCAAGATCGAGCTTAAGGATAAACAAACAACACCATTAACAGACGACAATAAGGAGATGCGATGATTACATCCAAAGGAATAAAACATATTCGTACGAGTCGGAACATCAAGAGTTTTCAATCCTATTGTCATGCAACAGGCATATCATACACCCATTGTGATGCAGTGAGGATCTGTCGGGAGTTGGAGGGGCTGAAGGAACGAGAGGGACGCAGACTCTGGCTGAACGAGCAGTGGGAAAAACATTTCGAGAGGGCAGCCGGACCGTTACGCATACTCCCACCTTCGGCGCGCGTCCGGCAGTCTTGAGCCAGTTTCTTGCCGAATTCGATGGAAGTAACTTCAAATAAGGTTTGTAAACTATGGAAGAATTACATCAGAAAGCAGCCTATTTATACTGTGTCGTACGTACCTGTCCCCTTGATCAGCCACCCGTTACGGGCATTGAAACGACTATCCCCGTCTGCTTTGAGCCTCTGGAAGATTTTGTGGCTGTCTATAGTATGGTGGCCCTGGATATGTTTGTGGGGGCAGCTGCCGAAGAGCGTATGAAAGATGTTGCGTGGATTGGTCCCCGGGCACTGCGGCATGATCAGGTGATTGTGTCTATGATGAAGGAATCAGCCGTATATCCGGCACGGTTTGCTACGATGTTTTCATCCCTGGAAAGCCTTCGGAAGAACCTTAGGCTGAACGCTCGGCTTATTTCTGATTTTCTGGATCACACCGACCATACCTGTGAATATAGCGTCAAAGGTTTTGTGAACAGAAAAGATATTTCTGAATTTTTGATCAGAACGACCTTTAAGGACGAGAAAAAGCGTCTTGATGCCCTCTCTCCCGGTAAAAAGTACCTTGCAGAACGCCAATATACAAAGAAGATTGAGAACGAAACAAGAGAATGGATTAAAAAAACATCGGGCGCGTTGCTGGATTGTCTGACAGAAAAATATCGAGAATTTTCCCCTCGAAAGATTTTTACGGAGAAAACAGATAAAAATGAAACAGAAATGGTGTTTAATTGTGCTTTTTTACTCCACAAAAACGATGAAACGTCTTTTTTAGAGGAAACGGCTCGGGAAAAAGAAAGGCTTGCGCCTACGGGACTTTCCCTCGCTCTTTCCGGTCCCTGGCCTCCCTATAGCTTTTGTAAAACAACCCCAGGGGAGGGGCTCTGAGGATGTATTTGCTCTATTGTATTCTCTTGAACGATGCTACGGGAACAAACACTCAGATGAAAATCCCCGGTATTGATGGAAAGGCGGTCCATGAAATCTGTTGTAACGGTATTGCAGGCGTGGTTTCTGTCCTGGATACGGTCCCCGACACGAAGGTAAAAACTCTGCTGGCCTATAACGACGTCATTGCGGCCTATCATCAGCATCGAACGGTTATCCCCCTCCGGTTTGGCGCCTTTTTCAAAGAGCGTAGCCACATGATGACCGCCTTGAAAAACAATGAAAAAATCTATCTCATGAAGTTAGAAAAGCTGCATGGCTGCACAGAAATGTGCATTCGTTTCATCGCTCCTTTTCCTCGGGTCGGCAGGGTGGAAAAAAAAGAAATGAAGGGGACCTGCACAAAGAGATCGGGCACTGATTTTCTTATGCAGAGAAAAAAAATATATGAACAACACAACCTGTTACCTCCGGAACTTCATCAACTATCCGCTCGCATTCTTACCCATCTCGATGGAATATATAGGGAATATAAACAGGAGGTTCCGTCCCGGGAGAAGGCTGCAGATACACTCCCTGGTCATGAGAATGAAAGGCTGGTTTCACTGTTTTTTTTGATTTCCAAGGAACAACTGGCGTTATTTCGATCCCGTTTTACAGAACTTAGAAAGGATCTATCCATCAAAACGGTCATGAGTGGACCCTGGCCGCCCTTTACTTTTGTGGATACTGAATCGGATCTATCTTTTCATCAGCAGAGAGAAAAATCTTGAAAGGGGCAGAAAAACACGTGTACCATTCGCTGGAGTCTGAATACCCTATGAAAAGGGTTTCCTCTGATAAGGAACTTGCTTCGGAAGTGCAACGTCACAAAAAACTTTACAATATGTTTCTGAATGCCATTCCCAGCTCTGTTTTGATGGTGGACCGTGAGATGAAAATCGTCTCCGCCAATCATAATTTTCTTAAAAAAAGCCGGCGCACTCTTCAGAACACCCATGGTTTTCCTTTAATAGACATTTTTCCCTCGGTTATTTTGGAGAATATGAATATTCCCCAGCAGATACGAGGTGTCTTTCAGACCGGTCATGCAACACGGGGAAACCGCATGTCCTATCGTTCCCCAGGACTTCCCCTGAGTATTTATTATTACAGAATTTTCCCCTTCACCTGGAACGGCATCGTGGAAAATGTCATGCTGCTCATGGATGATGTGACGGAGCAGATCCGTCTCGGTGAAGAGGTCCGAAGGGTTGAACGACACTTGACAAGTATCATTGAGAGCGCCACTGATATTATTATTTCCACCGACACCAACGGCGGCATTCTTTCTTGGAATCCGGCCATGGAAAAAATTTCCGGGTATACTTTTTCAGAGGTGACGGGACGTCCTCTCATTGACTATTTCGCATTGGAAAAACAGCATAACATCCACGAAATTTTTTCCCAGCTGAACAGTGGCAAGGACTCTCAGCCAGCAGAATGGGAGCTTATCACCAAAGATGGAACGGCCCTTCGGGTTTCATGGATTTTTTCACCCATGAAAGATGAACACGGCAACACCACTGCTATTGTCGGGGTGGGCAGAGATTTGACCGAACGGCTGAAACTGGAAACCGAATTATTAAAATCACAGAAATTTGCCGCGTTGGGCGTCATGGCCGGTGGTATTGCCCATGAAATCAGAAATCCCCTTGCCATCTGCTCTTCTGCTGCGCAATTTTTGCAGAATAATGATATCAGCACAGAATTTCGAAAAGAGTGTGGAGAAAAGATCTATACTGGCATCCAGAGAGCCTCCATCATCATTGAAAATTTATTGCGATTTGCCCGTCCCTCCCCCACATCACACATGGAGGAAGTCTGTCTTACGTCTCTTGTGGAAGAAACCATCCCCCTGATCCAGAATCAGGCTAAAATCCAGAAAGTGAACATTAGCACCTCCCTGTGTCAGAAAGATCTTGTCGTTACCGCCAATGCAAGCATGCTGCAACAGGTGCTGATCAATTTGTTTTTAAATGCCATCCAGTCCATGCCCCATGGGGGCACCATTGAACTTGTAACCTCATGCTCAGGGCCTGATGTCCTGATACAAATGATTGACTCCGGAACGGGCATCTCAAAACAGAATATTGATAAAATATTTGATCCTTTTTACACGACGTCTCCTGTGGGCCGGGGAACAGGGTTGGGGCTTTCCATTTCCTATTCTATTATCAAACAGCACCATGGGACCCTGGAGGTGGAAAGCAACAAAGGAGAGGGGTGTACATTTACCGTAAGGTTACCAAGGCTATCGCTGAAACTTCACTGATTAACCGCAGCCTATGAATAAAAAAACTACGCGAGACCATCAAAAAGATAGCTATCTGATTGTTGATGACGAACCAGATATGTGCTGGGCATTGCAAAACCTGTTAACACAAAATGATATTGTATCCCAGCGTGCTCTCAATGGTCAACAAGCTATTGCATTGGTAGAAGAAATAGATTTTACGGCGGTCTTTGTGGATGCCAAACTTCCGGACATGGAAGGGCTTGATCTGGCAAAACATCTACGCAGAAGTGCCCCTGATCTCAGAATAATCATGCTCTCGGGGTATTTCTATAAAGATGATCCGGCTATCAGAAAAGCCCTTGATGAAAAACTTCTTTCAGGGTTTATTGCAAAACCCTTTCAAAATCAGGAAATCCTTCGCGTCTTGCATGGGAAAAAAGAATGAAGATGTACCATAACTTTGCAATACAACAATGGTTTATTTTCCATAAATAGAGGGAAATGATTCCATGGTGTGCATTCCGCAGAACGATGTCTAACGTAGCAATGGTCTCATGGTAGATTTTAACTATTTGAATTAGTATAATATTTTTTTTATTATTTTCAAGTTGAGATTTGGCACGAAAAATGTTAGACATACGTGTATTTGTCGAAGAAGGACCGTCCTTTTTTGATTCTATTCATACAAATTCATAAAGGAGAGTAATCATGGCTAAAGTACAAAAGACCACAGATTCTTCAAGTTTGGCAGAAGTCATTGATCGTATCTTGGACAAGGGTATTGTTATTGATGCATGGGCAAAGATTTCCCTGGTTGGAATCGAGCTTATCTCCATCGAAGCACGGGTTGTTATTGCATCCGTTGAGACCTATCTGAAGTATGCTGAAGCCATTGGCCTCACCGCTTCCGCAGCTGCTCCTGCCTGATTGTAGTTAAGAAGAAGGCTTTTCCCTCGAGGTGCGCAGATATCTCTTGATGGAAAGGCCTTCTTCTTTGTGGGCAGCGCGTTTGGACGTGGTTCTGATTTGAGGATAATCGCATACGCTTGACCCGTGATCCCATCACCTGACCCGTGGTGGAAATGGAAATGAGAACCAAGCCTCTCAATGCAATTTCAGGAATCTCAATAGGAAAGAGGAGAAAAGGCATGGGCCGATTTACCGAAGAAATGACGAGTTTGAGAGAAGATGCTGACAGCATGTCTGGAAAAAGAGCATCCTTCATCAATAATCTGAGTAAGGATGTCGCAGAATTACAATCAGATACTGTTCAAATGCAGACACGTTTTCGAGATGACCATCAGAAAATGGCAGAAGAAGAAAAAAAGAAACGAGTCGATTTTTTACAGGATATGACGGCCTATGTAGCTGATCTCCAGGCTGGTTTTCGGCAGGAACGTCAAGACATGGCCGAAAAAAGCACCAAAGAAGTAAACCTCTTCATGTCCGATATTCGAGGGTTTGTCTCTGATCTTGGCCGCACGGTTGCAGAGATGCAGGATGCGTTCAGCAAAAATCGTGCAGACATGGCCTCAACGCTGCGTTCAAACTTGGCGAAATCTGTTAAAGATACCACGGATGCTGTGTCGCACGTGCGAACAGCGACCGTTGCGATGCAGGAAGCTTTTCGAAAAAAATTTACCCAGGAATCCCAAAATAATCAAAAAAATCGTGCGGCCTTTCTAACAGATCTTAAAAATGAAAGTGCCTCGTTGCAACAGACCTATAACGATGATCGCTTGGCTTCTGCAGAGAAGATGAAGGCTGCCTTTGCCCTGACAAAGGAAGAGCTGCAATCATTTATTACTGATCTTGAAAACACCGTCCGTCAGATGCAAGATGATTTCCGCAAAGGGCGCATGAAAATGGCAGAAGATGGTCGCAGGGACAGACATGCCTTTCTTGAGGATATCGTTACTTCTGTCACTGATCTCAAAGAGCAGGTCGAAAATTTTCGTACGACCTTTACGGATGATTTTGCAGGTATCCGGGCCACGTTGGATGCAAAAAAAAAAAATGATGCCCTAGTTTCTGAATCTTCTACTCCCCTTGCTTCTGAAATTCCTGAAGATCTCTCCCCGACACCTTCGCAAGCTACAGAGGCCTCAACCGTATCAGAAGTTGAGGACGCAGAGCGTGTTGAAGAAAAAAAACAGGAGGCTGCTCTTGGAGAAGAAACAGGAGCGAAGGCGTTTAAAAAAAAAGATGATGCCCTAGTTTCCGAACCTTCCACACCCCTTGCTTCCGAAATTCCTGGTGACCTCTCCTCTACGCACGTACCATCTGAAGAGGCCTCGACCGCATCAGAGGTTGAGGTATCAGAGAGTATCGAAGAAAAGAAACAGGATGTCCGTGGAGAAGAAGCAGAAACGATGACCGTTAAAAAAAAAGATGATTTGACCTCTATTCTGGGTATTGGTCCCGGGCGGCTCAAACAGCTCAATGCCTCCGGTATCTTTACTTTTAAGCAACTCGGAGCATTGACCCCGGACCAACTCCGTACATTTCTGGGAAAATCATCACAGCGTGTGGATGTAACCAAATGGATTGAACAGGCAAAAGCTTTTGCATAAAGCAACGTGCAAACCTCTGTCGTTTCGATCCCTGAGCAGGAGAGGGAAATGAGTACAAAAGTTAACAGCGCAACAGCAACCATTCAACGGGTAGCCGCGCCAAAAAGTGACAAAGTGGTGCCGGAAGCGAGCACGAGTTTTGTGGAAACGCCGTATGTTCGGGGTATCGCTGAACGTGCTCTTGCCTATCTGCATGTGGGATATCCTGTTCATTTTGCTGGACCTGCCGGTACCGGAAAAACGACCTTAGCCTTTCATGTTGCTGCAAAGTTGAACCGAACGGTCATGCTGATGCACGGTGACGATGAATTCGGCAGTTCTGACCTCGTGGGGAAAGACTCGGGGTATCGGAAAGCAAAGGTGGTGGACAATTATATTCATTCTGTTGTCAAAACAGAAGAGAGTATGAATACCATGTGGGCGGATAATCGCCTGACCATTGCCTGTCAGCAGGGGTGCACGCTGATCTATGACGAATTTACCCGATCCAGACCTGAAGCCAACAATGTTTTTTTAAGTGTTCTGGAAGAGAAAATACTTAACATACCCAGTCTGCGAAACCTGGATCAGGGATATTTGCAGGTACATCCGGATTTTAGGGCTATTTTTACCTCCAATCCTGAAGAGTACGCCGGTGTCCATAAAACCCAGGATGCCATGATGGACAGGCTGATCACCATTCCCCTGAATTATTTTGATCGTGAGACAGAAGTTCAGGTGACCGTGGCGAAATCGCATCTTCCTCAGCATGATGCAGAGGTCATTGTTGACCTGGTGAGAAAGATTCGAACCTTGGGTGTGAATAATCATCGACCCACCATACGTGCCTGTATTGCCATTGGGCGGATATTGGAACATATGGGGGGGGGTGCTTCCAAAGAGAATCCTGTTTTCAGACAGATATGTCGTGATGTCTTAAATGTGGATACCTCCAAGGTGACACACGGGGGTGAACCGTTACTTCCCCGGAAAATTGATGAACTTATAGACGACCTGTAATTTTTGACCCCAGTTAATCTGGTATAAAGAATGAGGATAGACAGATATGCCCGTAGATCGGAAATCTCCGATAAGAGGAGTGAAAGATATCAAAACCCATGCAGGCAAGATTGATCATGCTTCTCAGCCTTACATGGCATATATGCGTATCAGCATTCTTGAAATGGAAAAAGCACGAAAAAACAAAGAAAAACTGGCTGCCCAGACCCGGATTGAGGCGATTGATCATCGTCTTATGGAAATTGAGAGAGAAAAAGCAGATATTCAACGAATCCTGGGAGATAAAAAAGACGATCAGGGAGACCAGAAGAATGGATGTGCATCAGAAAATACGAGCGGTTTTAAAATAGAATATTGAGCCTGGCCTCTAAAATATATTTCAAGAATCAGTGTGGGGCGTGGGCATGGTTGATACGACGCTATCCTTGCCTCCGCCTGCGTTGTGCTGAAAAGGACACGGTGTATGTCAGAAAAGAACTCAAAGGAAAACGGACGATATCTTTATGCCGTCATTGAAGCCACGGCAGAAAAAGATTTTGGAACGATCGGTATCTACGGATCTGATGTGTATTTAGTCATTGAAGGCATGATAGCAGCCGTTGTCAGTAATGTTCCCAATAAAAAAATCAGGCCCCAACGAAAAAATATTGCGGCGCATCATGCGGTCCTGAATACACTCATGAAAACGGTGACACCCCTCCCCATGGCTTTTGGCATCATAGCCGATGGAGAAAAGGCTATCCGAAAAATTCTTTCGGACAATCGCTCTGTTTTTAAAGAGCAATTCGACATTGTTTCAGGAAAGGTGGAAATGGGGATGAGGGTTTCGTATGATGTCCCCAATATTTTTGAATATTTTGTCTCCACAAATCGTGAACTCAAAGAGGCCCGGGATAGATATTTTGGTGGAAACAGAGAACCCAGTCATGAAGCAAAAATGGAACTGGGCCGGATGTTTAACCAGTATCTCAACGATAACCGGGAAGAGTATACGGACCAGGTGATGGAGATTCTGGATGCGTACGGTTACGAAACCAAAGAAAATAAGTGCAGAAACGAACAAGAAATAATGAATCTGGCCTGTCTCATCAATAAAGATGATCAGAAAGTTTTTGAAGAATGTGTTCTCAAAGCCGCAGGATTATTTGATAATAATTTTTCATTTGAATATAATGGCCCTTGGTCTCCCTATAATTTTGTGAACATCCATATTGCATTATAATGTGGGCGAGGCTCCTTGCATCCTGTTCAGGCTCTCAACCACCTGGAGGGATACTCCTGATGACAACGACCGTTAAGCGAGGAGGGGCTCCCTCATGTTCCTTGTGGATGATATCCTCTTTTTTCCTGCGAAAAGTCTGATCTGGATTTTTCGGGAACTTCACAAAGCCGTTCTGCAGGAAAAAACCAATGAATCAGAATCACTGACTACCGAATTAAACGAATTGTACATGATGCTTGAAACCGGCAAGATCACGGAAGAAGCGTTTGATGCCAGGGAATCTGAAATTCTTGATCGACTTGATGAAATCCAGGAGAGGGAATGAAATCTAGGGGAGGCAATGATGGATTTTCGACATTTTCTTCAGGGACAGCCACGCAAGCTGATTTTTTTTGGTGGCAAAGGTGGGGTGGGGAAAACCACCTGCGCCGTTTCCTATGCCTGGCATTGTGCTCTCTTTCATCCTGATGCTTCTTTTTTGCTGGTCTCAACAGATCCTGCCCATTCCGTTAAGGATAGTATAAACGCCGTTCCACTCCCTGCCAATGTGCACATTGAAGAACTGGATGCTGCACGAGCCCTTGCGACCTTCAAGGAGCATAACCGTGAAAAACTCCAGGTAATCGCTTCGCGAGGCACTTTTTTTGATGCGTCGGACATTGATCAGATCCTTGAGCTCTCCCTTCCTGGTCTCGATGAGCTCATGGGTTTTTTGGAAATATCCCGCTGGATGGATTCCGATCAGTATGAAACGGTGATCGTTGATACGGCTCCCACAGGACATACCTTGCGGCTCTTGGACATGCCGGTGCTCATGGGCGGCTGGCTGGATGCTCTGGACGTTCTGCTGGCAAAATATCGTTACATGAAAAAATTGTTTCAGGGAACGTATACAGGAGACACGATTGATACGTTTCTGCTGGATCTTTCCCATGCGGTGACGACCATGGAAAAGAGGCTGACCAATACACAGGAGTGTCTCTTTGTCCCTGTTTTTTTGGCGGAGCCCCTGAGCCTGGTGGAAACACACTTTTTGCTCTCCCGGTTAAAAAAAAGTACTATCCCGGTTACCGATCTTATTGTCAACCGCATCTATCCCCTGACGGATTGTCCCTTCTGCGCCGGTGAGCATCGTAAACAGATGCGTTGCCTCTCGGAATTTTCCCAGACCAATGCAGGTTTGACCTTGTGGGCAGCACCTCTCTATGCCCAGGAGATCCTGGGAGATGCCTTGGTGACGACCTTCTGGCAGGGCATTGTTCCTGTGATCCTCGAAAAAGAGGACACGGCTGCGCCGTCTCCTGAGGAGCCACGTCCTCTTACGGTTGAGCATCCCGCACCGTTTCCTTCTGAGTCTATCCGCCTGCTTATTTTTGCCGGGAAGGGCGGCGTCGGCAAAACCACGCTGGCCTGTGCTACGGCTTGTGGTTTTGCCCAGCAAAAAAAAAGGCAGGTATTGATTTTTTCCACCGATCCCGCCCACTCGTTATCCCCGTGCTTCAATATACCCATCGGCCCCACCCCTGTGCGTTTGTCAGCGCATCTCAGTGCCATTGAAATGGATGCCTCAAAGGAATTCGATGCGTTAAAAAAGGCCTATGAAGACGAACTTGAAAACTTTCTGACAAACGTCGCCTCATCCCTTGATTTGTCCTTTGATCGGCAGGTTATGGAACAGCTCATGGAACTTGCTCCTCCGGGATTGGATGAAGTCATGGCGTTAAACAAGGCCATGGATTTTTTTTCCAGCGGCAGGTATGATGTCTTGATTCTGGATTCAGCCCCCACGGGACATTTGCTCCGTCTTCTGCAGGCCCCCGAGGTCATGAATCAATGGTTGAAGGTATTGTTTACCCTCCTGCTGAAGTATAAAAATTTTTTTCGATTGCCCGATTTGTCCGAAAAACTGATCGCGCTTTCAAAATCATTGAAAGTTTTGAGGCGTCTGATGAGTGATCCTGAAAAATCAGCCATCTATGCGGTCTCCATTTTGAACCAGATGGCCTACGAAGAGACCGGGGACCTGCTTGCGGCATGCCGTGCAATGAAGATCAACGTATCGGTCGTATTCCTGAACATGGCAACACCTCCCAGTGCCTGTCCCCTGTGCGCAGCTGTACATTCCCGGGAACAGGCGATCAACGTGCGGTTTTCTGCAGCCTATCCTGATCTCATCCAACCGGTTATTTATCGGAATGAAATGGAAATACAGGGGATGACACGACTTGGAAAACTGGCAGCAGCCATGTACGCTCCCCCTGCGGGCACCTAAGCGCGGGGAATGTCTTCCAAGGGGTACCCCCAAGGGTGTAACGGTGGAGTTTTATTTTTTCTGAACCAGAGGAGTTTGTGCGTATATCATGGCCCATATGACGGTAGACGAAGACGCATCAGAACAGGTCACGATCTGTGAGGCTTTGGATCGCGTGCTGAATAAAGGGGTTGTACTGAGTGGGGAACTTACCATTTCTGTAGCGGGTATAGACCTGATTTACCTTTCCCTCCAGGCCATTCTGGTTTCTGTGGAGACGGCACGGCAGATGTTTGATTCTCAACTCAGTGACGCAGTGAAGGACGTACCATAATGGTCAACAACCAGAAAACAAAAGATTTTCAGATAGAATCAGACAGTATCGGTGATTTTGCCCGGGCCATGAACGCACCCTCTTCTCCCAGCAGCGTGTCGTCGGTGGAGGGGGAGCACACAGGGCAACAAGTAAAAATAGACGAAGAGCATGCGAAAAACGGTTTGGCGCAACTTGTGATGACATTGATCAAATTGTTGCACGAACTTCTGGAGCGTCAAGGCATCCGTCGCATGGAGTCTGGTTCACTGGATGACGATCAGATTGAACGGCTGGGCCTGACCCTGATGAGACAGGCCGAAGAGATTGATAGGCTTCGTAAAGTTTTTCATCTCGAAGAAGAAGATCTAAATCTGGATTTGGGCCCCCTGGGTAAGTTGCTGTGATCCGAGTGTCCTTCATTGCGTCAAACGATACTAAGGGACCATTGCGTCTTCATTTTTAACCCTCAAGGAAAAGCGGATGGCCATTCAACAGCGTAGCGCACAGCATTCAGTGGAAAGCACCAATATTGCAGACCTGTTAGAACGTATTTTGGATAAAGGTATTGTCATTGCCGGAGACATAAAAATCAACCTGGTGGATATCGAACTCTTATCCATCCAACTCAGACTTGTCATCTGTTCCGTTGATAAGGCCAAGGAAATGGGTATGGACTGGTGGGTCAACAATCCTCTTTTCAGCCCAAACAAGGAAAAAAATAAGATTGCCGATACCTTGACAGCGATTGAATCCAGACTTGAGCATCTGGAAAAAACCACCACCAAATAGAAAGAGGGGGCCCGAGGCACAAAGATGTTCTCAGAGCCAGGGTTTACGATGGGACAAAGCTTTGCTCGACCGCCTCTTTTGTAAAAGAAATCTCACGTCCTTCGCTGCCGCCACAATACGCCTTAACGATACGGTACGCTTCAGCAAGCTCCTTCATTTTTGTGTCATCACCGTTGTTTCTGTCAGGATGGACACGGAGTGAAATCTTCCGATAGTTGGCTTTGACTTCATCAACGGTGCACTGTTCCTTGAGATCCAAGAGGAGTCTGGCTTGAGTAATGAGATCAAAATCTCCCGTATTGAAGGCCGTGGTGACAAAACTCGAGGGAGGCAGAGGTCCTACATACTTGAAGAGGACCAGGTCGTCACATTGTTCGGCAACCGCATCCAGAGCCGCATCAAACGCTTCCTTTTTGTCTTTTTCTACCAGATAGCTCATGATAAGGATGACCGTCTTTGTAGCTGAAGGCGTTTCCACAGCGTCTGCCGCGTAGGTGGAGAGGGTGGACTGCAGCCTCTCTGCGATGTCTTTTTTATATTTTTGGGAGAGTTCAAAAAAGGCTTTGCCGAGGGCAAGGGGATCGGTGGCGTCAACTTTCTTTGCAATTTCGGCAAGGACCTTGTGAACATCAAAGGAAATTTGAATGATGATCTCGTCTTTTCCACGTACCTTATCCATAAGAGCTTTGAGCTGGATACGTGCATTGATCAAAAATTGTCGGACCTCATTCTCGTCGTTGACAAGCGTGCCAAAGGTAAGGGGTACGATGGTATGCTCGGCAAAATACGCAGCATTGATTTTTTGAGCGTGTTCATTGAGTTGTTTGAGGGCTGCTTTGTCGTGTAAGCAGGTTACATCCTCTATACCATACCCAATAGCCGTCATACCGTTTTCAACAAGGGTAAGAGATCCGAGGAGGGGTGTTTCAATCATTCCGTCGAGGATACCGCAGAGGAGTATCGCCATATTTTTTCCTTTTTTGCAATGGGTGACAAACGGGTACAATCCTTCTATCCGGCTATAATGTTTTGTTTGATCCGTCAAGGATGTTTGTCATATATTTTCAATATGATAGACCTCCCTCTTGGGACGTTCCTGAAAAATAATCTGTGCACTATGCCTGCGTTTTCTCCTTCCTGCTTGACATACATCCCTCCTCCGACTACTCGTTCAGCATTTGAACATACACCCGCCTTTGGATACAATGGACGACGCAACCCAGTATAGAATCTACAAGCTCATTGAAGCGAACCCCGAGATAAACCAGCGCGAGCTGGCCCGGGAGCTGGGTGTTTCCCTGGGCAAGGTGAATTATTGCTTAAAGGGGCTCATCGCCAAAGGCGCGGTCAAGACCCGCAGCTTCTGCAACAATAAAAATAAGGCCAGTTATCTCTATCTCCTCACCCCCCAGGGCATCGAGGACAAGGCATGGGTCACGGTGCAGTATCTGAAGCGTAGGATGCAGGAGTACGACGATCTGCGGGAAGAAATCGCTGCGTTGCAGCGGGAGATTAAAGATAAAGACAAGGCGGCCCGCTAAACAGGTCTGCCCTTCATGGGTACGCGAAATACGCTAAAAAGGCGAAAAAGGCAGTCCTTTTTAAAACCTTTCGCGGTTTTAGCGTGTTTAGCGGGCCAACGCCTTTAATCTTTTCCCCTATATCCTATAGCGTGTTTAGCGGGCCAATGGCTTTATGCTTAAATCCGTATAGTTAGCTGGGTCAGACCCCGCGGGTAGTTTTTTAAAAAAGTTTCTTTTTTCGCATGTTTTGTATGTTTCGTTGGCAAAAAAATTTTTAGCTGGTCAATTAGGCGTTTGCTGGTTTCAGTGACGTAGGCTCTAAGAGGGCACTATGATCAAAACTCTGTCGATAAACGGTTTCAAGACCCTCCGGGATTTTTCCATTGATCTCGGTGCTGTCAACGTGTTTATTGGTGCCAACGGGAGCGGGAAGAGCAATGTTCTGGAAGCTCTCGGGGTGTTATCCGCTGCGGCATCCGGGAGAATTGACGATGAATCTCTGATGCGTCGAGGTGTGCGTCCCGGGTTGCCCCGTTTGTATAAATCTTCGTTCAGGGGAGATCGAACGCTTCCGCACATCACTTTGGACGCACATTCCATGACAGGTGCCGACTATAGTGTCTCGCTTCTTAACCCCTTGAACGACCCCAAACCAAGCTGGGAGTTTAAGACAGAAACCCTGCAATATGATGGGAGCAAGCTCGTTAGTCGAGGAGTGCGCCAGAAACGTCAATACGATCCCGCATTGGGGCTGGCCGCTCTTAAAGCGGTCGAGTTGGAGAGGGAGAATCCGGCATCGAATTTGTTGCGTGAACTCAGTGAGTACGCCATCTATTCGGCAAACACACCTGCCTTGCGCGGGGTCGTCCCCGATCCTCAGACCAGAGAACCCTTGGGCCTTTCCGGTGGAAGGCTGGCTGGTGCGGTAGCATCATTGCAGAAACTTGGGGATAAGGATGAGCGTATCGAAGAGGCTCTGGACGAACTGCTTTTTTGTCTGGACTGGGTGGCAAGGTTCGATACAAGCCAGAGTGCTTCGGAGCTGCTTTCTCCCTCTATTCCCCAGCCGAAGCAGATTTTGCGTTTCACGGACCGCTTTATGGTGGGGAGCCGTAATACCCTTACAGGCTACGATGCGAGCGAAGGCGCGTTATATATTCTCTTCGCAGCCGCCCTTACACTCTTGCCCAGTGCTCCGTCCCTGTTGGCTATCGACAATCTGGACCAGGCTCTCAATCCCCGGTTGATCAAAAAATTGACATCGCTTCTTTGTAACTGGGTACTTGAAGGCGACAGACAACAGCTGCTTTGTACGACGCACAATTCCGCAGTCATCGACGGGTTGGATCTTACGGATGATCGTGTACGATTGTTTGCGGTAGACCGGGATCAGATTGGTCATACCCATGCACGTAGAGTCGAGTTGACAGCGGATCTTCTTTCCCTTGCCGAAAAGAATGAATGGCCGTTGTCCAGATTGTGGATGATGGGACATCTTGGAGGTGTTCCCAATGTCTGAACTCCGGATAGGGCTTGTAGCTGAGGGAGTGACGGACGCCATTGTCATTGAAGCCGGGCTGAAAAGACTTCTGAAATGTCCTTTTATCCTGACCACGTTGCAGCCGGATACGCCTCCGGGCGTTCAGGGAGAAGGCTGGGGCGGAATTTATCGATGGTGCAGGCAGGTAGGGGCTGTTCCGGGAAACACTCTGCTGGAATCTCCGTTGCTGCAAAACTTTGATCTTCTGATCCTGGCCATAGACGCCGATGTCGCTTCCAAGACCTACTCCTCGGCAAATATCCGAGATCCTCTATGCGATGATTTACCCTGCGAACAGGCGTGCCCCCCTGCTTCGGATACTACGGAGAAGCTTGAAGCTGTGGTTGAGCACTGGCTGTCACCCGTTCAGATCGATTCCAGAACTGTTCTCTGTATTCCTTCGAAATCCATTGAGTCCTGGGTCGCAGCGGCTCTGTATGTCGAATCCGATTCCGGCTTTCCGGATATGATAGAATGTTCCTACGATATTTTGCAATACATGCATGCCAAACCCGCCAGGGAAAGACTTATCAGTAGTAAAGATGGGCGATTGAGAAAGAGAAAAAACAAGTACAAGCTGGCTCAGCGCGTTCTTGTTGAGAGATGGGATATCGTTGAAACATTTTGTCATCAGGCAGTCACGTTCAGAAATTCTCTGGAAGGATGTGTGGAACAGATTCTTTGATGACAGCAGTGAATATGTTTTGCGGACAAATGCCTTTCATCGTGAATTTAGCTGGGTCAGACCCCGCGGCTTTTGGTAAACATGCAAAGACAGGGCAAAAGAAAAGGCGGGCCCGCGAAACACGCTAAACACGCGAAACACGCTAAAAAAAAGCAGTTTTTTTAACCTTTCGCGGTTTTAGCGTGTTTAGCGGGCAAATGCAGTTAAGTCCTTTTGATTTGTAAGCCTCTGCCCACTGTGATTCAGGTAAATACCATGAGCCATCCTCTCAGATTTTTTCAGCCAGGTTACGTGTGGCATGGGGATGCAGATTTAGGATTTAAGTTGTAACTGCAGATTTAGGATTTAAGTTTTAGGTTTTAGGTAAATACCGAATAGGACGGCGGGTTTGGGTTCATGAGTTATAATTCATTTGAGAAACTTGATGTGTGGAAGAGATCGTGCAGGTTGAGGGCGGATTTAGGATTTAAGTTGTAACTGCAGATTTAGGATTTAAGTTTTAGGTTTTAGGTAAATACCGAATAGGACGGCGGGTTTGGGTTCATGAGTTATAATTCATTTGAGAAACTTGATGTGTGGAAGA
>Ga0265294_10002994_pt1 | contig 21955 bp, 13 predicted proteins | sample MunlanPumphouse3_FD_192504 | JGI IMG/M metagenome (GOLD analysis project Ga0265294, IMG submission 192504) | Groundwater microbial communities from a municipal landfill in Southern Ontario, Canada - Pumphouse #3 | ecosystem: Environmental > Aquatic > Deep subsurface > Groundwater | place... | reverse complement strand
GAAATTTCTTGATTAATGCCATTTTCAAAATGATCGATGATTTTTTGACCGCCAATTTGGGTCAAAACATCAATAATACGTTCATCACTAATGTTTTTTTGACCAAAGCGAATGTTGCTGGCAATTGTTCCTTTGAATAACACAGGTTCTTGTAACACAATCCCTATATGTTCACGATAACTTCGCTTGCTATACGTGGTGATATCTACACCATCTATCTTAATCGTTCCTTCTCCTTCTTTTAGTTCATAGAATCGTAACAGAAGGCTCATCAACGAAGATTTTCCACTGCCTGTATGACCAACCAGACCAATTGTTTCCCCACTCTTTATCTTGAAACTAATTCCTTTTAAAACATAATCATCCTTTTCATAAGCAAACCAAACATTTTCAAATCCAACATCACCACGATAACGAGGTAACTCTTCAATCGTATTATCTTCTACTGGTCCTTCAATAATCTTATGGATTCTTTCTGTTCTTACCAATGCATGTTGAAAATCGCCAACTTGTGTAAAAATCAAGTTTACAGGATCAATAATCTTTAGTAAATATTCATTATAAGCATAAATTAAACCCGCAGAAATAACAATTTCAGATACTGTGAAATGCTGATAACCAAAATAAACAACGACAATGGTTGTAATGATTCCTCTAACAATACCTATCATATTCCAGCCAGTCGTAATATGCAATTTAACTTCTTTCATTTGTTCATTGATATAGCTCTTATTTAAGTCGTTAAATTCAGATATCGTTTGCTTTTTAAAGTTAAATATTTGTAATATGCTAATTCCATTGATGATTTCGTTGATTTTGCCTACTAATAGTGAACGTAGTTCATTGACTTTTTCCGCAACTTTTTTTAATCTAACTAAGAAAAAGCGAATCCAAATATATGCGATTGGATAAATAATGAAACTAAATAGTGCCAGTTTAGGATCAAGATAAAACATCCCCACGTACGCTAAAATAAAGCTCAAAATCGCATTCAACAAAACATTTGTTGCTTGACGATATAATGTGATCATTCCATCAACATCTGAAGTTATTCTTGATGCCATTTTACCTGCTGGTTCTTCCTCAAAATACTTAATTGGAAGTCTTTCCACGCTTTTCATTGCATCAATTCTCCCTTGTTGGGCAATATGGGTAACAACTTTATTATTAGAAATTGTTTGAATATAAGAAGCTATAATTGAAAAAACGCTTCGTGCGAGTAATAATAAAACTAAAATGATTAAAATGGTAAAGATAGGGCGATAGAAGTCAACTACTTCTTGCACCTTAAGTTTAACAACTTCATAAGTAACTGTTTGATGATTGGCATCGATAATCGTTAAGATGTTTCCATTGATGTCTTTCGTTCCATCGATAATTTTATTGTTGGTAATATAAAATCCATCTTTATAAACAATTAATGAGAAATCATCAATCACTTCGTCATCAGCATCCAAATAGCGTTTTTGTTTGTATAGATTATCATTGTAACGAACCGTTTTCTCATCACTAACAGCAACTTCTACCCATTCATACTCGATACCTAAAATATACTCATCAAGAATTCGTTTTACAATTAATGGTGATAAAAATCCCAAAATTTGAACGATTAAAATCATAATTACACTAACAAAAAAATATTTTTTATACCCTTTTAAATACCGAAATGTTCTTTTTATATTTTTCATAGTACACCTACTTATTGGCAAGTTGCTCAATGTATTGGCGTTTATACCAATTATCATATGTAAGCAACTCTCGGTGGGTACCGACATTGGTGATTTTACCGTTCTCAAGAACGATTATGTTATCCGCTTGATAAATTGCTGAGAAGCGATGTGCAACAATAATATTGGTTTTATCAGAACGCGACTCTTTTAAGTGAGCAATAATATTTGCCTCAGTTAATGCATCTACCGCACTCAAAGAATCATCCAAAATTAAAATATCTGGGTTTTTCACCAAAGCTCGAGCAATCGATAGTCGTTGTTTCTGACCACCTGATAAACTTGCACCAAGTTCACCTACCATCGTTTCACTACCATAAGCCAAATCCTTGATATCCTTTTTAAAATCAGATAACGTAACGGCCATATCAATTTGTGCTGGTGAAGCCTTGGGATTACCAATTAGGATGTTTTCATCAACCGTTTTCCTAAATAAAATGTGCGCTTGGGGAACATAACCCACAAGGTTATGTACATCTTCAATTTTATAATTTTCAATATTCTTACCATCAATTAAAATTTCACCACTTGTTACATTAAATTCTCGTAGTAATTGGCGAATTAGTGTGGATTTACCAGCCCCAGTGGGACCGACAATACCTATTGTTTCTCCTTTGTTAATAGTAAAGTTAATGTTCTTTATAATTTCATGATTATCAAAGGGATATTTAAAACTTACGTTTTTAAAATCAATTTTAGTAAAGGAAAAAACTGGAGAACTCTTGGCTTCATCCTTAACAATTGGTTCTAAGTTCATAATCTCATAATATCGATTATCTGATATTGTCGCATTGTTAATGGTGTTTAACACATTACTCAATGCCACTAGTGGTCCATACAGCATACCAATGTACATAACAAAAGTAATTAAATCCCCTGTTGAGATTCGCGATGTAATAACCATATAGCTACCAAAAGCAAAAGCAACGAAATAAGAAAAAGCATATATGAACTCAAAGAGTGGGGTAAACAAGGTTTCAAATTTTAAAATTCGCTTCCAGGAATTGATATCCGCATCGATGGCATCCTTCGTCTTCAGAAAGTCATTTTCTTCTTGACAATATGCTCTAACCGTTTTTACCCCTTCAATAGATTCAAGAACTTTTTCTGTCATGTCTGCATAGATCTCATGGTGAATCTTATAATATTGACGTTTTTTCATTCTTATTTTATTCAGTCGGAATATTGCAATTGGCATGATGAGAATTGATACCAATGTCAATATGGGGTCAATGGTAAAGAGCATCATAAAAATTGCTGATAAGACAACACCCGTATTAAAAACTACACTTTGAAGAAATCCTGTACATACAACAGTTAATACTTCTAGATCATTAGTCGCTCTAGCAATCAAATCACCTTTTGTATACTTTGAATAAGCACTAGCATCCAGCTCAAATAAGTGATTTAAATATCTATCACGTAATTCATAAGATACTTTCTTTCCCAAAGCGTTGATTAAATAATGATATAAGATATTCAAAAAGTATCTTACTATTGGTATTAACAGTAAAAGACTAGAATAAAGAATAATCTTATCAACCGTTATTGTTCGGTTGGCAATTTCTTCAATCACTAGCCCTATAATTCTTGCTGGGAACACCGATATTACAGAAAGAATCAGTAACGCGATGGCCGCTATGATATATCTTTTATGTTCTTGTTTAAAAAACCATTTTAAGTGTTTCAGTACATCAATCATTTTTCTTCACCACGACAATAATATACTACGAAACAATGATTAATACAACTAAAATGAACCATTAAAAACATTTTCACAAATAAAAAAAGTTGCTATTTTTAAAGTAGCAACTTCATGGTTTTTTTATCGTTCTCCTTTGTCGTATGGAATGCCTTCCGCTTTTGGTGCTCGTGATTTTTTAGAAGTAAACGCCAAAACAATCAAAGTGATTACATATGGTAGAATACGATAAATATGTTGACTCACACCAATAGTATTAAGAAAATATATCCCATCGTTATTAATATCGATGTATGGATACCCTACAGCGATACATTTCAACAATCCAAATAGCAAAGCTGCTGCTGCAATGTTTCTAGGTTTCCAATTACCAAAAATCATAACCGCTAATGCCAAAAACCCAAATCCGGCAACATCACCATTACTAGAAGCAGCAACAGTCGTAACTGAATAAACAAAGCCACCCAGTCCAGCCAACCCTCCAGAAATTAAAATACCAGCATAGCGCATCTTATATACATTTATGCCTAATGAGTCGGCTGCTTGTGGATTTTCTCCACAAGAACGCAATCTTAGACCAAATCTTGTCTTATATAGCATTATCGATAATCCAAGATATAGGGCAAGACAAATCCAAGTTGTAATATACGTTTTATTAAATAAAACATTACCAATTACTCCCAGTGGATTTTCTAGTTTTGTTCCTAAACCAAAATCATCTTGGTTCAACATAAAATAATCATTCGAACTATATTTTGAATCGATATTTAATACGCTTTGAGAAGTTATAATTAAAATTAAGAACAAGACCAAAGCTGGAGCTAATAGATTTAAAGCACTACCACCAATTGTTTGATTCGCTTTTAGCCTAATGGCAGCAAATCCCAATAACAATGAAAACAAACATCCACCGATAATCGAAACTATCATTCCCAATATTAACAATGGCTGACCAAATGATAGGGGAACATTAAGTAAAATGATGCTTCTTACGAAATAAACACCAATAAAAGCACCTATAATCATCAATCCTTCTAAAGCAATATTAATTGTACCGCTTCTTTCAGAAAAAACACCAGCAAGAGCAACAATCATCAGAGGGATGGTATAAAGAATCGTTTGTTGTAATAAATATGACATTATTTTTCCTCCTCTTCTGCGATGATTTTTGGTTTCACTAAAATTTCTTGTGGTTGTTCTTGTGATAAATCTTTGCTTTTCTTTCTGAAAATTTTACTTGAGAGTATTTCTTTAAAAGCCAACGAAAAAGCACTTAAATATACAATTGATGCAATAATAATATCTGTAATATACTCGTTAAATGGAGTCAGATTTTTTAATTGTAATCCAGCAACATTTAAATATGACATAAAAATACCAGAAAAAATGACACCCACGGGATTATTATAAGCAAGTAAAGCGATAGGAATTCCATTGAATCCATTGGCAGGTAATGATTGGTAAGTAGACCAGTAAAATTCAGTATTACCAGATAAATAGTATAAAGCGGCACTCATTCCTGCTAATCCACCAGCTATCGCCATTGATAATATAATGCTCCGCTTTTCATTGATGCCAGCGTATTTTGCTGCGTGACGATTGCTACCACAAGCTTTCAATTCATAGCCAAACGTTGTTTTGTTCAATATAATATACACGACGATTGCTATTAAAATGGCAATTATAATCCCACCATTTACTTGTGAGTTGGGAAAGATTACATCTAATCCCATTTTGGAAGTTGCCACGCCATTTTCTGTTGTTTTAAATAAATAGGCTAAATTTTTTGTTGGGGAGGGATCGAGTAAATGCTTAAACACTCCTTTATTATTATCAAACATTGATGTAACAATATTAGCGGCAATCCAATTGGTCATAATACATGTGATTACCTCATGAACATTGAGGACGGCCTTGAATATTCCAGGAATAATACCCCATAATGCACCAGCTAGAAAACCAGCAATAAACGCTAAAATCCACACGATCCAAGCAGGAACGATTGTGGTTGGTATCGACAATGCAACGATAAAAGTTGCCGCTGTCCCCATTAAATACTGTCCTGGTGCTCCTATATTGAATAAACCTGTTTTAAAAGCTACTGCTACCGAAAGTCCTGTTAGAATCAGTGGCGTAGCACGGAACAAAACATTTCCTATATTTGTACTATTAAAGCCAAATGTAAGATTACCATTCAAATCTCTTCCTGTATTAAATACACCAACGAAAATCAGTCTAAACCCTTCCCAAGCTGCTTTAAGCGAAATATCGCCACCTGAAGCAATTGCCAAGATGAATAGAATCACACCACCTAACAAAATACCTACAAAGATTGATATCAAAGAGGATACAACAGATTTTGTTGCCCCTTTACGATATAAAACCAATAATTTGGGGTCTTTATCATCGACTTTAAAAATCAACGATTTAAACCAGTGTCCGATATTCTTGAAAAAAACTTTCACTTTATTTGATGGTTTAATCATCAGTTTTTTCCCTCCTATCTTTTTTCGCACCGGCCATATAAAGCCCTATTTCTTGAATTGTTACTTTTTTTGGATCAAACTCACCAACAATCTCACCTTCGTACATCACTAAAATCCGATCAGAAACATTCATTACTTCATCAAGTTCCAAAGAAATTAACAACACAGCTTTACCGGAGTCTCTTTGGCTTACCAATTGCTTATGTATATATTCAATGGCCCCAACATCTAAGCCTCTTGTGGGTTGAAATGCCACCAACAAATCAGGATTGCGATCAATTTCTCGAGCAATAATTGCTTTTTGTTGATTTCCTCCCGACATAGATCTTACGACGGTAATTGCGCCTTCTCCAGAACGGACATCATATTTATCAATTAGATTATCAGCATAAGTTCTAACTGCTTGGTCATTAATAAATCCGTATTTTTGAAAGTTTGGTTCCCAATAGCGTTGTAAAACCAGGTTTTGATCCAATCTAAAATCTAAAATTAACCCAAATTTGTGACGATCTTCAGGAATATGACTCATTCCTACCTTACTTCTTTTTCGAATTGACATATGAGTAATATCGGTTTGGTTCAATTCTATTTTACCAGCAGTAATTTTTTCAAGACCTGTCAAGGCATTTACAAATTCTGTTTGTCCATTTCCTTCAATACCAGCAAGGCAAACAATTTCACCACTTTTTACATCAAAAGAAATATTTTTTACTGCGTTATTTTTATGATTTTTAGAAGCTACTGTTAATTTTTCAACATTTAAAATGGTCCTACCAATTTTTTGTGGTTTCTTTTCAACAATAAAATTAACCTTTCTTCCTACCATCATCTCCGATAATTCTTCAATTGAAGTATCTTTAATATCAACTGTATCAATACATTTCCCTTTCCGTAAAACGGTACAACGATCTGCTACAGTCATTATCTCATTCAATTTATGTGTAATGAAAAGAATAGATTTACCTTCTTTTTTAAATCCATGCATTGTTTCCATCAATTCTTCTATTTCTTGTGGTGTTAACACTGCTGTGGGTTCATCAAAGATTAAAATTTCGTTGTCCCGATAAAGCATTTTTAAAATTTCTACTCGTTGTTGCATACCAACAGTAATCTCTTCAATAATTGCATCTACGTCAACGTGAAGTTTGTATTTTTCACTTAACGCTATTACTTTTTCTCTCGCTTCTTTTTTTTGAAGAAAACCATATTTAGTTGTTTCAGCTCCAAGAATAATATTATCTAATACAGAAAAAATATCGACCAATTTGTAATGTTGATGTACCATACCAATCCCCAAATTATTAGCATCGTTAGGCCCCTTGATATCAACCTTTTCTCCATGTTTATATATTTCTCCTGCGTCAGGCCGATAAAGACCAAATAAAACACTCATTAGTGTTGATTTTCCTGCACCGTTCTCACCCAATAATGCGTGGATTTCACCCTGTTTTAGTTTTAATGTTATATTGTCATTGGCAATAACTCCAGGGAATTTTTTTGTAATGTTTCGCATTTCAATAATATAATTTTCCATGTAAACAGTCCTCACTTTATATGCATAATTATCTCATATTTGGGGAAAAAAATAAATAGTTTTATAAAAAGAGTTGTTCTTTTTGAGATAAGTGTTGCTCGCACTAGAATTTATAAGTGATTCATGGTATAATATTTATGCCAAACAAAATTAAACAGTACAGAAATATCTTGACTAGGAGATGCTCTTAGTCAACCAGTTTCTATAGTTTTGTTTGGCGATAAAATCTGTACTGAAGCTGGTTGACTAAGGGTATTTTCTTTTATGAGAACCCATAAAGAACTAAAAGAATTTGTCAAGTCACTTTGTGCAGATGAAGCAGATATACTGATGGATTTGCTTCCATCAGTAATGAAATCAAAACGTAGCAACCAAAAAATTATTAAAAGAGAACGTAAAGCAATCTCTTGTCCCAATTGTGGTTCTATCTCTATAAAGCTAAATGGAACGAAAGATGGCAAGCAAAGGTATTACTGTAAAGATTGCCATAAGAGTTTTTCAGATAATAATAATTCAATTGTTTATAAATCCAGACATACTTATGATGAGTGGATTCAATTTATTAATTGTGAACTTCACGATTATACTTTAAAAGATGAAGCATCTAGTATCGAAATAAACATTACAACTGCATTTTCATGGCGTCACAAACTATATGAAGCTATATCCGAAGTCAAAAAATCAATCACTTTATCAGGAATAATACAAATTGATGGAACATTCGTTCCAATCAATTTGAAGGGAACTAAACCTAATAATATGCCTAGAATGTCAAAAAAACGTTCTAGTAGTGCCTATAGAGGAATTAGTCATCATAAAGTATGTATTATGAGTGCTGTCGATGAAAATGACAATATGTTTTTTGAGGTTGTTGGATTAGGATCAGAAACAAATAAGATGTTAGATTCTATCAAATACAAAATCAAAGATTGCACAGTTTTAATCAGTGATGGCAAGTTTGCTTTTCAAACATTTTGTAAGAAAGTTGAATGTATGAGTGAAGTAGTTAAATCAGGTCATTACGTTAATGAAAATGGTTATAATTTATCAACTATAAACGGATTACATAGCGAACTTAAAACAGATTTAAAGAAACGTAGAGGAGTATCAATAAAACATTTACAAGGATACTTAGATATGTTCCTCTTTAAGAAGATGCTTAATTATACAGTAGAAAATCAAGATAAAGATATTGTTACTTATAATAAAAGCATACCCAATCAAACTAAACAATATATAAAAGATATTTTCGATAAAGCATTGCCAATAGACTTGTATGAAGCTTATAATGAATACAATTATGGTATCTATAAAAAGTGATTAGCAACACTTATCGCGAAAAGAACAAAAAGAGTAAAAAAAAGAAGGGTTTTCCCTTCTCAGAGTGTTGACTTTGTCAACGCTCATTTTTTCATATTTGTAAATATTGTTCAAGTGGGAATCTATTTCATATATAACTATTTCATGGGGATAAACAGCTATAATATGCTGTCTTTTATATCTTGTATGGGAAAAATAAAAAACCGCCTTTTTCTTAAAATACAAAAAGGCAGTTTGTCATCAGTCTGAGAAGGGTTTCCCCTTCTTAAATATTATTGAATATAATCAAGCGTAACATTAGAGTAAGTTTTCGTTTCAGCATTAGTTGGATCGTTATCAATAGTGATTGTTCCTTCTTTTACTTTTTCGAACAACTCTTGGTAATCTTCTAGTGTAAATGTAGTCATTGACCATGTTGCTTCAGGTAAACCAACTGCATTGTTTTCAGCACCTAAATTAGTAATCTTACCACCAATTTCGTCCCAGTTGCCATCATAGAAAACTTCTAATGCATACATGGTACCTTCACGTAATCCTTTTGTAGCTGATGTAATAACTGTTGCAGAGTCTCCAGATTGGTCAACATCTACACCGATTACTTTACCATCATTTGCTGAAGCAGCAGCGAATGCGCTTTGGCACATTGAACCGCCAGCAGCAAATACCACTTGTGTACCTGTTGAATACCAACCATTAAGCATAGTTTGTAAGTCAGCAGATGCTGAGAATGTTGAACCATAGTTCCAACTATATTTCATTTCAACAGTAATTCCTTTTTCTTTAGCAGCATCATTTGCACCTTGAATAAAGCCATAACCAAATCTTTGACAAGCTGGATTCGTTCCACCGCCGCCGCCTGAATAGCCAAGTTTTGTATAGCCTTCCATAACAACTGCGTATCCTGCAAAGTAACCAGATTGTTCTTCTTTAAATACCAATGCATTGATATTATCTAATCCAAGTGGCCAACCATCAACAAAGATAAACTTTACAGATGGATTTTCTTCTGCTGCTTTTTCTAAAGCTGTTGCTTGCATATAACCAGCACAAACAATAATTTCAGCTCCTCCATTAACTGCTGCAACCATCGCATCATAACGATCATCATCGGTTGCTGCATCACCATTCGCAGGTTGATAGTATTTGTAAGATTTACTATTTTCACTAGCAAATCGTTTGATACCTTCCCAAGTACCCTGATTAAATGACTTGTCCTTTAATTGTCCGATATCAGTTATAAAAGCAATTTGATACTTACCATTTGTTGACTCCATTGTGTCAGAAATGGCATCATAATTAAAACCAGTTTCTTCTTCTTCAGGTGCTTTACAACCAATAACAAAGAATGTTAAGCTAAGCATAACAAAAAACGCCAAAATTTTCTTCATGTTTTTTTCTCCTTTTTTCTTTTCGTCATAATGATAATAACCTCAGCATGACCACTTAATTATACAATAAATCGCATTTTGTTTCAAGGCTTTTTTGCTTTAATTAACATTAATATTTTTATTGTTGTACCAAATAAAAAAACTCGCATCATTTGCGAGATAAATTACATTTTGGAGCAGGTAACGAGAATCGAACTCGCACGAACAGCTTGGAAGGCTGTAGTTCTACCATTAAACTATACCTGCATTTAAATGGTCGGGAAAACAGGATTCGAACCTGCGACATCTTGGTCCCAAACCAAGCGCTCTACCAAGCTGAGCTATTTCCCGACTAAGGTGTGATTTCTTCACACGCCTATATATTATATAATAAGCCAACAAAAATGTCAACATTTTTACGACTTTTTTACTCGTTTTTGTCTTGTATAAAAATAGATAAATTATTACTATAAACTAACAAATAAATAGATAATATGCTATAATAATAGCAAGGTGACTTTATGAATTTTCGAAAACTAACAATCAATGATAAAGAAAAAATTGAACAGTTTTTAGTAAGCAATGAATTATATAGCGATTATGAAGCAAGTGAATTAAACTTCACTAACATTTTTGCGTGGTCGCATATTGACAATATTGAGATTGCTGAGGGAGAGGATTGGGTTTTACTTCGTGGACAAGAAGGAATAGATGATTATTTTTTACCACCACTGGCACTAAATAAAGCGGGACTTGAGAAAATATCAAAAAAATTTAGAACATTTTGTGATGATAATCATATATATCCAATCATTCGTGGTTTAAATGAAAAGATAAAAGACTATATTCTAAAAGAATGTAAAAGCTGTTTTGAATTTGTTGATTACCGCAATTATGATGTTGATGAATACATTTATTTGAGTGATGATTTAATCCATTTAAAGGGGAAAAAATATAATGTAAAGCGAAATCATTTAAATAAATTTCTAAAAACCTATCCACAGTATCAAGAAAGAGATTATCAAACTTCCGATTATGATAGCATTAAAAAGGCTTTAGATATTTGGGCTAACGGGAAAACACTAGATATTGAAAAAGAAGCAATTTTTCATGTTCTCAACAACTTAAAAAAATTGGATTCTTTTTGTAATATAATCGAAGTTGATCAGAAACTTGTTGCTTTTACCATCGGTACCATTACAAAAAATAACATCGCCATTGTTCTTTTTGAAAAAGCAGACCTAGACTATGATGGTGCTTATGCTGCAATTAATCAAATGACAGCTGCAAAATACTTTAAAGATGTAACATATATTAATCGGCAAGAAGATATGGGGATCCCCAATCTAAAAAAGGCGAAAATGTCTTATCATCCTCACCATATTGCCCAAAAATATTCACTAATTGAAAAACGAATTGTTCAAAAATTAAGGATATTATATGAAGATAGTTTTCCTGAAGATAAAGAACCCCCTCAATATCTCGATTATTATTTTCAAGAAAAAATGAATATTCACCAAGTTGTATTCATTGTGAAAGAAAGAGAAGTAATCTCTACTTTATATTGTTTTTCAAGAACTTTAAAGTTTAACGAGTCTCCGCTAGAGTGCCCTGTCATCTCAGCAGCAGCTACGCGATCAGACTACCAAAACCAAGGATATTTTCGAAAACTCATGACTGATACGTTTGCAAGGCTTAGAATGAAAATGGTTCCTTTGGTTATGCTCTATCCCCTTAATCATGAAATCTATCGTCATTTTGGCTTTGGAGTGATGAATTATTTCACCAAATCAACAACTATTTGTCATCAACTTGACTATCAAATAGCAACGACAGCAGATATAGCTTTGTTGCTAGAACTTTATTATCGTTTCATGGAACCTTATCACTTTTATGTAGCTCGAGATGAAAATTCATTTATTACCTTATTCAAAGAATTTACTGCTTATTCTGGAAAATTAGAAATTATCTTCAAAGATAATCAACCAATTGGTTATGTGGTTACTTCACTAAATGATATTGAAGAATTGATTCTTTTAGAAGATGTTTATTTGGAAAAATATGCCAATTATTCACAAATGCTTCCTACTATTGGTTATGATGTTCCTGGTAATATGGTAAGAATTATCAATGTTGAAAAGGTATTAGAGGAATATCCATATCCAGCAATCACAAAAAAAGTGAAACTTAAAATAATCGATAATATGATTATCGAAAACAATGTAACATTAGAGCTTAGCATTGATCAAACCAACATCACGATTCGTGAGGTTGATGATTACGATTACCTTATTGACATTTTCGAACTCGCTGAATTAATTTTCACAGGTAAAACGGCAATAGTCGCCTTACAAGAAATCTTCAACAATAGTAAAACGGCAATTGTTGATCAATATTAAATCTGATATTGTCCAAGTGTGGGATTTATTTCATATATACCCTTTTTGTGGGGATAAACAGTTATAACATGCTGTCTTTTATATCTTGTATGGGGAAAATAAAAAACCGCCTTTTTCTTAAAATACAAAAAGGCGGTTTGTCATTAGTCTGAAGACAAATCTTTATGATTTGTCTTTTTATTTATTTCAAAAGATAACTAATGTTTTTGAATATATCTTTTTCTTCTTCGATTTTGTTTTCATTACCAACCACACAAAGAGCTTGATAATCCAAAATTGCTTGTATTACTTGCTTTAAAGCTTTGATATCTTGAACTTTACAATGAATGATTTCTTCACGCTCTTGCTTGATTTCTTCCATTGTTACTCCAGAAAGGGCGGATGTGAAAGAAACTGTTCCTGTTCCTGCTGGTGTTCTTGGGGCATCAAGACCCCCAATGACTCCAATAATAGCTTTTGTCATTTCTTCATCAGTAGCAGTAAAATTTTCGATAAAATTGATAATGCCTTCATAAACCTCATTTGTTTTCTTTAAATTTGGATCACGATAAGAAACAATATAGCTGTCTCCAAAACGATCAAAGTTGATTAAGCAGCCATATGCTCCACCTTTAACCCGAATATGATTCCATAGATAATCGATTGCTAGAATATTATTCAAAACAGCCAATGCTCCATTATATGCAAAACCTTTCTCAAGGAAATTACCAGTACGAGCAACATATTGTACATTGGAGGAAGTTTTTAAACCTTCATTCAATGCTAGCGCTTGATACAAGAATGGTTTGGTAAATTGTTTCTCTCCCTTTATGCTTTCTTTAAATGATGCAATACCAGAAACAAATTGTGAATATCCTTCATCATTCGCTGTATAAGAGATTAACATATTATCTTTTCTAAAAATATGTTTGATTAGTGTTTCCAACTGATAAATAATGCTTTCTTTCTTCGTTAGAAAATTAGTCTCCAAATCATGAATGAACTGATAAGCATGAACACCACTAAGATGGTCCTCAATAAACGCCATTGGTGAATAGTATGACATCGAACGAACAAGGGCAACCATATGCCCACCAAAACTTACACGACGTTCTAATTCTGATTTTCGTTCAGAGATGATTTCTAATAGTCGCTTTTCATCATGCAACAGTGAGTTATTGATGATTTCACTAATGGTTGTAAAAGCAAAATCAATTTTGTTATATAAGACCTTGGAAGACGCACCAAAATATAGTAGATAATCATTTGCTGTTTTAATCTTGGTTGTTTTAAATGAAATATCACCAGTATTGATGTCAATTTCTTTATTTAATTCTTGATATGTATAATTTTTTGTATCGACATAACCCAAGATACTTGGTAATAAACCAAGATAGCCTAGCAGTTCATTTGGTAATCCTTTAATATCAAAAAGAACCTTTAGATAACCTATTCCATTTGTGAAAATATTTTGATGCATTATTGTTACCGATGCTACTTCTTTTTCTTCATTCACAAGTGGTGCTGGTTCTTTATTAATGTCTTCACGTGAAAGTACAGGAATTGTTGCTAATTCTTCTGGTGTCGCTGGCGTACTTTGATATTTCTTTAAGTGCTTCGTATCTTCAATTATCTTTTCAAGTTCTTCTTCTGTTAAACCAGTCTTGAAATCAGCCAGTCTTTGCTTTAATTTGGCTTCTTTGATTTCACTCATCTCTTTATCTGGAATAGCAGACAAAATTAACTTGTGATTATTCTTTAAAAAATACTTTTCTAATAATTTTTCAAAATAATTAGTGTCAAATCCTGCTTTAATCTCAGTAAATATCTTTTCTGTTTCTAAATGAGAAAACGGGTCATTTTCATCATATAACCAACTTTCTAATGTGTTGATTACATACATGATTCCTTTTGGTGTTCCCCCAAAATCAGCTTCACGGTAACGAAATTCATATTTATTAATGGCAGCTTGAATAGCTTTTTTATCTAAACCCTTTATAATTAATTCCGCAATTGTTTGTTCAATCACTTGAACAAAACGTTCACTATCCTTAGCATTAGCATTTTTGGCGATAATTGATAAGATTTGTTCCTCAATACCATCATAGAAATTTGAAGAGATATCTTGCCCTATTTTCGCGTCTAGCAATGCTTGTTTTAATGGTGCTCCTGGCATATCTAATAAGATATAAGATAGAATATTAAATGCCATCCATGTTTTCGCATCCAAACTCTTACCTGCACTTACCGTATAAGAAAGATACGTTTTATTGTTATCATCTTCACCTTTACCAATCGGATAAGCAATTTGCTTTACCAATGGTTTAACAAATGGTTTTTGGGCTTTGATTTGTGTATTAATATCAATCTTGCTAAAGTCTTTTAAATATTCACGATCTAGCCATAATAGTTTTTCCTCTACATCAACATCACCATATAAAATAATAAAACTATTGCTTGGATGATAATAAGTACGATGAAAATCTAAAAATTCTTCATAAGACAAATCAATAATTGCTTCTGGATCCCCACCTGATTCCTTACCGTAGCAATTGTCAGGAAACATTGTATGTAATATTTGACTAGAAAGAACTCGTTCTGGAGAAGAAAAAGCTCCTTTCATTTCATTATAAACAACTCCATTATAGGTAATCTCGTCTTTTTTATCGTTTAGTTCGTAATGCCAGCCCTCTTGCATGAAAATTTCTGGTCGTTCGCCAATACGAGGATATAAAACAGAATCCATATAGACATCCATCAAATTAGTAAAATCTTTTTCATTACAACTAGCAACTGGATAAATTGTTTTGTCTGGAAATGTCATTGCATTTAAAAATGTATTCAGTGAGCCTTTCATCAACTCAACGAAAACCTCTTTGACAGGATATTTACGAGTTCCACATAGAACAGAATGTTCTAGAATATGGGGTAGCCCAGTATTATTCGCTGGCGGAGTTTTAAAACCAATCGAAAACACCTTGTTATTATCATCATTTTTAAAAACTAAAACGCGAGCACCACTTTTTTTATGTTTAAAAAGAGTGGCTTGCGAATTAAGTTCTTTAATTCGTTTTTCTTGTAAGATTTGATATTGATTTATTTTCATTTTTTACTTCCTCCCAATCATTTTCATGTCTTTACTATATCATAATTCCATCTGCATTACAAAGTTTATCTATTTTTAAAAACATATTTAGTCATTTTATTGTGCATGAAAAAGGATTTTATTTGTAAATCTCTTCAACAGCATATTCTTGCAATCATTCTTAACCAAAAAAACGTTGTGTCAAGTTTGTGAGTTCAATTTAACTAAATTAATTTTTTATCACTAACACAATTTGGTTGATTATTACTTGATTTTTTAATGTTAGATTATAATATCTAGCTTTTCTTCATCATTTACAATTAATCATTACGATAATGGCTTTTATTTTGTTGTAAAAATCCAATATCTTTGCGTGATACCATCTTCATCAGTGATTTCATTTTCTAATATCCCTCCATTAGCAATGATAGTTTTTGCAGAAGCAATATTGTGTTTAAAACAAGTGATTAACACCTTTTCTAAATCTAATTTACGACATTTCAAGAGTGCTAATCGTAACATCTCTTTAGCATATCCTTTTCTTCTTTCAGAAGCACGGACGCTATAGCCAATATTTCCACCTATTCTTAAAAGATAATCATTTAAATAATGACGGATGTCTATCATCCCTACAAGCTGGTTATCGCATTTTCTAATCGCCATATAAGCATCAGCAGGAACCCAACCTTTATTAACAGTGGCAAGTTTTCGTCCCCTTTTGGTTGCTTTAATCCATTCTGTAATATCTTCATAATTTATTAATAGTGAAGAACCATCCATGTGTTCATGATTATCAATGAATTCTTGACGATATGATTTGATTTGATTTTTGTATTTTATACTAGGTCTAATTAAAGCGATTTTTTCCATACTATTTTCCTTTTTTACAATTATACCATTTTCTTCACCTTTTCAACATAAAAAAAACTCAGTTTCCTGAGTTAATTTTAAAATGGCGTGCCCAAGAGGATTTGAACCCCCAGCCTTCTGATCCGTAGTCAGACGCTCTATCCAATTGAGCTATAGGCACAAAATAAAAATGGCGGTCTCAACGGGACTTGAACCCGCGATCTTCAGTGTGACAGACTGACATGTTAACCACTACACCATGAGACCACTTCCCATTTGCTTGTATATTATAGCACATTTATTTCTCTTTTTCAACAATATTTTTCTTTTTTAAGAAAATAAAAAAAGAACTTTCTTCATACAAGAAAGTTCTTTTACGTCTTATAGTTTTATTTCTTTTACTTCTTCTTCTTGAGGTAAGAATGAGTTTAATAAAATACCGATGATTGCTGATAAAGCCATTCCTGAAAAACTAAATTGTCCAAAACTCAATACTGCTCCACCGATACCAATGACCAACATAACCGAAACAATAATCAAATTTCTTGTCCTAGTTAAATCAACCTTTGCATCAATCATTGTCTTCAACCCATTAGCGGCGATGAAACCATAAAGAATTAAGCAAACACCACCTAGTACAGCCATAGGAATAGAGTTAATCAAAGTTGCAAAGACATTGAAGAAGGATAATACAATGGCAATAACAGCAGCTCCACCAGTTACCCACACAGAACCTACTTTTGTAATGCCGACAACAGATGTATTTTCACCATATGAAGTATTTGCTGGACCACCAATCAAACCAGCAAAGCTTGTAGCGATTCCATCACCAAGAAGTGTACGGTGTAAGCCGGGATTCACAATATAATCTTCCCCTGTGATTTTACCTAAAACCTTATGGTCACCAATGTGTTCGCAAATTGTTACAAATGCTAGAGGAATGACAGAAATAGCGGCACTAAAGTTAATCTTAGTCATGCTAATTCCTGCTCCTAAATCGGCATCTTTCCATCCTAGCAAAATAAACTTAGGTAATCCAAGCCATTGTGCTGGATCTTTCATTACATTCCATAAAGGAGTAAAATTGATTAAAGCCGGATAATCACCATTTGGGATTAAACTAATCAATGCTGCAAATACATATCCTGAAGCAATACCCACTAAAAATGGTACTACTTTTAAAAATCCTTTTGATCGAATGGCAATCACAGAAATAAAAGCCATTGTAAATATCGCTGTTAAGATACCGCGGTAATCTCCTGCCCACGGATTACTAGCTAAATTAGCAGCTGTAGGTGCTAACAAACCTGTTTCTAATATGGCAGTTCCCGATAATCCTAAACCGATTACCATAATCATAGGACCGACAATGATAGGAGGTAATAGTTTGTTTAACCAACCTACACCCAATAGTTTTATAAATAGAGATACAATACAGTAGATGATACCAACCATAACAATACCAGTCATGGCGGCACCAAATCCACCACCAGTCATCGCCGATGCAGCAATAATATAGGTAATATAAGCAAAACTTGAGCCAAGATAAATGGGTACCTTTCTATTAGTGCAAAGAATGTAGATTAGTGTTCCAACACCAGATGAGAATAATGCCACTGAAACGGGTAATCCTGTCAATAAAGGTACAAGTACGGTTGCGCCAAACATTGCAAATACATGTTGGAAACTAAGCAGTAACCACTTACCTCCCTTTGGTCTGTCATTTGCTCCTAAAATTAGATTTTGATTCATAATGTCCTCCTTTTCAAAACTATTTTAGATTTAAATTGTTAGTCGTAAGAATTTTAATCATAAAAAAAGATCCAAAGATAATTGGACCTTAAAAAGCAAAAATATGAATGCTAGCACTAGCAAATATTAAAAAATCTGTTTTACTAACAATACGATTATTAAAAATGAATGCTGGGAATTTTTCTTTTTGTACATTATGTTTTTTAACTACTATATTAGTTTTCATAATAACCTCCAAATTCCGAAATAAAAGGCCTAAGAATTTTCCCAAGCCAAAAGTTCATAAAAACAGTTAAGTCGTAGACCAGCAATTTAAGGTAGCTAGGTAGAGACGTTCAAACCTTATCATTGAACTTATACGGCACTCATTTTTTTCTATTATATCTCATATAAAATAAAAAGCAAGTGTTTCCTAATGTAAACGTTTTTTCTTTTTATATTCGTACAATAATTGAAATGATTTTATAATATTTTTATCAACGACACTACCATAAAATGACAATCGCAATAACCACCTTTTTAAAAAAAACGGATTAACAGCCGATAGAGGCGCACCATTTATTCCCATAGAATGTAGTCTATTTTGAAAGACATGTAAGCTTTTGATAAAATCAGGATAATTAGGTATTTTCGTCCATCCTCTTTCTGCCACTGCTAATAGGCGCGGATAAACAAGGTATTCTAATCTATCGATAGCACTAACATATTCTGTCCACATCGGGGCTTCAACACCAATGATTAAGTCATGATCAAATGGATGCTGATAATTATACGTTGTCTTTAATGGTGTAATTCCATAGTTATAATCTAAATAGTAGTTTTTAAAGGGGCTGACAATCGTCTTGCGACCTTTTGCTACTTGGTCAACAGCCAAGGTAGTATGTTCTTTGTCATCTTTCCAATACTGCATGATGATATTGTTATTGATACCCTCACAAGTCATACCATCATTCCAACAAATTACCTTTTTTCCTTTTGTAGTTAAGTATGTTGTCATTTGATTTAAAAAGTAAGTCTCTAGTTCTTCTGGTGTTGTTAGGTTTTCTTTTTTCATCTTTTCTAGGCAATCAGCACAAGTTAGCCAATTTAATTTTAAGGCTTCATCGCCACCGATATGAATATAATCAAAAGGAAAAAGTGCACATACCTCATCAAGAACATCATAGCAAAATTGATAAGTAAACTCTCGTCCTGCACAAGCAATGTTGGGAAGAATTCCAAAATGTTCGGCTACAACTATTTCTTCTTTTGTACATAGCAAGTCTGGATAGCAACTACAAGCTGCAGTGAAATGTCCTGGCATATCAATTTCAGGAATGACATCAATATACCGTTTTTGACAATAGGTAATCATTTCTTTTATTTCAGTTTGCGTATAATATCCCGATACTTCTTTATTATCATTGCGTGTTTGTTTTCTAATTGATCCCTTGCTCGTTAACAAAGGATATTTTTTAATCTCGATTCGCCATCCTTGATCATCAGTTAAATGCCAATGAAAAACATTCATTTTTAAAAGCGACATTAGTTCAATTTGCTTTTTAATTTCAGCAATCGTGAAGAAATGACGACAGGAATCAATCATAAAACCGCGATAGGAATAGTTAGGATAATCATGAATGACCATTTCAGGAATTTTATGGGGATAAATATCTAACAATTGTTCCAATGTTTTTTGCCCATAGAACTTTCCTTTATCGCTTCCATATTCAATTGTGATATTTTCTTGACTGGTAATTATTTTATAACCTTCTATTTCAAGATTATCATTATAAGTATAAATAATATTGTTGATGTCATAAACAAAAAGGTTCTTTACATTGATTATCATATTGTTAACTTGAGGAATCATTGGTATCGCCATACATACCCTCCTTATTCTGTCTTCTATTGTATCATAATTATGAATTGAATAAAAGCATGTTGAAAAAAAGGTAACCCTTAGGCTACCTTATTTGTTGTAGGGAGTAAATCGATCATTTCCCAAATAGAATATTGCAAGTGTATCAATTCCTGAATGACTACCAATCACAGGTCCCACATAATTAAACACAATGTTTTTCACTTTCATGAATTCATGAATGCGATCAATCACATAAATGACATCATCAAGACAATCACCATGAGAGATAAAAATTTCTTGTTCCTCAGGATTCTCAATGGTTTGCACCATTCGTTCTACCATTTTATTTAAGGCTTGGCGACGGCCACGAACAGCTCCTGTTTGGACTAGCCTTCCTCCCATATCTACATGTAGTAATGGTTTGATTTTAAGTAGTGTTCCTAAGAATGCTTTGGCATATGATAATCTACCACCTCTACGAAGATGATTTAAATCACCAACAGTAAATAAATGACACATTCTTTGTTTGTTTTTTTCTGCCCATAACACTAATTCTTCTAAACTAGCGTTTTGCTGTTTCATATCAGCAAGGTACTTTAGAAGTAATCCTTGCCCCATGGAAGCGCATAATGAGTCGATGATTAATATTTTACCATGAGGATATTTTTCTAATAATTCACTTTTGGCAATCAGAGATGCCTGATAGGTTCCTGATAACGCAGAAGAAAAAGTAACTAGTAAAATATCATAACCTTCTTCAAGAAACGGCTCGATGGCTGTGATATAATTTTCAGGATTCACTTGCGATGTTGTTGCGGTTTTTTTGTCTCTTAGCATTTGGTAAAAGTCTTTGAATTTAATTTCTCTTTCATCTAGATAATTTCGATAAGATTTTTCTTCAATCGTAACACTTAATGGTAATACAACCAAATCCAATGCTTTTGCCATTTCTGCTGTTAAATCAACACATGAGTCAGTAACTATTTTAAATTTTTGCATTTTAAGTCCTCCAAACTTATCATTCATATATTTTCACATTCTAATTATACAATATTGGTTTTTCAAGACCTATCTACTATCAAGGATGATCACTATACTCTGAACTATCAAAAAGTAGAATGCAATTTCACCTCTCTACTAATTGGAGAATCACCAAAAACTTCTAATTGCTTAATCAAAAAAAAGATGTTATAATAAAAACATGATTACAGAAGAAAAAATAAAAGAAAACATTGCGAACAATTTAATAAAATATCGAAAGGCTCATAACTTGACGCAAATCCAACTTGCAGAAAAGCTTAATTACTCTGATAAATCAATATCAAAATGGGAAAGGCAAGAAAGTATCCCTGATTTAGTAATCTTAAGCAATATCGCAGAATTGTATGGAGTTTCAATTCAAGATTTATTGGCTGATCCAAAGACAAAAGTAAAATCACCAACCCATAGCAATCATTTAATTATTACGTTAATGTCTTTTACTGCTGTTTGGGCTGTAGCAACAGCTGTTTATGCTTTGCTAGGTATCTTTGCCCCAACTTTAACTAGGGCATGGCTAACATTTATTTATGCGATCCCTCTTTCACTCATTGACCTTGTTGTCTTTACAAGACTTTGGGGGAACAAATGGGTGCTTTTCTTTGCCATCTCTTTATTATCTTGGTCAATTCCTTTGGCAATTTATCTATCCATTGATTATGACCAGTTATGGTTACTATTTATCGTGATAATCCCGCTTCAAATATTAACAATATTGTGGTTTATTCCTCGTAAAGCAAAAGAAAATAAAAAATAAATCGATCATAATCAATATATAAATAATCTAGGAGGATTCGAATGAAAGATTTTGAAATTTCCATCATTAAAACATTACGTGAATTGTCAACACCATTTATTGATGGACTTTTACAAG
>Ga0265294_10002992_pt1 | contig 21961 bp, 15 predicted proteins | sample MunlanPumphouse3_FD_192504 | JGI IMG/M metagenome (GOLD analysis project Ga0265294, IMG submission 192504) | Groundwater microbial communities from a municipal landfill in Southern Ontario, Canada - Pumphouse #3 | ecosystem: Environmental > Aquatic > Deep subsurface > Groundwater | place... | reverse complement strand
ATTAATTCAATGTTTAGACAGAGTGCATTTAGCTCTCTGATTAATACCTTAAATGACTCCGGCACATTTGTTGCCTCTATCTTCTCTCCATGTATTATTGCTTTATATGCCATAGATCTACCCCTGACATCATCAGATTTTATTGTTAGCATCTCCTGAAGTGCGTAAGGAGCACTATGTGACTGCAAAGCCCAGACCTCCATCTCTCCAAATCTCTGTCCTCCCATTTGCGCTTTACCACCTAATGGTTGCTGAGTAACTGCAGTGTATGGTCCTGTAGATCTTGCATGCACTTTTTCATCTGCAATGTGATGTAACTTAATTACATATTTATAACCAACTGTAATTTCTCTAGGGAATCTTTTACCTGTTCTCCCATCAAATAAGACCTGTTTTTCATCCATATCAAAACCGTGCTTCTTCATTTCATTTTCTAGCCATTCTGTATCTATTTCTTCAAATATCGGAAATGCTAATTTCTCTCCAAGTAATTTAGCAAATCTAGCGTAAGGAACCTCTTGCCCCTGTCCTAGATTCATTCTTTTAAGGAATGTAGGCGTAAGGATAATATCTACAGGTTCTCCATCTTCTGTAAAAGGCATATCTTCAATAGGTCTTATTGCAGCAACAGTATTCTTATCTCCGTGTCTACCAGAGATTTTGTCACCATAGTTGAGTTTCTTAGTATCTGCTACCCATATGGTAACTTTCTCTAACACACCTGGTGCTAGCTTGTCGCCTCTATCAGTTGAAAGCCTTTGTGTTCTTATAACTACCCCTTCTTCACCATGAGGCACCCTTAAAGAGTTATCTCTTACATCGCTAGCTGATTCTCCAAAGATTGCTCTAAGCAATCTTTCTTCAGCCGTTAGCTCTTTTTCCCCGCGGGGGGCAACAACTCCAGTAAGAATATCTCCTCCCTTAACTTTCAACCCCTCTCTTACAATACCATCTATATCAAGTTTTTGAAGGATACGATCACTTACGTGAGGGATATCTGCTGTTATAGCTTCAGGACCAAGCTCTGTATCTCTAACTTCAGCTTCATATTCATGAATATGAATAGAAGTTAATATATCATCCTTAACTATTCTGTCTGATATTATTACAGCGTCTTCATAGTTATAACCCTCAAAGAACATTAAAGCTGCTCTTATATTAATACCAATGGCCAACTCACCATTTATCATTGTAGGACCATCAGCGAGCAAATCATCTTTCTTGAATTTGTCTCCTGGCTCTACAGCAACCCTTTGACTAAAGGATTGATTGTCATTAGTTCTGTGGAAAGCAGTAAGCATATAATCTTTAAGTCCAGATTTCTTATACTGTACGCTCAATCTGTTAGCATCCGCATACAACACTTCACCATCTTCCTCTGCAAAAATACCCCAGCCCGACTGTCTTGCAACAATTTCTTCCATACCCGTTCCTACTAAAGGTGCCTCCTGTTTAAGAAGAGGAACTCCCTGCCTTTGCATATTTGAACCTGTCAAGGCACGCATAGATTCGTCGTGTGATACAAACGGAATTAGCGACATGCCCAAACCAGCTTGCTGATATGTAAGAACATCTACATGAGTCAACTTATTAACATCTTCAAGTAAGAAGTCTCCATTATGTCTAACTGGCACAAATGTAGATGTAATATTACCGTGATCATCTGCTTCTACAGATGCTGAGCCAATAAAGGCATCTTCTTCAATTTTAGCATCTAGATAAACTACCTCATCGGATAGAAATGGTGTAACTTTAACGGTGCTGATTTTTTTGTCTGCACAGATCTTATCTATTGTTGTTCCTTGTATTTTATCTCCGATCTTACCAATACCCTTAATGTTTTCATTAAGAATTCTATTCCCGAGATCCTTCTTAGTTGTTTTAACTTCATTTCGAATTACCCTATACGGTGCTTCAAGGAAGCCATACTCATCAATATGAGCAAGCATTGCTAACTGTGTGACAACACCTATGTTGGCACTCTCAGGACTTGTCACAGGGTCAAATTTCCCATATTGAGATGGGTGAACCTCTCGGATTGAGAACGTTGCCCTCTCTTTAGTAATACCACCTGGACCAGCAGCGGTTACTTTTCTCTTGTTTTCTAATTCAGAAAGAATATTTGTCTGATCCATAAATGTAGAGAGCTGATTAGAACCAAAGAAAGAAAGGATTGATGCAGCAATCGGTTTAGTACCAACAAGCATAGATGGTGTAACCTTAGCATCATTACCATACAAACTCATTTTGTCTTTAATATTCTTTTCAAGTCTTCTGATACTTCCAAGAAGCTGTCTATTTAGAACCTCTCCAACACTTCTAATTCTCCTATTCGCTAAATGATCTACATCATCTGGCTCAATCTTTCCATTGTTAATCTGAATTAACCTTTTGATTATTAGGATAACATCGCTTGGGTAGAGAACACACTCGTTCTCATTATTAACATCATAGTTAGTACCTAATTTCCTATTTAGTTGGTATCTACCTATTTTACCTAAATCAAACTTCCTCTTACTAAAGAAGTTGCTCTTGATATATTTTTCTGCACTATCTAAAGTTACAGATTCATCTGGTCTTAACTTATTATATATACTTATTATTGCCTCTTCCTTATTAGTTGTGAAATCCCTTGCTAGGGTAGCTTCGATAAATTTGTGCTCTTCATCAGTATCAACATCTTTAAATAGCTTCCTTATCTCTTCATCTGTTTCATAATCCAAAACTCTCAAAAGTTCAGTAATCAAAACTTTTGGTCGCTTAGGTAAAATCCTCATTGATATCACATTATGCTTATTGACATCTATAACGTACCATGGACCTCTGCTTGGCATAAGTCGAACCTTAAATATAGATCTCAATGGCAATTTTTCAGATTCCTCAAACAAGACACCTTCTGCCCTTACAATTTGATGGGTTACTACTCTTCTAACACCATTTACTATAAAGACACCGTCTTTTGTCATCAAAGGAAGATCTGCAACAAATATTTCCTGTTCTTTAATTTCTCCTGTCTTATTATTGAGTAACTGAATAGTCCCGTATACGGGAACTTCATATGATAGACCCTTAGAGAGGGCTTCTTTAATTTCTCTATAAGGCTCACCATACCTAAATGACTTAAAATCGAGAGTCCACATCTTCTCCATTGTGTCCTTAACTGGACTAATCTCGTCAAAGAGCTCCTGAAAACCATTTTCATAAAACTCTTGGAAAGATTTAACCTGGGCTTCAATCAGGTTTGGAAATTTAAAATCTCCAGAAAAATGCTTTCCCAGATTAATTCTTGAAGCACTGTTTCGCTTGGGATTGACCATACTAAGTGATTATAGGTTATAAATTACATTTCGCGCGGATACTTCAACCAAAATATGGTATAGTAAATGATTGAAAGCCGCTTTACGTAAAGCAAATTAAAAGTAACTCCGGGTAGTTTAACACATTTATCTCTTTGAGTCAAAGGTTTTTTGACAAAACGATAGCAATATCTATATAGTAGATTATGATAATAAAAATATGGCAGGAAATCAATCTTTAAATTAGGTATAATATATTCAACATGCCCCGAAGAAAAAAGAAAAACAAAGCAGTCAATATTAAAAGTTCTGAGACAAAGATCGTGTCTGGTATGATACTTCTTGTAATTGGCTTAATGCTTATAATCACCCCATTCGTTCAAGAATCTACTGTTGTATTCGATCAAATAAGACACTTTCTAGGGTTTTCATCTTTAGTATTTGGGTTGCCAACGCTATATTTCTCACTAAACTTAATAACTAGAGGTAAGAAGTTCACCTCCTGGAAGCAGGGGGTTGGTTTAATTGTAGCTGCTTTTGCAATAGCAACATTACTCGCTATATGGATGAACCCAGATAAGGTGAACGATTTCACTGAACTCGCTAATTCTGGTGGAATACTAGGAAGAGAACTACATTTCTTTCTTGTAGGCTTAGTAGGACAATTAATAGAAATAGTAATAATCCTACTGGTATTAATAGTTGCTTTCTCCCTTATCACCAACACCAAGCTAGAACAGATTAGTGATCTTGTAGCAGAACCACAGATAGAGCCAAAGTTCTCTTTTAAGAACCTATTCTCCTTTAATGGTAAAGATGGAGGAATAGATGATGAGAAGCGTGTTGAAGAACTCGTTATTAAAACAGGAGAGGAGGAGATGGGAGATGAAGTGAAGATTGAGCAAGAGATAGAAATTGAAGAGCCAAAACAAGAACAGTATATTGAAAGTCCCGCTTATAATGCTAGCCAGAACCAAAGCATAAACAAAGAAGAAAGTGATGACGCTGATTTACAACCAAAATCCCCTAAATATACCAATTGGCAATTCCCAACAATAGATCTGTTAAAAGAACCTGAGAGGCAATCACAGAATAAAGACCGTTACAAAAAAGATGCCTTAGTAATAGAGGCTACCCTCAAAAGTTTCGGTATTGAAGGAAAAGTTGTACAAATTGCTATTGGCCCTACAGTTGTTAGATATTCTCTAAGCATATCTGTAGGTATTAAAGTCTCAAGGATTAAAAACTTAGGAAACGATTTAGCATTGGCACTTGCCTCACAAAACTCTTCTGTAAGAATAGAGGCACCAATTCCTGGTACCTCATATATTGGTGTAGAAATACCAAACCCTACACCCAACTATGTATATGCTAAGGATATGGTTAAGAAACTCAAGTCAGAAGAAAGCCTTTATGAGCTTCCACTACTTCTAGGAAAAGATATAACTGGAAGAAGTGTTATTAAAGATTTGGCTAAGATACCACATCTTCTTATCGCTGGTGCTACTGGTACAGGTAAATCCGTAGGTGTTAACTCTATAATAACTGGTCTCCTATATACGAAATCTCCCGACGAAGTGAAATTTATTATGGTTGACCCTAAGATGGTTGAACTTTCCCTTTACAATGGACTGCCACACCTCCTAAACCCTGTTATAACTGATATGCAACTAGTCTCCAGCGCCCTGCAGTGGTGTATAGAAGAGATGAATAAAAGATATAGAATCCTTAAACAGGCTAAGGTTAAAAAGATTACAGAATACAATCAAAAAATGGGTTACAGCGCTATGCCATATATAATAGTCGTTGTCGACGAAATGGCAGACCTGATGCTGACTGTAGGTACGGATGTAGAATCTAAAATCCAAAGATTGGCACAGATGGGTAGGGCCGTCGGTTTACATCTGCTCCTCGCTACACAGAGGCCTAGTGTGCAGGTAATTACCGGGCTCATTAAGGCTAATGTCCCTGGAAGAATTGCTTACGCTGTCGCCACCGCTATGGAGTCGAGAATCATCTTAGATCAAACTGGTGGAGAAACACTACTTGGGAATGGTGACATGCTTTACAAGGACAATACCACTCCTAAATCTATAAGATTGCAAGGAACTTTTACTGACACAAAAGATACTGAAAACATCCTTAACTTCATAAAAGAGCAGGTCGCAGACGAGGACATTGAATATTCCGAAGAGCTAAAAACAGCTATGGAAGAGGGGCCTAGCTCAAAATCTGATGACGAGAATTCTGAAAGAGACGATGAGTTTGAGGAAGCTCTAAATATTTTCATTTCGGCACAGAAAGCATCCGCCTCATATCTACAAAGAAGACTTAAGATAGGGTATAACAAAGCTGCTCGAATTATGGATCAGCTATATAAAGAAGGAGCGATTGGCCCTCAACAAGGTTCTAAGCCTAGAGATGTTTTAGTCAGCAGTGCTGAGCAGATTCTTGGTAAAGATACAGATGATTCAGAATATTAACGCTATCTGCTATACTTACACCATATGATTACCGTAGGAGAAGTACTAAAGAAGCAACGAGAGAACCTACAGAAAACTCTTGAGCAGGCTGCTTTAGATACGAAAATACAACCAAGATTTCTTAAGTACATTGAAAACAACGATTTCGATAAGTTTGACTCCTCCGTATATGCACAAGGCTTTATAAAAATATATGCGAAGTACCTTGATCTTAACGAAGATAGGTTGCTTGCAATCTACCGTAGGAGTGTACCAAATATAAAGCTCGAACGTGCAACCTTCCGTGAAACAAGAAGGGGTCTTAAAAACCCTGCCATAACACCAAAGTCTGTGGCTATCACCCTTTCCGCAATCTTCCTTTTAGGCATAATTTCATATCTTGGATATCAAATATACCAATTTCAAACACCTCCGAAAATAGAAATTACCAACCCACCAAACGAGTCCTCTGTAAGCGAAGAAAGTATTGATATCCTTGGTGCTACAGATATTAACAGTTCCCTATTTATCAACGACCATCCTGTAGAATTAAACGGTGACGGGAGTTTTCAGTATCAGGTAACCCTTAACCCTGGAGTTAATATAATTACTATACTTGCTAAGAAAAATAATAGTACACAGGAAAGTGTAGAAACCTTAAAAATTAATTATGAAGTTACCGATGATACAGATACGGAAGAAATTGTAGAGCCTGAAGAACAAGCCAACACGGTAAGGCTTGAGATCGTTAATTCTTCTGTATGGGTTCAGTTTAATGTAGACAAGGTAAACAAAGTCTCGCAAATTGTTCAAGTGGGTCAAAAATATGAGTATGAAGTTGAAAACGAATTTTCTCTTACCACAGGGATCATCAGTAGTACTAACATATATTTCAACAATAAGCAGGTAGCAATAAATGTAAACAGCAGTAACATTGGCTCACTTAATTGCGAAATAATTAATAAAGACCAAATAAACTGCGAATAGCTGATATAATACGGTATGGATGATAACCGTATACAGATAGAAGAAATTCGAAACCGATTAGATATTGTAGATCAAATTAGTAAATACCTAGAGCTAAAACAGGCTGGTAAAAATTACTCTGGACTATGCCCTTTCCATGCAGAAAAGACCCCTTCCTTCATTGTAAGCCCTGAACTACAAAGATATAAATGCTTTGGGTGTGGCGAATCAGGTGACATCTTCACCTTTATACAGAAAATTGAAAACATTGATTTTCCAGAAGCTTTAGATAAGCTTGCGAAAGAAGCAGGTGTAGAGCTTAAGAAGCCTAAAGTTAATTCCCATATTGCAAAACTGTATGAGATAAATAAGCTTGCAGCAAGATACTACTATCAAGAAGTAAAAAAGAGTAAGAACGCTACAGAATACCTACAATCAAGAGGGTTTAACAAAGAAAGTATATACAAATTTGGTATAGGATATGCACCGGGAGGCTACCAACTCTTAGAATATTTGCAAAACCAAGGAGAGAAATTTAACAAAAAGGAGCTATTAGACTCCGGCCTCTTTAGTTTAAAAGATGGTAAGCTTAGAGCAAAATTCTTCAAACGAATAATGTTCCCTATTAGATCCAGCTCTGGGAAAGTAATTGGATTCTCAGGAAGGATAATGCCTGGAGATGATAAAGGGCCTAAGTATATGAATACTCCTGAGACTCCTATATACCACAAAAAGGATAATGTCTTTGGACAGTACGAATCCCGAAAGGCTATTCGCAAAGAGGATTTGGTAATATTCTGTGAAGGGCAGACAGATGTAGTATCTGCACATAAAGAGGGATTTGAGAACATAGTTGCCCCATTAGGTACAGCATTGACTATAGAACAGCTTAGTAGCTTATCCAAATTAACCAAGAACTTTCTCTTTATCTTCGATAGTGATGAGGCAGGGCAAGCAGCTATGCAAAGAGCTTTACTTCTAGTCTCACAGCTAGAACTAAGCGCTTACGCGGCCTCTCCAGATCCATACAAAGACATTGATGAAATGCTACAAAAGGACGCAAAACTTTTCAAAAGGTTAGTTCAGAAGAAAACAGATCTTTTCTCATTCCTTTTTACTAAAAAGATAGAGAATTTAAGTCCATCAGATTACTCTGATACAAAATTAGTCATTAACTGGGTTAAACAGATACTGTCTAAAATTCCAAGTCAAACTTTAAAATCAATATATGTTAATTCCTTGACAAATAGCCACTTCTTCGACCCTGCCATAATCGCTGATATTAAAAAGGAACTACTAAATCCATATAGTAAAAAAGATTCATATGAGAATACTAGTAAAGAAAAGGACATGGAGCATATCTCTAGACAAGAGAAAATGCTCACCCTATTACTCATACATGACGATATCTCTATTCCAGAACATTTCGATTTTAAGTATTTTACTAACGAAAATATTAAAAGAATTTTAACCTTTATTCGCAAGAAAAAAGGAGTAACTAAGAAGATGCTGCTAAAAGAAGATTTTAAAGAGTATATTGAAGACGCAATATTTCACTTCTCTGATATAGACGAAAAGGATGATATAGAAAAGCTTTACAGTCTAATAATAAATGACTATTATAATTTGAAAGAGAGGGAGTTAAATAAACAGATTGCAATAGCAGAAACTAGAAATGATGGTAAAGAAGGAGAGAAACTACTTAAAGAATTCCTTAAATTAACCGAAGAGAGACAGCATGTCACAAAAACTAGTTAATTATGATGGATTTGATTACGATTACTCCACATATTGGAAAGGCAGAGAGTACGAGAATACCGCAGAGCATATAGTCGTAGAGAAGCTGCTAAAGGAGGAGAAAGGTGACTGGTTTATTGATATAGGGGGCTCTTACGGTAGACTTGCGGACAGCTATGCCGACAAATATAGAAAGTGCGTAATTCTTGATTACTCATTAAAAACTCTAAAGAAAAACCAGGATCATATAATCAAACGATTTCCTAACTGCATTCTTATTGCTGCAAATGCTTATAGAATGCCTTTTCAGGGAGATGCTTTTGATGGTAGCCTTATGGTTCGAGTTCTTCATCATATTCAAAACCAAAAGGAATATTTTAATGAGTTAGCTAGGGTACTTAAAAAAGATGGGATATACATACAGGAATTTGCTAATAAGAGACATCTTAAGGCCAGAGTTAGAGCCTTCTTTTCAGGAGACAGAAGCATTAATGATGAAAAACCGTACCAACAGCCCACTATACACTTGGAGGGTGCCAAAGGTAGTGGTGTTTCCTTTTTAAACTATCACCCTAAGCATATAGAAAGATTACTTGAAGAAAGTGGATTTGAAATAATAGAGAAGCAAGGCTGTTCCTATCTAAGAGTCCCACTACTTAAAAGACTTTTTGGCATTAATACACTCCTGTTCTTTGAAAGAATTCTACAAAAGGTTTTTTCTAAGTCTGATATTCCCCCAAGTATATTTTTTAAATCAAAATTAAACAAAGGGTCTAAGGGAAAAGATTATGAGAACCTAAAAGACATTTTGCTCTGCCCATCCTGCAAGAGTTCATTAGATTTCGGAGATGATATCTGTATATGCAGCAAATGTAAGAAGAAATATATTAAAGGAAACGGTATATGGGATTTCAGAACAGAATAGAGCCGAAGCGCTCTCTAGGACAGAATTTTTTTATTAACGATAACCTTATAAGAAAGATTATTGACGAAGTACTAAAAAGTCTCCCAGAACACATCACAGAAGTAGGAGCAGGCAAAGGTGCTTTTACTAAAGTGTTTTACGAGACAACAGTGGGGTTGACAGTAATAGAAAAGGACTTCGTTCTTGCACAATTCTTACAAAATAACTTCAAAGAGGCAGAAACTTATAATATTGATTTTTTGGATTTCCCACTTCAGGACAAAAATACTACATACTTTGGATCTCTGCCATTTAATGTGGCAGATGAAATTATAAAAAAGATCCTTATCTCAGATACCTTCAAAAACCCTGCCTTTTTTATAATACAGAAAGAGGTTGCAGAAAAATATCTAAATAGAAAGAAAAACCCGTTGGGCCTAATAAGAGAAGTCTATGCTGATTTTGAAATAATTATGGACATTAAACCTGGCAATTTTCTTCCCAGACCTAAGGTTACAAGCTCTTTTGTAAAATTTATTCCTCATAACAGATATCAAGATATCGATAAAAATGCACTTGAGGGGTTGATCGTTAGGTCTTTTGGAATGCCAAGGAAGACAATCAAGAATAACTTAAAGCCGTACAGTTATAAAATTCCAGAGAGCTTATTACTAAAAAGAGGAGCGGAACTTAGCATTGAAGACTTTGTGTCAATCTTAGAATTCTCTTGATATAATAAATCTATGCCAAGGGAGAAGAAAGAACAGAATAAACAATTAGGCCTTAAACTAAAAGAGTCCCCATTAAACAGCATTGCCAAATATAAGGAGCGTTTTGAGCTTTTTAGAGCACAATGGGATATTAAAAGATATACTAAGAGTAATTGGGTCTGGCTAATTATTATTCTCTCAGTGGCACTACTGGTAACTCAGATTTACACCATACAGGAAAGTATTCACTTGTTACCTAAAAAAATTCCATTATTTCAGATTTACGTTGACGCTAATAAAACACTGGCTCCCACAAAGTATGTCTATCTTATTCCAATTATATCTGCTTCGATTTTGATACTTGGTATAATATTTTCAAATAAGTATTACAACAGAGAGAGAAGTCTATCCAACACCTTACTTTGGGGTGTGTTTTTAGGAAATTTGGTCATTACAATATCTTTAATAAGGTTAATTAATCTTTATTAACAACATTATGGACTATGCTATACCTACACAGTTTTTTATAAAGCTAACAGAGAGATTTAGCACTTTAGTAGACAACCCAAATATCTCTAAATATTTAACCTTTCTGCCAATCGCTCTAATCGCATTTTTAGTTACCTTCCTCGTCACCCCTATTATTGGTAAGATTGCTTGGTCAATAGGGGCTACATATAAACCGGGGGAAAGGAGGAAGGGGAAGAAGTTTGATAACCCTGCAAAAGCTATGCATGCTACTGAGACACCCAGCTTAGGTGGGCTTGCTGTAACGTTACCAGCCTTTATAATTACCCTCATTAGCTTTGAAATTAATGCTTTTACAGGCCCAATTCTAGTTGCTCTAGCAATATTAATGATTGGCTCGACCCTAGACGACATATACAATCTAGATTCCAGAATTCAGTTTGGCTATCAGATACTTGCTGCTTTAGTTATTGTATTTTCAGTTATAGATCTTTCGAAGATAGGCTTTATCGATAAAGAGCTACTTAATCTTTCTGCATATAATTTAGACTTCCAGATATTAAAGTTTCCTTTCTCCCTATCACTACCAGGGGATATAATTCTCTTTTTCTGGTTGATACTCTGCCTAAATGCTGTTAAATGGGTTGGTGGCTCTCCAGGATTACTCGAAAGCTACTCCTCCGTGATATTCATACTGATTTTTATCATTGCCATACGTACGCTATCCGATTTTTCTTCTACTTTGTCGATTTCCATTGGTGCCTCTCTACTGGCCTTTCTTTTCTACGCAGCCCCTCCTGAAAAAATCATGTCTGGTTCATCTGGCAGGTCGGTATATGGGTTCCTAATTGCTCTTTTAGCATTAATCAATGACGCAAAATTCTCAACATCAATCATGCTTTTAGGTCTACCTGTGTTAGATGCTGTATTTGTAATAATAAGAAGGATTATTATTTACAAACCTAAATCATTTAAGCAGCTAATGGAAATAAACGACACCTCTCACTTTCATCACAAGCTTTTAGCGCTAAACCTTACTAGAATGCAGATCCTTTTGCTTGAAAGCTCTATTGCATTATTATTTGGTTCCCTGGCTATCGCTACCACTGGAGCTATGAGGTATTTCGCAGTAATCTTTGGCTTAGCATTAGTACTTCTTCTTATTGTAATTATAAATAGGCAAGCGGAGAGAAGAAAAGGAAACGAGAAAGAAGAATCTCCAGAGTCAAAATACTCTTATTAAATAGACAAAAAGTAAGAGATTCCATATAATGGTTGTATGAAAAAGTTTAAAACTACCCTTATTATCATAATATCGATAATAACCCTTTCTATAATCATATATTTTTTACCTTTAGATGGCATCGCTTCAAAGATACCCTTCTTTAATCGTTTCTATACCAACACCATACTTGAAATTATTACTATCAACGGGAAAGCTACCGTCTCTATAAATGGGGAGGATTATGGGCAGACTCCATTAACAATAAATGAGTTAAGTCCTGGAGAGTACACTGTTGAGTTAGAGAAAATCTCAGATTCTGAAAATTTCTATAAAAAGCAAACTCTGAATATAAAATTAACAAAAAATACAACCTCTCGAGTTGAAATAGAAATAGGCCCTGCAGGAATTTTGCATGGGGCAATCCTTTACTATACGCCACAAGGTAGCTTGGATAAAGATAAAGGGGCACTATCCGTGCTTTGTGATATAAAAGACAGTAAGATATATATAGACGGAGAATATATTAAAAAGGCCCCTATAATAGCCAACAAGCTTAAGGCTAAAGAATATGAACTGGAGGTAGTTGCTGATAGCTACGAGAAATTAACAATACCTATTTTAATAGAAGATGGATATTTGCTAAATGTTAAGTCATTTCTTTTTCCAATACCAATAATTTTTGAAACAGAGATTGATGCCCAAGAGTAGAAGCTTAAAAATTAAATCTCAAGTGCCAGTATCTGTAATTGTGCATGGAGGAGATTATTTAGGTTATCTTCTTGCACAAACCCTTATTGAGCAAGGGAGTCAAGTAGTCATTATCGATAAATTTACTTCACAAAGTAAAAAATATACAAACCTGCTTAAAAAAGAAGGGAATATAACATTTATTAACTTCAAAAGCGCTAAGTCTTTCTTAGAGGAACTAAGTAGGATAGACTATCTTTTCTACAATCTTAATAGCATGCTCATTGAGACGCCTCAACTGGAAAGTAAGGACTTTTTAATTGAGACGGATAATCTTAATCTAGCTCTTAAGAGTGCGTTAAAATCAAAAGCAAAAATTTCGATTATCACCTCGCTTAGATTAAATAGAGAGTTAGCTAATAGGGTTAATAATGAGAATTTGTCAGAGCCATCTCCCTATTCAAATATTGAGCTACAAAAATATTGTGAGAATCTTTCTGCAGAATTCAGAGATCAAACAAATTCAAACTTACGTATAATTCGCCTTGGTACCTTACTTGGTAAAGGGGTTGAGAATATTTCTGACCCTAGGCTGCACAACTTGTTCTCCGACGGTGTAAATAAGAATCAAATTGAGATATTGGGAGAGGGACTGGATGTGCATAATATCATCGAGGAGGATGATGCAGTGTATGGGTTACTAAAACTTACCTTCTCTGAGAGGAGCAAAGGCGAGGTGATATCCCTTGCGAACAAGAATGACTATACTACACTGTCTATTGCCTACAAGCTCTTAGAATTGAATGTGTCGGCTCAGAGCATAAAGTTTGTTACAGATCAGAGTGCACAGCTTATATTGCAAGATTTATATGTTCCTGCACCTAATGCCTCAAAATACGGATGGAAGCAACAGGCAAATCTAGAAAGTATGTTTATAGATCAAATCCATAAGTATTATGAATCTACCAACAAAAGATGGAACATCCCTGAAAGCAATAAAGATGAACAAAATAAGAATAGCGTTGAGGTAAGGACTAAAAAGGGAATATTCGTTAATAAAATTAAAGATATATTCAGAGGAAAAGAGAATAAAAGATATTTCGCGGAGATAGATTACAAAAAAATCTTCTTAGGTGGTGGGCTTTCAATACTAACACTCCTTTTCATATACTTTCTTCTATCCCCTGTGATCGGAATAGGAATTGGAGCCTTCGTGATTTCCTCAAATGTAGACAATTTAAAAGAGAATATAGCAACCTACGACTTTAATGAGGCTAGTAATAACTTAGGTGAAATAAAATATCATCTAGAAAGAGTAAAGAAGAATACTCAGAGGACAAATTGGGTTTTTAATATCCTTGATAAAGATAATCTCTCTGCAGAAATAGATAAAATCTTTTTAGGTTTAGATTATGCCGTGGATAGTGGAGATAGCTTAATCTCAGGTTTACAACCATTAGTTCAATACATCAAAGATTTCGAACCTGCTATTAACTTTGAAAGCGGTACTCCAAATAGCACAAGAGAGTATAGAGAATACCTTAATGAAATTGAGGAGTATAACTACCTTACTAGTGATGGTGCCTACAAGCTCAATCTCTCTAGTGAAGTTATATCAACTGTTATCCCAGAATATTTTCCTAAGTTCACACAAGACTATATTTTAGATCTAAAATCCCTCGTTAAACAAGCAGCTTCATCTGTTGATTCTATAAATTCTGTTGTTACTTTCCTCCCAGACATATTAGGAAATACCGAGAGAAAGAGATTCCTAGTTTTGCTACAAAACGAAGGCGAAATTAGAAGTACTGGTGGGTGGATTTCTAGCTATGCAATTGTTGGTCTTGAGGGAGGACAAATCCGAGAGCTTTTTGTGGATGATATTTATAATGCAGACGGTACTTTAAAAGTACAAAATAAAAAATTTACAGCCCCAGCCTCTCTCATTAAAGCCTTAGAGACAACAGATTACTCTTTCTCTCTAGTAAACTGGAATCCTGATTTGTACAACGTAATGCTAGAGTCAGAGGGCTTTGTTTCTGCTCTTGGCAAAGGTGATGATTTAGATGGATTAATAACAATTGACATTAATTTTATACAGAAACTTCTAACACACTGGGGTGGTATAGAGGTCCCTGGTGAAAGTGAGCTAATTACAAGTGAAAACATATATTCTAAAATCTTTGAAATGCATGAAGAGTTTTCCCCTGGCTCTAATCGTAAGTCTACATTTCTAGCTAATTTGGCAAATGAAACTGTAACCAAGTTACTTTCCTCTAATTTCTCCGAATATACCGAGGTTGCTTCAGTGTTTGAGGAGAGTTTAACTGAGAAACATCTCCAGGCTGTGTTTAAAAATACTGGTGCTACAAGATTCTTTGATGAGCGAAATTGGGATGGACGACTTGATAGTAAATATGCCTCTTCTCCTATTGCTATAGATTGGAACTGGGGAGGTAATAAGGCCAATCTATATATTAAGAGGGCTCATAATCTTAATATAGATATTGATGAAAAATACATAACCTATACCTATGAGATCAATGTTGTAAATGAAAGTAGTAGTAATACATATCCTCAGGGAGATTACATAAACTACACAAGAATATATATTCCTAGCGGTGCAGAAGTTTTAGGCATTCAGGGTATAGAGAATAATGAATATCACATATATACAGATGGAGGATTTAAGGTTGTCGGAGGATGGTTTAACACTGCCATACAGGAGAATAGCTCTTTAGTACTGAAATATAGGGTAAGTAAAACTGATCTTGGTGTATATTTTCCACTTACTACTCAAAACGACAATGTTTTCTTTAATCTAAATATATATAAACAGCCTGGTGCTAAGAAAGAGAGTTATGTGTTAAGTGTCACATATCCTCAAGGGTGGAATGTTGTTGAGAGTAACGAATTAACAAGTATAAGCAACCAGCTTAATAGAAGGTTTGATTTACTCTCTGATACACTATTTGAGATAAGCTGGTCTACACTCTAACTTTACTATTTTCTTTAAGATAAAGATAAAGTTTTAGGATCTCCTCTGTGGTTGTTTCGCCTCTTTTTGCAAACTTCCCTATCTCTTCTACCTCCAAATCTGTGTTGACAGGTACCCTATTGCTAATACCCATAGGTTTAAGAAATGTTGCTATATGGCTAGCTTTACAATTACTGCATGAGAAGTGTATAATACTCGATATTGGGTTCTCTTGTATAATTTCAAGATCCCCTATGGAGTATGCGTTACCACATTTGTCACAAAATTTTGCTATTGTATCAATAAAATACTGTTTTTGATTGTCGATATTCTCATTCATATATTAAATTATAACATAAACCAAATGGCCAAAAGTTTTAAAAAGGATGAAGCTATTAAGAAATTAGTAGAAAGAGGTAAGGAGCAAGGGTTTCTTTCACAAGAGGATATATTAGATGCCTTTCCTACAATTGAAGATAATATTGAGTTACTCGATGAAATCTTCAAAAGAGTTCAAGATGAGGATATAGAGGTTCTTGAGCCAGAGGAAGAAGTAAAGGTTGATAATACGATGACTTTAGAGAAAAAGATTAGAATTCTTAAAACAATCCAATCTAACCTCTCTACTGATGCTATTAGATCGTATCTTTTTGAGATAGGTAAGATCCCTTTACTCACTAAAGAAGAGGAGGTAATACTTGGTAAAAGAATCGAACAGGATAACGATGAGGCTAGACAGCTACTTACCACAGCAAACCTTAGACTTGTTGTAAGTATTGCAAAGAAATATAGCAAGAGTGGCTTAGAGCTTTTGGATTTAATACAGGAAGGTAATGTCGGCCTTATGAAGGCTGTAGAAAAGTTTGACTATCATAAAGGATTTAAGTTTTCTACTTATGCGACTTGGTGGATTAGACAGGCTATTACCCGTGCTATTGCCGATCAGGCAAGGACCATTCGTGTTCCCGTACATATGATTGAAACTATTAATAAGTTCAACAAAGTTATAGGGATTCTCACTATCAAACTTAGTAGGCAACCTACGGATGAAGAGATTGCCAAAGAGATGGATATAGAGGTAGGAAAAATTGCAGAGATTAGAAAAATCAAGCAGAACCCATCATCCTTATCTACCCCTATTGGTGATGAGAAGGATAGTAAACTTCAGGATATTATTGCTGATGATTGGTCTCAAACACCAGAAGACTTTGCAACTTCAGAGTACTTAAGAAATCAACTCCACGAAGTATTGGACGAGTTACAAGATAGAGAAAGAAGGGTTTTAGAATTAAGGTTTGGATTAGAGGATGGAGTATCTAGGACCTTAGAAGAAGTGGGAAGAGAATTTGGTGTTACTAGAGAAAGAATCAGGCAGATAGAAGCAAAGGCCCTCAAAAAGCTCAAAGAGAAATCAAGCAAGAGACAGCTTGACGATTATATCGATCTCTAATCTAGTTGATTAAGTCTTAAGAATTGTTGCGGAGAGACAGGGAAACTTCGATCTGTACGCTCTGTTATAGCTTCTAAGGCTTCTGTATCAAAAGAAGGATCAATAGGTTTTGTATAGCTTGTCGCATTATCATCTATATCTAAAACTATACTCTGAAAGTACACAGAAGAGCCCACCCAGGCTATAGCTACTACTAGAAGGATTATTAATACTGGAAGAATTCTTTTAATCAAACTCATTTTTGTTACTATAAAAATTATTATTCTCTACATGATATATTCTCATTAAAAGGGAGAAACTTTTCCCACCTTCCTCCTCACTTTGCCCGTATGTGAACCTGTCAATAACTGGATACATGGGCATAGCTTCCAAATCTTTAAAGAGGTTGTTTATATTGCTCTCAGGCCCCACTACTGACATCTGTACAGCCCATGGAGAGAGGACCGTAGAGTTTATATCGTAAAGATCTTTGTCATACTCAGAAAAGCTAAGCCCCTTTAGCACAAAGCCGTTTCTAGAGACTACCGCTTCTATGTTAGATAGAAATAGGCTAAAGTTTCCAGATGTTGGAAAAATCAATTGTAATGAATCTAAATTCTCACTAAATTCTATATACTGTTCATCCAATTTAGTCATGGCACTTATTTTATTAGTAAGCGCTTCACTAATTCTCTTTTTCTCTTTTATTTCTCCATTAATCCTACTTATAGTCAAAATCGTTGGTCTAATAGCAAAAGCAATTAAAAGTATAGACATAAATATCGTAAAGGCTACAAGGTAGTACATCGTCTTCTCGCTTGGAGATTCTGTGAGAAATTTAAGATATCTCAATTGTTTTCTTTCCTGTGTATTAGCCATTAGTACCTGATATTACAAAACTTACTCTGATATCAAACACCTCATCGTTTTTAGTTGTATTAAAAGTTACATTTTCGTAATTAGGATTGTTTTTTATAGCTGATTCATAATCTTTAAAGGCCTTAAAGTCTGTGGTCTGGAGATTTAGTGATATTCTCTTATTGTTAAAAGAAAAGTTTTTCACTTCTAGACCATACGGGACCCCATCTCTTATCTCGTTTATCGCCACAGAATTAATTTTTTGATTTTGACCTATTCTATAAACATCTCCCATTAGATTTTGGATGTTTTCATATGTAATGCTGTTTTGTTGCCAACTTCCACCAGAGAGTATTGCAACCTGATCATTTATATTTCTTGTCAGGTCATTGTTCTTTTCGTCAGCAACAAAGCGAGCTACAAATACTCCAAGGGCTACAAGTTCAACTACGATAAGCATATATTTGCCCACTTGAAACATCCACTCATATGCATTAGCCCAGATATCATCTGGCCTTGTAACAGGCTTTAAGAAGTCTATAGATTTTGGGATATCTTTTTTTCTAAACATAGGCAGTACTTATAATTATTTGTATTCTAGTATATTGAATCCTTTGGTATAATACAAGCGTAATGACAACAAATCTAAACCCCCAAAAAATATTCATAGGTGTCTCTTGGCCGTATGCATCAGGAAAAATCCACATTGGGCACTTGGCAGGACAATATATCGCTTGCGATGTTTTTGCTAGATATCACAGGTTGAAAGGTAATTCTGTTCTAATGGTTTCTGGTAGTGACAGTCATGGGACACCAATACTTTTTAAGGCTGAAGAAGAAAAGATTACCCCTGAAGAATTGGTCGCTAAATCTCATAGGGACATATTAGATACATATAAAAATTTGGGTTTGATATATGAGAATTACACCTCAACAACAACAAAAAATCATGAAGAGGTTGTACAAAATGTTTTTTTGGTATTAAAAGAGAGAGGCTATATCTACGAAGATAGCTCTAAGCAGTATTTTGATCCTAAGGTTGAGAGGTTCTTACCTGATAGGTATGTAAGGGGTACATGTCCTAAGTGTGGAAATGAAAATGCAAGGGGAGATGAATGCCCTGAGTGTGGAACATTTCTGGATGTTGAGGATCTAATCAATCCAAGGAGTACTCTCTCAGATGCTATTCCTGTACTTAAAGAAACAAAGCACTTCTATCTTGATTTAAAGAAATTAGAACCGGAATTAGAAGAATGGATAGATGGGAGCAGTGGCAATTGGAGGAAATGGGTAAGAGAGTATACGAAGGGCTGGATAAAGGAAGGTCTTAAATCTAGGGCCGTCACAAGAGATATGGAGTTTGGTGTGCCAGTACCAGTTGAAGGCTGGGAAGGTAAAGTCGTATATGTATGGATAGAGGCTGTAGTGGGATATCTTAGTGCTGCCATTGAATGGGCGGAAAATATTGGCAAGCCTTCTAAATGGGAAGATTTCTGGAAAGATCCTAGCTGTAAACATTACTACTTTATCGCTGGTGGTAACACACAGTTTCATACAATAATCTGGCCTGCAGAGTTGATGGGATATAGTGAGAAGTATGATTCTGATGAGCTTTGGGAGAAGTATAAATTGCCTGGAGAAACTAGGAGAGAGAAGCTAGATCTTCCATATGATGTTCCTTCTAATCGCATGCTCCTCTTTAATGGCAAGAAGATGAGTAAAGGGGAAAATCATATGATTACTGCCGATGAAATGTATGAAAAGTATGGTACAGATTTAACAAGATTTTTCTTTACTAGGTTTGCTCCAGAAAATCATGATAGGGAGTTTAGTTGGGAGGATTTGGTTACAACGAATAATAATGAGTTAGTTGCCAACATCGGTAACTTTATAAATCGTACTCTTACTTTTACATATACAAAGTTTGATAAGAAAGTTCCTGATGGTAATTGGGATGAAAGTGTTAAGACAGAAATAGATAACGCTTTTGAGGAGGTTGCTCAATATATTGAACAGGTTAAGCTTACTAAGTCTTTAGAAAGAATATTAGAGTTAGGAGCTTTTGCTAACAAGTATTTTAATGATAGAGCTCCTTGGGTAGGTGTTAAAGAAGACGAGCAGGGTGCTAAGGATACACTGTTTAATTCAATACAGTTAGTTAATGCGTTAAGGCTATTGCTCAGGCCTTTTACTCCTCTTGCTTGTAAAGAATTAGGTGGGTTACTTAATGTTAAGGGCGAGTTTAATGCTAATGATGTACTAATTGAAAACGGTGTTATAGAAAAGAACATAGATACATGGGCCCATCAACCTATAGAGGCAGGGAGAGTTATACAGGAACCCGAACTTTTGTGGGAAAAAATTGAGTAATAATTGAGTGAGTGCAACCTTTTAGTTTATCATTTCCTTTCTACGTTGTAAAAAAACTTTACAACTTTCTAATCTTATACTATTTTTTATAGTGGTTTCTCTCTATTCTCTAAGAGGAGGTATATCAAAACTAAAAATAAGAAAGAAGCAACAAGATTACAGAGTAAAAAGGGACAGAAAGAAAAACAAAAACCTTGTTGCAGAAGTAACGGAAAACAAGGACATTGATTTCTGAAAGGAGAGAAATATGGGAAAGACCCTTCTTTTCTTATTCAAATTAGAATAGAAAGGTGGTGATCAATCTCTGTACGTTAACGGAAAGGGCAGTTAGTACTGTGGAAGAAAACCAATATTATTGGTACATATTCTCAGAGCTCTTTCCGTTTAAAATCTTTTACAGTTCTATCTGCTGCTCCATTAACATACCATCTGCTAACCCAAGCTTTACTAATTCTTCCCACACCGCCTCTGTAACAAAAGGTACAAATGGATGCATAATCTTTAAACTCTCTTTTAACACATAAAGAAGCTCTGACAATTTCTCTACCCTAATATCACTACCAATCTCCTCACCCTGTATCTCACTCTTAATCTCCTCTATCCAAATATCACACAATGTATGCCAAAAGAACTCTCTAATAGCTTCTGCCCCAAGATTAAATTGGTATCTCTCAATATACTTAGAAGCATTCTTTATATGCTCTCTGGTTTGCAAAACCCTCTCTAAGCCGGTATCAACTTCATGCCTAGATATTGCAGAAATCTCAGACTCATCAATATTCATAATGATGAACCTACTAGCATTCCAAATCTTGTTAATGAAGTTCCTATTACCCTTTATCTTCTCCTCCCTTAATGGTGCATTACTACCAGGTAGTGCGTCAGAGTAATACCAAAGCCTTAAAGCATCTGCTCCGTATCTTTGAAATATTTCACTTGGCTCTACACCATTACCTTTACTCTTGGACATTTTAGAACCATCAGGAGCAAGTATCATACCTGTTAAAAATATCTGAGAGAAAGGTACTTGATCGGTCCTATACAGCCCCATCATTATCATCCTAGCTGACCACCAGAAAAGAATATCCCTAGCATGGATCATTAGTTGAGTTGGATAGTACTTTTTAAAATCTTCCCCCTCCAGACCGCCCAAAGTAGAGTATGGCCATTGTCCTGAACTAAACCATGTATCAAACATATCCGTTTCAGCTTCCCATTGGCCACTATCATCTGGCGCATTCTCTCCTAGATATATCTCAGTACCCTCTTCGTCATATTTCTTTTTACTCCCTTTGTACCATACAGGAATCCTTTGCCCCCACCAAAGCTGCCTTGATATACACCAAGGTTGAATGTTCTCATAGAAGTGCTCAAGGGCTCTCTCTTGGCCTTCTGGTATTACACCTACATTCCCTTCTTTCAACTGTTCTAATGCTCTCTCTGCTAGTCCTGACACATCTACATACCACTGATTAGACATTATTGGCTCTATGGGTGTCCTACATCTTTCACATACAGCTACTTCGTGCTTAATATTTTCTATTTTCTCTAATAGCCCTAGCTCATCTAATTCTGTACACAAGGCCTTAGAGCATTCTACTGTTCCCATACCCTTAAATCTTTCAGGTATATCCCCTGCCATTTTCCCATTCTCATCAATTACATTTATTATCTCTAAATTATGCTTTTGGGCTAGGTCGAAATCTATAGGGGAGTGAGCTGGAGTTACTTTAACGGCACCTGTACCTTTTTCCATATCTACTTCCTCATCAGCGATTATTGGTATTTCCCTATTGGCAATTGGTAATAAAACCTTTTTACCAACATATCCTTTGTACCTTTTATCTTCTGGGTTTACCGCTACCGCAGTAT